>ENA-OSEY01003251-OSEY01003251.1-marine-metagenome-genome-assembly--contig:-NODE-3251-length-10093-cov-5.936002_pt1 | contig 10093 bp, 8 predicted proteins | sample MGYA00248465_ERZ534230 | MGnify/ENA primary metagenome ERZ534230 (study PRJEB26409, sample SAMN06344110) | marine metagenome | isolation source: Sea water from surface | place: Atlantic Ocean:Southern... | reverse complement strand
AAATTTCTAAGCTAGTAAATAACAAAACTTTTACATTTTCAAAAGAAAGTAAAGAAAATGGTGAATTATATGGCTCAATAAAACCTAAAGAAATATCTAATTTAATTAAAGAAAAAACTAATGCAGATGTAAGTCCGTCTCAAATTATTTTAAAAGAAGAATTGAATAAAATTGGCATTTACAAAGTAGATATAAATTTTCATTCTGAAGTAAAAGCAAACATCTCTTTAAAAATTAGTAAAACCCAGACTAAATAACTTTTCCACAGATTGCAAAAAAAAGTGCGTAACTTTTGTCTTTAATAAGTTTTCACCAAGCATATTATATGACAGTGGAAGAAATAAAAACAATTGTAAATAAAGACGAAAACAAACATCCTTCAAATATTGAAGCTGAGCAAGCACTTCTAGGATCAATACTTGTAAACAATGATATTATTGACGAAATTTCTAACATAGTAAATTCTGCTATTTTTTACGATCCAGCCCATATAAAAATATTTGATGTTATTCAAAGTTTAAACAACAAAGGGATGGTTGCAAATCCAATCACATTAAAAAATTTTTTTGAAAAAGATAATATGCTTACAGAAGTTGGTGGAACTGAATATTTAGTGAAACTCACAAGGTTTTCAAGTTCTCCTAAGCAAGCAATAGATTATGCTAAAATTGTTCACGAAATGTATTTGAGAAGAGAATTAGTATTAATTTCTAATAAGCTGTCAGCAGATACTTTAAACGCTAGCTCAGATGAACAGAATGCAGAAAGTATTATCGAGGGAACTGAAAAATCACTTTATGATTTAGCAGAAAAAGGAACTTTCTCTCAATCTTATTTAAAATTTAATCAAGCGTTAGACCAAACTATACAGATGGCAACCATGGCAATGCAAAGTGATCAAGGAATTGTTGGAGTACCAACAGGTCTTACTGACCTTGATGAAAAGTTAGGTGGTTTACACAAATCTGACTTAATCATTTTAGCTGGAAGGCCCTCTATGGGGAAAACTGCTTTAGCAACTAACATCGCTTATAATGCTGCACAGCATATTTCGAAAAGAGAGGAAAAATCATCAGTCGCTTTTTTTTCATTAGAGATGTCATCTGAACAGTTATCAACAAGAATTTTGTCTGAACAAGCAAAAATTAGATCTGATGACATAAGAAGAGGAAAGGTTTCAGAGGAAGAAATAAATAGATACATAGAAACTTCAAGAAATATATACAATCTTCCTTTATTTATCGATGAAACTCCTGCAATAACTATTGCAACATTAAGTAATAGAGCTAGAAGAATAAAAAGATTACATGGTTTAAATCTAGTGGTTGTTGATTACATTCAATTAATGAGGTCAAGCTCAAATAAAAATGATGGCAGAGTTCAGGAAATTTCTGAAATTACTCAAGGGCTAAAGGCTTTAGCTAAAGAATTATCAGTGCCGATTTTGGCTTTATCACAACTTTCTAGAGCAGTTGAACAAAGAGATGATAAACAACCGCAATTAGCTGATTTAAGAGAGTCTGGTTCGATTGAACAAGATGCAGATGTTGTAATGTTTGTATATAGGGAGGCTTATTATTTGGAAAGAAAACAACCTAAATTAGGATCTATAGAACATGCAGAATGGCAATCAAAAATGAATGATGTAAATGGTCTTGCAGACATTATACTCGGAAAACAAAGACATGGCCCGACTGGCACCGTTAAAGTCGAGTTTGAGGGAATTTATACTAAATTTAAAGATTTAAGCAAAAATTAGACCCAGTTTTTCCTTTAGTTATAAATAAATTACGATATATCTGAATTATTCTGATGTGGTCTTATATTTATAAAAAATTTGTAATAGATTTTTCAAGAATAACTCTTTTTTTGTTATTAGGATTAATTGTTTTATCACTTTATAAAGCTAAAGATTTTAATCTGGATGCCTCCTCCGATGCGCTTCTTTTAGAGGGTGACAAAGACCTTAAATATTTAAGGGAAATTAACGAAAGATACAAATCTAAAGATTTCTTAGTTCTCACTTATACGCCTGTATCAAGCTTTACTGATAAAGAAACTATACTCAACTTACAGTTATTAAAATCAAAAATAGAAAAATTGACCTGGGTGGACAGTTTAATTACTGTAATTGATGTCCCTCTATTAAAAAGTACAGACGAAAATTTAATGGATAGGTTAAAAAATTATAAAACTTTGGCTTATCCTGAAATTGATAGAAATCGTGGTTTTGAGGAGATACTTAATAGTCCTATATATAAAAATTATGTAATTAGTGAAGATGGTAAAACTTCAGGAATAGTAGTTTATTTAAAAAAAGATGAAAGATTGGCTGAGTATGTCAAAGTCAAAGATAAATATTATAATCAATCAATTGAGACTGGATTAAAAAAAGAAGAGAAAAAAAATTATAAAAAATTTTTAAAAGAGTATGAAGGATACAAGAATCTTTATAATACTCGAAACCATCAAAATATTAATGAAATACGAGATATAATAAATAAATACGGAGAGAATGCAAAAATTCATTTGGGCGGAATACCAATGATTGCTGATGACATGATGAGTTTTATAAAAAATGATATAATTGTGTTCGGGGTTGGAGTGTTTTTATTTATAATTTTTACTCTTTGGTTTATTTTCAAAAAAATTAAATGGGTAATTATGCCTTTAATTGGTTGTGCTACATCAGTTATAATTATGATTGGCTTTCTAGGTTTAATTGGTTGGAAAGTTACTGTTATTTCATCAAATTTTATTGCTTTAATGTTAATACTAAACATGGCAATGAATATCCATATTACTGTAAGATTTTTACAATTGAAAAAGGAATTTCCACTTTTACAAAAAGGGGAAGTAATCATTTTGGCGAGTAAAAAAATGATGCCTCCTATTTTATATACTGTTTTAACAACTATTTGTGCTTTTTTGTCTTTAATATTTAGTGGAATAAAACCAATTATAGATTTTGGTTGGATGATGACACTAGGGTTACTTATTTCGTTAATTGTAACTTTTACACTTTTGCCTTCTCTATTAAATATTTTTGCTAACGAAAATGAAATTGATGTAAAAAATAAAGATAAATCGTTTATTACTTCAATACTAGGGTCTATCGCTAAAAGAAATAAGATTTTGATATTCGGGCCCACTTTAGTAATAGTTTTTTTAAGTATATTTGGAATATCAAAACTAAAAGTAGAAAATAGTTTTATTAATTACTTTGACGAAGAAACTGAGATTTATAAAGGGATGAAAAAAATTGATGATGATCTTGGAGGGACTACACCTTTAAATATAATTCTAAAATTTCCATCTACAAAAAGTAAAAAAATGGATGACGATGAATTTTCTGAATGGGATGAAGATAATGAAAAAGAAGATGATAGATCAAAATATTGGTTTACGAGAGATAAAATGGATAAAATTCTAAAGGTACATGACTATTTAGATTCCTTACCAGAAATAGGTAAAGTTCTATCTTTTGGATCTATCTTAAGAGTTGCAGAAGATTTGAATAAAAAAGAATTACAGAGTTTAGAAATTGCAGTTTTGTACAGTAAAATTCCAGAGGAAATAAAACAAGAAATTATATCACCTTATATTTCAGTTGAGGAAGATGAAGCTAGAATTTCTGTTAGAGTAAAAGACTCTCTAGAAAACTTAAGACGAAATGATCTTATAAAAAAGATTAATAGTGATCTTAACATTAAATTGAATTTAGAAAAAGAAGAGTATAAATTAACGGGTGTATTAATTTTGTTCAATAATTTACTGCAAAGTTTATTTAAATCTCAAATTCTTACTTTAGGAATTGTCATGTTAGGAATATTTTTAATGTTTTTTATCCTATTTAGAAATGTTACTTTATCTTTCATTGGAATAGTTCCAAACTTTATTGCTGCTTTTTTTATTCTTGGAATTATTGGTTTTATGAACATTCCTCTTGACATGATGACAATAACAATCGCTGCAATAACAATTGGTATCGCAGTTGATAATAGTATCCATTATATTTATAGATTTAAAGAAGAGTTTGATAAAATCAAAGACTACAACCAAACTTTAGATAGATGCCATCAAACTGTAGGTATCGCTATTTTAAATACTTCAATAACAATTGTTTTTGGATTTTCTATACTCGTTTTATCAAATTTTATTCCAACAATTTATTTTGGTTTTTTTACAGGAGTGGCTATGTTATTAGCAATGATTTCAGTGCTAACTTTACTTCCTAAATTACTTTTGGTTTACAAGCCTTTTGGTGATGGCACAAAATCTTTGTAATGTTGGATCACGTAGATAATATTTTAGGAAATATAAATTTTTTCGACATAGCTGTTGCCATTATTATGATTTACACCATTATTCAATGTTTTTTGAAAGGTTTTTCACTAAGTTTGATTTCATTTATGAAATGGGTACTTTCTACGATAATTACAATAATTTTAGTACCAAAACTTCAGCCCTACGTAAGTGATTATATTGAGTCTGAATTTATAAACAATGTGGGATTGGGAATTGCTATTTTTATTTTTACATTATTTCTATTAATCGTGATTGGTAAAGCTTTAGGCAGAGCAATAACTTGGACTGGAGTTGGTTCAATTGATAAAACTTTTGGCTTTATATTTGGTATTTTTAAGGGATACGTGGTGTGTGTGTGTATATTTACTATATTTAATTGGTTTTATCCTTATAAAAATTGGGGTATATCTGCTGATAGAGCAAGATCATTTAATATAATTTACAAAGGTAGTGAATTATTAATTGAAGAATTTCCTTCAAGTGAAGATTTTATTGATACGAAAGAAAAAATTGAAAAAATTTAATTCAGATAAATTAAGAGAGGAATGTGGTGTTTTTGGAATTTCTAATCATATCGATGCTTCTGCGCTTGTAGCCTTAGGATTACATGCGTTACAACATAGAGGACAAGAAGGATGTGGAATAGTTTCATTTGACGGAAAAAATTATCACTCTGAAAAAAGACAAGGTTTAGTTGGGGATCACTTTACAAATTCAGAAATTATTAAAAAATTACCTGGTAAATTTGCAATTGGCCACAATAGATATTCAACTACTGGGGAAACTTCATTGAGAAATATTCAGCCGTTTTTTGCTGACTTACATATGGGTGGATTAAGTGTAGCCCACAATGGGAATCTAACTAATGCACTGCTTTTAAGAGAAAATCTTGTTGAAGACGGAGCAATTTTTCGAACTACAAGTGACACAGAAACAATTGTCCAGCTTATTGCAAAATCTAAAAGGGTTAAATTTTTAGATAAGTTGATTGACGCTCTTTTTCAAATTCAAGGAGGGTACTCACTAATACTCATGACTAATAAAAAATTAGTAGGTGTGAGAGATCCATTTGGAATAAGACCACTAGTAATTGGAAAACTTAAGAACTCTTATATTTTTGCTTCAGAGACTTGTGCTTTAGATATAGTAGGAGCTAAATTTATAAGAGAGGTAGAAAATGGAGAAATAGTGTTTGTTGAAAACGAAAAACTTGAGAGCATTAAGCCATTCCCAATCCAAAAACCTAGACCATGTGTATTTGAATATATTTATTTTGCAAGACCGGATAGTTTAATTAATGGAAAATGTGCTTATGAATATAGAAAAAATTTAGGTTCTGAACTTGCAAAAGAAACTGATTTGAGTGCAGATTTTGTTGTCCCAGTACCAGATTCTGGCGTTCCGGCCGCACTTGGGTATGCTGAACAATCTAAGAAGTTATTTGAGTTAGGTTTAATAAGAAACCACTATGTTGGCAGAACGTTCATTGAACCTACACAAAACATAAGAAGTTTAGGAGTAAAATTAAAGTTGAGTTCTACTAAGACAATAGTAAAAAATAAATCAATAATTTTAATAGACGACTCTTTAGTAAGAGGGACTACATGCCATAAAATCGTTAAAATGCTTTACGAGAGCGGTGCTAGAGAGGTTCATGTTAGAATAGCATGTCCAGAAATAAAATATCCTGACTTTTATGGAGTTGATATGCCTACTGAGAAAGAGTTGCTTGCGCATAAAAAAAATATAAAAGAAATGACTGATTATATTAATGCCAAAACATTAAAATTTTTAAGTTTAGATGGTCTTTACAAAGCTTTATCAGGTGAAAAAAGAAATGATAATTATCCACAATATAGTGATCACTATTTTACTGGTGATTATCCAATAAAACCAGCAGATAATTTAAAAGGATTAAAGATTAAACAACTTTCATTATTAAGTGGCAAATCAAATAGTTAATTTACTTCTAATAGTCTGTTTTTAAAATCTAAATATACCATCGAGCCATCAATCACAATTGGAAAAGTATTTAGCTTATTAGTAAGTTTATCAATATTCGTGAGTTTGCCATTAAGATCAAACTTTAAGAGGAAGGAATTTTTTAAAAAAATAAAAATTTTATTATTCACTATCATCATATTTTTAATTTGAATTTTTCTTTTTTTACTTTTTTAATAATTTGATATTTCTTGATTTACGTCTATTGAATATAATATTTTTCCATTATTCATATTTGTTAAAATTAAGAAATTGTTTTTACTTATCGAGAGAAAGTATTGGTCAATTATAATTGGTTTAACAATAGAACTAAAATTCTTTTTAAATAGTATCGAACCTGTCTCATCGTCTAAAATAAATGTAGATTGGTTCGAGGTAATTACAATCTTTTTATCATCATTGACTATTTGATTTCCCAAAAATAAATTGCTAGGGTTAATATCTAAAGATCGATTTAAATTTACGAACCATTTTATTTCCATATCTTTTTTTGTTACAGCATATAAAGATCCATATGTATTTAAAAAAAAGGTATATTTATTATTTAAAGATAAATTATTTATAAACATATTTTTTACAGCAGTTTCCTCTGTCGGAATCAATTTAGAAATATCTCCAGAATATTTATTAAAAAAATACAAATTATTATTTTGATTTGATGCTAATAGTTTATCTTTAAATATTTTCAAATTAGAACGAAAAGGAATTTTATAATTTTTTGCCCAAATTACCTTATTTTTTTTATAGTCAAATGCGTATAAAAAACCGATGTTATCAGAAACATAAATTATCCCATTCTCTACTATAAGATTTAATTTTTTTTCAATATTTTTAAATTTTTTTTTGTAAAAATTAAATTTATTTATTAATCTTTTATCAATTAATGAAAAAATAAATATATTTCCATTAGAATCGCTGCATATAATATTATTATTTTCTGATAAGATATAATTCCCAATTCTATTTCTTGAAATTCTTTTGCTTCTAAACTTTTGATTTGATACGTCAGAATATTTAAGATTAAATAAGTTGTTATTATCACTAAAAAAAATATCACTCCAATTTTTTGCATTAACTAAAACAGGAGCTTTGAATTCAAAATTTTTTGGAGTGTTTACAACTTTATTGTAAGGAGTATAAGTTATAGAAAGTTTTTTAAATTCTCTGAAACTATCGTTACTATCTTTAGAAATAATATTCTCATTTTTCCAAATACCAGATTTATTATCAAATGAACAACTATAGAATAAAATAATAAAGATAAATAAAAATTTTTTTTTCATTTATTTGTAAATTTAATTTTCTAGTATCTGATCTGCTATATTTTTCAAATAAGAGTTGGAACTAGAGAGTTTTTTCAATAAATTTTTGCCTTCTTCAGTTTTTGAAATTTGAATTAAATATAAAGCTTTCTTAAAAATTAGAAGATCTTTTTGATCAGATGGAATAGATAAATCTTGTAAAATATTAAAATATTTAATTATCTTATCTTCATTATTTTCCAATCCTTTCTCCAGAATCGTATTTAATGCTAAGATTGAATAGAATTTATTTTTACTTTTAATTATTTCCTCATACAATTCTTTTGATTTATCTTTATTTTCGGAAGATAAAAAGATGTTTGCTTTTATAAATTTTTCAGAAATTAAAATATTTTTTCTTTCTTGAAAAATTGTTGTCACTGCAAAAATTATCAATATGATGATAAAAGTACTAAAAATTAAAATTATTTTAATCTTTTGTTCGACAAAGAATAATTTTAATTTGTCTATAAATTCTATATTTTTTTCTTTATCTTGATCCATTTAAAAAGTTTTTCTTTGAAGGAAATTTTTTTAATTTTACATCTCTAGTATATTTTTTTATAGCTTTTTCAATAATTCTATCAAGAGATAGGTATTTCTTAACAAATTTTGGGTAAAAACCACTTATTCCTAACATGTCATCGGTCACAAGTATTTGCCCATCACAATTATTTGAAGAGCCAATTCCAATTGTTGGAATTTTTAAACTATTTGTAATTAATTTTGAAGCTTCAGAGTTAATACACTCTAGCACAATTGAAAATGCTCCTGCCTTTTCAATATTTTTTGCTTCTTTTAAAAGTTTATCAGCCTTTTTTTTTGAGTCTCCTTCAATTTTGAATTTTTTCTTAAACTGGGGAGTAAAGCCAATATGTCCCATAACTGGAATCTTATGTTTGACTAAAAATTTTATTATTTTAAAATTTTTATTATTACTTTCTATTTTTACTGCATCACAATCAGTTTTTTTCATTAATAATTTTGCATTCTTTTTTGCTAATTTAAAGTTTCCATAAGAACCTTTAGGCATATCTACTACTAATAAAGATTTTTTAACTCCCTTTCTTACACTAGCAGTGTGTTGGATCATATTTTCTAAGTTAACCATGTGAGTATTGTTTAGGCCATATAAAACGTTAGCCAGCGAGTCTCCAACTAAAACAATATCACAATATTTGTCTAAAATTTTAGCAATATTTTTTGAATAGGCTGTTAAGCTAACAATTTTAGATTTATTTTTTTTATTAATAATATTTTGAATTTTTTTATTCATTTCAAAAATTAAATTTACTCTAATTCAATTGTACTCGGTGGTTTTGAACTTATATCATATACTACTCTATTAATACCTTTCACATTATTTATTATTTTATTTGAGATTTTATCTAAAAATTCTTTTGGAAATCTAAAATAATCAGCAGTCATTCCATCTTCAGAAATGACAGCTCTTAATAAACAAGTAAATTCATAGGTTCTCGAGTCCCCCATCACACCAACGGTTTTAATCGGTAGAAGTGCTGCATAAGCTTGCCAAATTTTATCATAAAGATTATTTTTATTTAATTCATTTATGAAAATATGATCAGCGTCTTGAAGAATTTTAATTTTTTCTTTATTTATACTTCCTAAAATTCTTATACCTAATCCTGGACCAGGAAATGGATGTCTATAGCATAAATTTTTCTCTAATCCTAAAGCCTCACCAAGAATTCTAACTTCGTCTTTAAAAAATTCTTTCAATGGTTCGATTAAAGTTAAATTCATCTTTTTAGGCAATCCTCCAACATTATGATGAGACTTTATTTTTGAAGTTTTACTTCCTGTAGATGATTTGCTTTCAATTATATCAGGATAAAGGGTTCCTTGTGCAAGATATTTTACATTTTGAAATTTTTTTGCCTCTCTTTCAAATATCTTAATAAATAAATTTCCTATAATTTTCCTTTTTTTTTCAGGATTAGAAATATTTTTTAGTTTACTTAAAAATATATTTGAAGCATTAATTAAATGTACGTTGAGTTTATATTTGTTTTTAAAAATTTTATAAGTGTACTTGAATTCATTTTTTCGCATTAACCCAGTATCAACCATAATACAAATTAAATTTTTTTTAATCGCTTTATTAATCAGTAGTGCTACTACGCTGCTATCCACTCCTCCTGAAAGGCCACAAATTACTTTATCCTTTTTGACTAAATTTTTAATATCTTGAATTAATCTATTTTTTTGAGATGAAGCGCTCCATCTTTTTTTTACTTTACATATAGAGAATATAAAATTTTTAAATATCTTAATACCGTTATCTGTATGAGTAACTTCTGGATGAAATTGTACTCCATAAATATTTTTTTTTTTATTTTCAATTATTGTCAATTTAGAGTCTTTTGTAAAAGCAACTGATTTAAATCCTTTTGGAAGTTTAACTACTGCATCTTCATGGCTCATCCAGACAGAAGATCTGGAAGTAAAAAAATTTTTAG
>ENA-OSEY01003250-OSEY01003250.1-marine-metagenome-genome-assembly--contig:-NODE-3250-length-10097-cov-3.195808_pt1 | contig 10097 bp, 10 predicted proteins | sample MGYA00248465_ERZ534230 | MGnify/ENA primary metagenome ERZ534230 (study PRJEB26409, sample SAMN06344110) | marine metagenome | isolation source: Sea water from surface | place: Atlantic Ocean:Southern... | reverse complement strand
TAAAGTTCTGTCTCTTAGCGTCAGGGCAGGCAGATATTTACCCCAGATTAGGACCTACCATGGAATGGGATACGGCTGCAGGTCATGCTGTTTTATTAGCTGCAGGCGGCCGTCTCACAAATTTCAACGGCACTCCTTTTGAATATGGAAAACCAGAATTCAAAAATGACTGGTTTATCGCGTACGGCTATTAGTCATACCCTGAGCTAGGGCTACGATCTCATCCACGCGTTTCCCCATAAATTCAACGTACGGCGGTCATGCGGCCAGTACCTTGCAGGATGATCCCAATCCATAAGCTCTAACTCAGCTGAAATTTCAATTTTATTGCCATCTGGATCCAGCACCATGAAAAACAGGTTATTCCCGGCACCATGGCGGCCAGGGCCCCACCAAATTGGGATGTCAAATTTTGCAAGATGATCAGCCCAGTCCCTGATGTGGTTCCATGAAGGTGTTTCAAATGCACAATGATCAAAGCCGGGTTCATCAGCAGCAAAAGCTGCTAGACTATGATGCTCAGGATCGGATCTATAAAAGGCTGCGGTCACACGCCCCTCTTCAGTTTTTACAATATCCGAAGGCAAAAATCCGAGCACATTTTGATAATATTCCATCATTTTTTCTAAATTAGCTGTAGCTACCACAACATGCTGTAATCGCCCATCCAAGCCTTCCGCTGAGAGTTTATGCTGATTACTAACCCCAAAGCACAATATGTTGTCGTCAGGGTCTCGTACCGCAAATCCGCCTTGCTGCGCGAGTAAGGAAGGGCTTTCTATCGGTACGCCACCTCGCTTTAAAATATGTTCTCGGATACCAATCAATTGGGTGTCATCGTGAGCATTAAAACCAGTATAAGAAAGCTTTTTCGCTGTGCCTTTTGTCAAAATTAGCTGGCGATTTGGCCCCTGCAACAACCATTTATCATTTGAGACAACCGTCTCCTCAAGGCCTAAAGCCGACTTGTAAAACTCTCGCATAACATCTGGTTGGGCCGTTTCCAAACAGATATGATCTAGCGTGGTTGACCATAAAGGTGTTTTTACCATCAGGTTCCTCAACGAATGTTACCATCGTATTTTAAATTTCAACTTTACGATTAAGCTATTATAAAGACAATCCTTAGCAGATATATCCAACACGCAATTACCAAAATTCATCTCGTTAAAACTTACCGAGGAACTTTACTAATTATTTCAAATGATTTTTAGAGTATGGTTAAAAGTCTGCCATCAAATAAGGAATTCTGGTTGAGAATGGGAACAATGAATTTGCCTTATAAAACAACAAAGGAAGCATCTAATTTGCTCAGAGAGGGCGAACTGGTTGCTTTTCCGACAGAGACGGTTTATGGCCTCGGGGCTGATGCAACTAATGACAAGGCTGTTGCAAAAATTTTCGAGATAAAAGGGCGACCACAGTTCAATCCACTGATATCACACCTTCCTACGGCTCAACATGCCTTTGAATTTGGTGCCTTCTCTGAAACAGCTAAACAGCTCGCTTCGATGCTTTGGCCTGGGCCTATAACTTTTGTTGTTCCTCGCTCAAATAATTGCCCGATCTCGTGGCTTGCTTCAGCCGGTCTAGAAACGGTTGCTATCAGGGTACCTGATCACCCTGTAGCAAAGGAGTTATTAGAACGAGCTAACATTCCTGTAGCTGCCCCAAGCGCTAATATCTCTGGGAGAATAAGTCCCACCCGATCAAGACATGTGCACGAGGAATTTGGTTCTAATATTTCTTCAATTTTAGAAGGTGGTGACTGCAAAATTGGTTTGGAGTCAACCGTATTAGATTTTTCAGGCACGATCCCCATAATACTGCGCCCAGGCCACATCACAAAAGAACAACTAGAGTCTAAAATTGGTAAAGTAGAAATAGCATCCGAAAATAAAATCATTTCTTCGCCTGGAATGTTAGCAAGCCATTATGCTCCAAAAGCTAGAGTGAAGACCCGCATGACAACAGTTATGGACGGGGAAGCTTTTTTGGGATTTGGAAATATTTCTTTTGAGCCTTTTCCAAATTTAAGTACCAAGGGTGATCTTGTAGAGGCAGCATCCAATCTGTTTCACATGATGCGTGAATTAGATAAACAAAACCCAACATATATTTCCATAGCTCCAATACCCAACGAAGGACTTGGAATTGCTATAAATGACCGTTTGCAAAGAGCTGCAGCACCGCGCGAGTGAGACTGTTAGGTTGATCCTGGTGCTCAACATTTGCTATTTTGTTTAAACAAACAATTTTAGGAGAGCCTTATGTCCTCACTCGAGGAAACGGTGAGTAAGATGTCAACATCCCCTCAACCGGCCAAATCATTAGCCATCGAAAAAATAAAACAAATTCTTGGTGAGAGAGGTTTTATAGAACATAAGGATGAAATGATACCTTTTCTAACTGAGTGGCGCGGCTTTTATACTGGCGACGCCTTGCTTGTCGTTTTTCCTGAAAATGTTCAAATGGTGTCTGACGTGACTAAGATTTGCGCAGAAGCGAGCATATCGATTGTACCTCAAGGTGGAAACACAAGTATGTGTGGAGGAGCTGTGCCCTCCTCAGAAGGCAATGCCATTGTTTTATCAATGTCAAAAATGAACAAAATTTTGTCAATAGACACGACCAATTATACCATGACCGTAGAGGCGGGCTGTATCCTTCAGAATTTACAGGAGGCTGCAAAAGCTGAGGATAGATATTTCCCCTTGAGCTTGGCTGCTGAAGGCAGTTGTATGATCGGAGGCAATTTGGCTACTAATGCGGGTGGTACTAACGTACTTCGCTATGGCAATGCGAGGGAGTTAGTCCTAGGCCTTGAAGTAGTTTTACCCGACGGGCGTATCCTCGATCAATTGACTGGCCTACGGAAAGATAATACGGGCTACGACCTCAAACAACTTTTTTTAGGATCAGAAGGCACCTTAGGAATAATAACAAAGGCTGTCTTAAAGTTATTTCCAGCACCCAAAAGTATTAATGCCGCTTACTGTGCCGTGCCAAATATTTCGGCCGCTCTAGAGTTGCTAAATTGCGCGCGAGTAGAAAGCGGCGATAGCGTTGAAACGTTCGAATTGATTTCAAGGCAAGTACTCGACTTAGTTCTAAAACATATTCCCGACACAAGAGACCCTCTTACAGAGTCCTATGAATATTACGTTTTGCTGGAAATTGTTTCCACCAAGCAAGATGATAATGAAACGAGAAAAAATTTCGAAAATATGCTCGAAAAAGCTCTTGAGAGTGAACTTATTTTAGACGCTGCTATCGCTCAAACAGAGCAACAAAGGCAGGAATTTTGGGCTCTTCGGGAAAATGCTACAGAATCACAAAAGTTAGAAGGTACTTCAATCAAACATGATATCTCGGTACCAATCTCATCGATACCAGCTTTTTATGAGACCGCGTGGCAGGCAATATTAAGAGTTGAACCTAAGGCAAGACTGATTGCATTTGGACATGCTGGAGACGGAAACTTGCATTTTAATGTTGCTGAACCTAAAAATAGCCCATCAAAAGACTTCCTTGCGAAGTGGGCCGACATAAATCACGCTGTTCACGAGGTAGTGAAGCAATTCAATGGCTCAATCAGTGCCGAGCATGGTATCGGACAATTAAAAAAAGACGAGTTGCCAAACTATAAATCATCCATAGCGATTGATGTTATGCGGGTTATAAAAGACGCCTTAGACCCTAAGGGTATAATGAACCCAGGCAAAATAATATGAATACCACACAAAAGCTGTATATGATGAACCAATTCCCAAATAATCCAGACCAGCAGGTAACACTGGCAAATTGGCGAACGTCTCCCTACAATAAGTGGGCATTTCAGCACGTTCGAGAACTTGTTCCCTCAGCCAATATACAAAATAATCCTTCTAAAGCTCAAAACCTCCCTCAAGAGAAGTACGACTTTTCAGCTTTAAAGATTGAGCTAGATAATCAAAGCCAACTAACTTACGAAGAATTCCTTAAAATAACCGATACTGATGCGCTTATAATTCTGAAAGATGGCAAAATAATCGAAGAGCGTTATTTCCATGAAATGGCGAGAAGTACGCCCCACATTCTTATGTCCGTTTCTAAATCCATTTTGGGTCTGCTTATAGGTATTTTGATTGATCAGAAAATATTTAAAGCGGCGGATAAAGTATGCGCTATTCTTCCAGAATTAAACTCCACCGCCTACAAAGAAGCTACCATTCGAGACCTACTTGATATGCGAACGGGAGTAACCTTCGTTGAAGATTATCTTGCAACATCAGGACTAATGATTGACTACAGAAAAGCAACAAACTGGAATCCGCTTGAGAATAATGAGGCTCCCTCTGATTTAAGATCCTTTTATCGTTTGCTAGACAAGAAGAGTCACCCAGATGGAAAGCAGTTTAATTATGTTTCGCCAAATAGTGATTTATTAGGTTGGATTATCGAGCGTTCAACCGGAGAACGCTTTAGCGACCTTTTGAGTGATCTTTTTTGGAAGCCTTTGGGCGCGACAATGCCAAGTTACATTACCGTTGACCGACTTGGAGCGCCAAGGGTGGCAGGTGGACTTTGTACAACAGCAATCGACTTAGCCCTCGTGGGGCAACTCTTTCTTGATTATGGCTTCACCAACGGCCAGCAAATTCTACCGAAAAATTGGCTCCAAGACATCCAACAAAATGGCAGCAGGGATGCTTGGCTTGAAGGGAATTTTGCCGAATATTTCCCTAACAGGGATATGCATTACAGATCTAAATGGTATGTGGATCATGGGGCCAATGACTCAAAAGCAGAGCTGGTATTTGGGTTAGGCGTACATGGGCAAAATCTTTTCATAAATTCTAAAAACCGAATAGTTATTGCCAAATTCTCTTCGCAAGCTGTTCCTCTTGACCCGCATTTAATACCAATGACATGTAAATGGGTGCGAACACTTATCAACGAGTTAGAAGACTGTTAACACTTGTGTTTGACAACTTGACGGATAGTATTCTGGTAAATGTTTTTAAAACGTACTTATTAGCCTCATAATAGTTTGATAGAAATTGAAAACAACTTATGTTAGCGGTTGAATACTTGTTGAAAAAACAAAACTTATGGAATGATAAATTATGACACCTTATGCACCGCCACTAACGGACATGCGTTTTACGCTTAACGACGTTATAGGGCTCGAGAACTTAACTCGCCAGCCAGGTTTTGAGGCTGTAGAAGCTAGCCTCAGTGATCAAATTCTTGAGGAGGCCGGCAAGTTTTCTAGTAACGTGTTGGCACCTCTGAATTTTGAGGGAGACCGGAGCGGTGCAAAGATTGAAAATGGTGTCGTGCGACCAGCAAGTGGATTTGGCGAAGCGTATAACCAATGGGCAGACGCAGGATGGAATTCCGTTCCTTTTGATCAAACATATGGTGGCCAAGGACTACCTTGGACGCTTACCACCGCAATTTGGGAGATGTGGGAGTCATCGAATATGGCCTTCTCATTATGTCCTCTATTAACTCAAGCTGCGATCGATGCACTTGAAAGGCATGGTAGCGAAGAGCAAAAATCTACCTATCTAGAAAAACTAGTTTCCGGTGAATGGACCGGAACTATGAATCTCACTGAGCCACAATCCGGGACAGATTTAGGTGCTATTAGGACGAGTTCTGTTCGTGATGGCGATAGATATCGTATTAAAGGACAAAAAATCTACATTACCTGGGGTGACCACGATATGACTGATAATATCGTACATTTGGTCTTAGCAAGATCACCCGACGGCCCACCAGGAACTCGCGGTTTATCGTTATTTATTGTTCCAAAGTTTCTTGTAAACCCAGACGGTTCTCTCGGACAAAGAAATGATGTAAGGCCTGTTTCACTAGAGAACAAGATAGGCATCCATGCTAGCCCTACTTGTGTTATGTCATATGGTGAAAATGAGGGTGCGATAGGTTTCTTGGTTGGAGAAGAAAATAGAGGCATCGAATATATGTTCGTCATGATGAACAACGCTCGCTTGGCAGTTGGTCTTCAAGGTTTGGCCATAGCGGAACGTGCCTATCAACAAGCTGCAGCTTTTGCAAAAGAGCGCGTTCAAGGGCGCCCAATACAAGGAGCTACGGATGGCGCCGCGATAGTGGAACATCCAGACGTCAGACGGATGCTGCTAAGTATGAGAAGTCAAATCGAAGCCATGCGAGGGCTTTGCTATGAAGTCGCAGCGGATTTAGACAGAGCAAATAAGCTAGAAGACAGCGAGGAGCGCGAGAAAGCACAATCATTACTCGACCTAATGATACCCGTCGTAAAAGCCTGGTGTACAGATACTGGTCTCGCAATTACTTCCACAAACATACAAGTTCATGGCGGTATGGGATTTATGGAGGAAACCGGCGCAGGGCAACATTATCGTGATGCAAGGATCACAACCATTTACGAAGGTACGAACGGGGTTCAGGCAATGGATTTACTTGGACGAAAAATAGTGCGGGATGGGGGCGAAGCAGCACAAATCTTCATGGAGAAAGTAGAAAAAACAATAGATCAATTAGATCTAAAAATTGAATCTCATGCGAGCCTGTCTAAACATCTTAAAGATAGCATTGGTGCGCTCCGTGAAACAGTTGATTGGATGCTTGATACGTTTAAATTAGAACCGGGATACGCGGCAGCTGGCGCTACCGCACTCGTCGAGATGATGGGGCTCATTAGCGGCGGCTGGATGCTAGCAAGAGGCGCGATAGAAGCAAGCAGACAGATCAGTGATGGAAGTGGAGATCCAAAGTTTCTCTCGTCAAAGCTGGTAACAGCGCGTTATTTTGCTGAAGTCCATCTAAGCAGAGCTAGCAGCTTAGTTGGTCCAATAAAAAATGGTGGAAGCTGTGTAATGGATTTTGACGCGGCCCAATTCTAAACAAAAGCCATTGCTGTTCAAGGGGAAGTACAATGACAACAAAACCCGATGTTCTTATTTACGCTCCCTGGTATGAACCGGCTATGAGGCGGTTAGATGACATTTGTAGAACACATCATGTTTACCGAGCCCAAGATAAAGAAGCGTTCATTAAAGAACATGGACCTAAATGTATGGGAATAGGAACAATGCACCATTGTCCCCCTTCCCTAATGGATGCCTGTCCAAATTTGCAAATTATTTTAAACTTTGGGGTAGGTTATGATGGGGTAGACATACCTGCCGCGACTAGCCGTGGCGTAAGGGTCGTCAACACACCCGATGTATTGAACGATTGTGTGGCGGATATGGCTATGGCCTTGGTATTAGCAGGTCGCCGAAAAGTAACCCAGGCAGATAGGTACATAAGAGAGGGTAATTGGAGAAAGTTAGGCAACTTCGAATACGTGCATCATGTCAACCACTCTAAAGTTGGTATACTTGGTCTAGGAAGAATAGGACTTGAAATTGCAAATCGATGCGCCGCTTTCAAAATGGATATTAGCTATCATCAACGTAATGAGAGGAAAGATGTACCCTTTAAGTTTTGTCAAAATTTAGAGGAAATGGCCGCAGCCGTCGATATTCTAATCGCAATATTGCCGGGGGGTGAAAACACAAAGGGTTTAATAAACGAAAAAATAATAAAACTTCTCGGACCAGAAGGCCTCTTAGTAAATGTAGCCAGGGGAACGGTAGTCGATAACGAAGCCCTTGCTAGGTGTCTACAAGATGGATCACTAGGGGCAGCCGCATTAGACGTTTTTCCAAATGAGCCAGAAGTACCAAGTGCCTTTTTAAACATTCAAGATAATCTTATACTTACTCCCCATATGGCAAGTGCGACGCACTTCACAAGGATGCAAATGGGCATGACACTCTACGACAATCTGAAAACGTTTCTTAGCGATGGGTCTGTTTTAACCCCGGTAAACTAGCACTCAACTTTTTGGGCTAGCTATTTTAAGCATGGCCTGTTGAATTTTCTCAGGTATCGGTGTCGAACTACGGGTTTCCAGATCAAAATAAACACTTATTCCAACGGCTGTTGCCGCGCAATAACCACTCGTGAAAACACCATGATTTACAACCATAGAACTTGTTCCAATTCGGGTGATTGCAATGCCAACATCGACTTCGCCCGGGTAATGAATTTCTCTCAGAAAATCAATGTCGAGTTTTCGTAAAACCCAATCACACTTCGAAGAGCTATCGAGCTCTGACTTGATTTCGTTCTCCACCTCCATAAATAAAACCGTTCTAGCATTTTCGATAAAAAGGCCGTAAGCATTATTGTTTACATGTCCCACAGGATCTAGGTCGGCATAGCGGATGATTTCACGCGTCCACTTATTATACGATTGCCTCTGATTTGCCAAAAATTCAATCATGCGAGATCATAGTGTAAAGTGAGACTGTTTTTATACACAATCAGCCAACTTTTTTCTCAAGAATTATTTCGTAGGGTTCAAAACCAAAAGTCCTAGTAGCTGTTAAAACAGGACCATTTCGGGCCAAAGAACTTATCGATAATCGGCTAGCTCCAACCGACATAAGATGACCTTGAATAGCCTCAAGTAATAAACGAGCGATGTCTTTACCTTTGTGTTCATCATCCACAAACAAGACTGAAATATGACCATGTTCGCGATGCGGCATTTCCGAGAGCTGATTGTCATCAATAATCATCCAACCAGCGGTTAATCCAACAAGTTCCTCTTTTTCTACTGCAACGAGAAAGGCACCATTAAACGCTTTTGTTGATTCTAAGATCCGTACATACTGAAATTCGTCTACTTCATTTCCTGGTCGCCGGCCAGCATGCAATGCGTGCTCATAGTTTTGCAACCTCTGCAACATTCCCAGTATATCTTCGCGGTCGTTTTCTTCCGCCGCACGTATGACGATCTTAGACATCACTTACCACCAGCTATGCTCTTTTTGAACATCTCATATAAATAGAGACACTGCCTACCTCTTTATTAACAGTTTCCATATTCTAATTAAAGCTTCGAGAACAAAAGAGATGATTATAGTACACAAACAAGCGCATCGAGGTTTTTATATCTGTGGCGCCTGTAGTTTGTAACATTCCGGAGACAACGCTAAAGTCGGCTCTGTAATAGCTTGTAATTCCTCTAACGAAAGACCATCCATCATACCTATTACCGTTAAACCAGCATCAGAAACATCTATAATAGCTAAGTCGGTAAATATACGTTTTACGCATCCTGACGATGTCAGTGGATAGGAGCAGTTTTTTACAATCTTTGGTTTACCGTCACGAGTAATGTGTTCTGTCAAAGCCCAAACTTGTTTTGCACCAGCAGCAAGGTCCATGGCACCTCCAACACCGGGTGGGAAGGTTGGATTGTTCGTAGTCCAATTAGCTAGATCCCCATTTTCCGATACCTCAAAGGCACCTAACATCGCGATATCAATATGCCCACCTCTTATCATAGCAAACGCGTCAGAATGCACGAAATACGAGCCACCTTTAAGCATGGTTATTGGTTGCTTTCCCGCATTGACTAAGTCCAAATCTTCTTCGCCTTCTTCTGGTCGAGGCCCAAAGCCTAATACACCATTCTCACTATGGAGAAGTACTTCTTTATCGGAAGGCATATGGTCTGCACAAAGCGTAGGTATACCGATACCTAGATTTACGTAAGCGCCGTCAGGAATTTCATTTGCAGCAAGCCAAGCAAGCTGGCGTCTAGATAATTTCTCCATAATGCCCTTTTCCAATTTTTATTAGCAACCTGCTATAAAAACTTCCTAAAAAAAGAGCTTTTGTCAACTATTATGCACCGAAACTAATTTCCACTATCGCAAGATTAAATTTCTTTAAAGTTACTGCACAATCTCTTTCCTTGAACCATTGTTTTTTAAATTGTAATATAGATATGAAAACAAATCCACATATTGTTAGTACCTGGATTTCAAATATTTTTGAGTTTATTGACAGAAAAAAAATAAAGGAATTATTTGAAAAAAAACCAAAAGAAAATCATTTTAGTAAATTTGTATTTAATTTTATAAGTACTAAGATATTTTTAGATAAAACTTTATAAATAAAAATTGATCTAAATAATTATGAAAATGAATAGCTTACTCAACGAAGGCATTGATTTCGTTTTAAAAAATAATAAAAAAAATATT
>ENA-OSEY01003249-OSEY01003249.1-marine-metagenome-genome-assembly--contig:-NODE-3249-length-10101-cov-2.976556_pt1 | contig 10101 bp, 7 predicted proteins | sample MGYA00248465_ERZ534230 | MGnify/ENA primary metagenome ERZ534230 (study PRJEB26409, sample SAMN06344110) | marine metagenome | isolation source: Sea water from surface | place: Atlantic Ocean:Southern... | reverse complement strand
ACAAGAAAAATCATAAGATTCTCTAACGACAGTGGAAAATGCTGATCGCAGTAGAGATGCGGCGGCCTCATCTACTGCGGAGATCAGCTGATTCCATAGTATTTCTAGATGTATCGGGTTGTTTAGATCCGTTTCCAACTTTTTAGACAATTTCTTTGTGTCTAAAATATCAATAACTAAACCCCCGTGGGGTGAAACGGTCAGCTTAGTATTCTCGGGTACTACAGTGGTAGATTGTCCTTCTTCAATTATTGCAGGGCCACGTATTACTTTTCCGGCTGAGAGCGTTTCGCGTCGATAGACATTGACGTCGCAATTTTTTGTGGAGTTAGGAAGTCTTATTTCCCTCTTTTGAATTTTAGACCTTTTGAGGTTTTGTTGCTGTGCCATCGGCTGTAAATTATTTCTGGTAGTTGATGCTGAGGCACTCACTCTAGCGGTCATAAGCTCGACGCTATGATGTTCAAAGGCTCTCCCGTACGTGACCTTGTGAAGTTTGTGAAACTCATCATTAATGTACTTATGCGGTTTTGTCTTCGTGAACGCTTTTGTTATATCGACAACAAGTACAGCGCCCTGGCCCAAATAACGAAGTTCAGCAAGGTACTGAATTTTTATCGCTTTTTTTGGAACAGAAGCCCTCACCACTTCAGACGCAGTGGTTTGGAGGCTATCGTATATTGTTTTTATTTTCTGGGCATCAAGGCTTGCTAACGGTCTGGAGATAGCAACGCTTTTGTCAGCCCTCGCTGGGGCGACGGTTAAACCCAGCGCAGATGCTACGCCTGCTGCAGGTGGAATTATAACGCGTTTAATCCCTAGTCTTTTTGCTACTGCACAAGCATGGACCGGCGCTGCCCCACCAGTGGCGTAAAGGGAATAATCCCTTGGATCTCTTCCTTTACGTGCCAAATGAATTTGAGCAGCTTGAGCCATATTTTCGCAAACTACGTCATGTATGCCCAAAGCAATGTCATTCGCATCTAAATCAAATTCAGCACCAAAACTGTCCAAAGATAAGGAGGTTTTAATTGGATCAATATCTAATGAGCTCTCAGAGAAACCTTCGACGCTTAGGTAGCCTAATTGTAGATCAGCATCTGTTACCGTAGGTTGAGAACCTCCCTGATTATAGCAAATTGGTCCGGGCATAGATCCAGCACTTTGTGGACCGACTTTTAGCAAATTCAATGCGTCTTTTGTCGCAATGCTTCCACCTCCAGCACCAATCTCGACGAGTTCAACAGTAGTTATTCGCACTGGTAGGCCACTTCCTGGTGCAAAACGTCTCTCCCTTGCTGCTTCGAAAGAATACGAAACTTCAGGTTGACCGTTATCAATAATAGCTATCTTTGCGGTTGTTCCACCCATGTCGAAAGCTATAAGTCGTTCTTCATTTTGTAGTTTGCCTATCAGGGCTGCAGAAAGTGCGCCTCCTGCGGGGCCAGACTCAAGTAAATCAACGGGACGATGTTTTGCTTCTGAGGTATTTGTGAGGCCACCATTTGAAAGCATAAGCATTAAAGGGGCTTGGCTTCCTCTATTTTTTAGGGCCAGTTCTAACTCTCCTATATAATCGGCTGCTAATGGTTTTATATAGGCGTTGATGGCAGCGGTGGACGTGCGTTCAAATTCCCCACTTTCCTGACTAATGTCAGAGGATAACGTAAGGGATAAGTCAGGGAAGTTTTTCGCTAAAAGTTGTGATGCAATCTTTTCATGCTCGGGCTTAGCATTTGAATTGAGAAATGAGATCGCGATAGACGTAACCCCTTTAGATTGGAGCTCTTTAGCTGACTTCATTAAACCTTTTTCATCTAAAGGCGTAAGGAATTCGCCATCCGAGCTTATTCTTTCCTTGATTTCGTACCTCAGATCCGTGGGAACAAGCGGTGATGGATAAGTCAGAAAGAGATCGTAAATGTCATACTTTCGCTCCCTGCCAAGCTGAAGGGTATCTTTGAAGCCCATCGTTGTTATTAGACCGGTCTTTGCACCTTTTCTCTCAATTAGTGCGTTGCTAAATAATGTTGTAGCGTGAACAAGCCGCTTTATTTGCTTTGGATCCCCAATTTGTTCCAAAATTTTGTCAACCCCGTTAATTGCTCCAAGTTGTGGATTCTCCGGTGTTGTTAAAACTTTTGCCGTCGCGTATTTACCAGTTTTTAAATCTAGCGCTACAACGTCGGTGAATGTCCCGCCAATATCAATTCCTACAGCAAACTCTGTCATTTTAAGCCAAGTTTTTTTTAATACGTGAAAGGTGTAGCAGGCTCTTACCATTGAGATCAAGCAACTGATGTTTTTCTTGGAAATATTAGAGTTGCTGGACCTCTTTTTGCTCGATTTACGTTAGCGCTTAAATACGTATTAAATGATAAAGATTTTTAAACAATTTTGCGAAAGTTTCGATGGCAATCTCCATTAAAAAAATAACCGAGCATATTGGAGCCGAAATAGATTGTGATGTGCATCTTCGCAAGCTCCCTGAAAGAGATTTTGTAGATATAAAAAAAGCATTTGATGAATATTCTGTGCTTGTTTTTAGAGGACAACCTCTTCTAGACGAGGACCAGATTAATTTTTCTGAACGGTTTGGTTCCCTGGAAACCACAGTTAATTCTAATCCCGAAGGCGGCGGAACCGTTATGACGGTTTTATCCAATGTTGACCAACAGAATAAAGTTATTCCGCCTGAAGACAAAAGGATGGTCTTCAATACCGGCAACCAGATGTGGCACACAGATAGCTCTTTTAAACGAGTGCCCGCTTTGATGTCTTTGCTTTCAGGGAGGGAAGTTCCCTCCATAGGCGGTGAAACACAATTTGCATCTATGAGAGCCGCTTATGATTCGCTTGCCGATCAAAAAAAAATGGAACTTGACGATTTAGTTTGTATACATGATTTTGCCTATTCACGCGCTTTAATCGATCCAAACTTATTGACAAATGATAATAAGGCAGAAGTGCCGCCTGTTCGGCAGGCAATGGTTAGAGAAAACCCGGTTCATAAGAAGAAAAATCTATTTTTAGGCGCCCATGCATCTTACATTGAAGGATGGGACTTAGAGGATAGTAGAAAACTGATAGCAGAATTAAATGATACAATTACTCACCCAAATTTCGTTTACTCACATGCTTGGAAAAAGGATGACCTAGTTGTTTGGGATAACAGGACTGTCCTGCATAGAGGGCGACCTTGGGATAGAGATCAAAAGCGGATAATGCATCGAACGACCGTTGTAGGTGAGTTAACAGTTTGACAATTATCACATATAAGCCATTTGTTTTAGAGATGTATTATCCGCATAGTTCGCTGAACATTCACTTCAAATAATCTGTGGTGCGTTGTTAATATAACGTTGAAGTTATTTTCAAATAATTTCAGTTAAAATTTTACCAAAAGGAAGTGTTTTTTCGCATGGACTTCTATCGATCAATTGCTTTAGACCTCGAATTATCAGAGCCGCAGGCAACAGATAGTCTCAAAGAACTAGCCTACCATAGGTTAGAAGATAAAATAGTCAGGTTGGAGTTTAAACCTGGGATATTTGTTACTGAAAGGGAACTTGCTGAGTCTATCAGCATCGGTAGAACCCCCGTTAGAGAGGCGATCCAACACCTAGCGATAGCTGGTCTTCTAAGCGTGCTGCCGCGCCGGGGAATAAAGGTATCTGAAGTAGATGCTCTTTCAGTTTTGCGCTTACTTGAAGTTAGTCGCAGTTTGGACACTTCAGTAGCAAGGGCTGCGGCTTCAAGAGCTACATCTATTCAGCGACACGAATTCTCGAGGCTGGCGGAAGAATTCGATAGCGTAAGTTCAAGTAATGATAGCGTTGCTCAAATAAGATTAGACAGTGAATTTAACAATTTGTGTATGTTGGCTATGGGGAACGAACACGCAAGGAAAATGTGCCGTTTAATACAACCGCTGACAAGGCGTTTTTGGTTCGCCCATCATGGCGCATCAACTGATATTGGGCTTGCTCCGCGCCTGCATTCACAAGCGGCTAAAGCTATAGCCGAAGGCGACGCAGAAGGCGCTTCGGCTGCTTTTAATCGCATAAATAATTGGTTTGAGACATTTGTTTATTCCACCATACAGGAATAAACCAAGCGTTTAACCATTTATATAATTTCTTTGCAAAAATTTTTAGCTAGCTTATTGCGCGCTCTGGCATGTAGTGGCACTGTCAACAATTATGATTACAAATCAAGAAGACGGCTTTTTAAGAGATATTTGGTACTTTGCAGTACGCTCTGATGAGCTAAAGTTGGGGCGTCTCCTATCATTAAAATTACTTGGTGAGCCGATAGTGCTAGGTCGTCAGAAAACAGGGCAGCCTTTTGCTTTAAGGGATATTTGTCCTCATCGCGGTATTCCATTGAGCGATGGCCGTCTGATCGACGATGAATTAGAGTGCTGCTATCATGGTTGGCGTTTTAACTCTGAAGGGACCTGTATTTGCATACCGTCATTAACGGAAGATCAGAACCTTGAGTTAAACCGAATTAAAGTTCCGAACTATCCTGTCCAAGAACTTTCGGGTTGCATCTGGATTTTTATGCCGTCCGACTTTCGGAATATGGAATTAAAAAAAATACCGCCAACTGTGCCAGACGCGTTCTCTAAACCTGCAATGACTGAAAAACTTACCTTTCCATGTCATATTGACCACGCCGTTATAGGATTGATGGATCCAGCTCATGGTCCTTATGTTCATCAGTCATGGTGGTGGAGATCTAGAAAGTCGGTTCATACAAAGTCAAAGGTGTTTGGCCCAACCGATCTTGGCTTTGCTATGCTGAAACATAAACCTTCCAGCAATTCGCTGGCATATAAAATACTAGGACGAGATATTGAGACAGAAATAACTTTTAGGCTCCCTGGAATAAGAATTGAGACTATCCATGTAGGGCGTAATTTGGTAGTGGGTTTAACGACGGTAACTCCGATCGATAGGAAAACCACGCAAATTAATCATCTTGTGTTCTGGTCAATGTCCTATTTATGGCTCATTAAACCTTTTCTAAAACCATTTCTTAAAAGATTTCTCCAACAGGATAGGGATATTGTAGAAAAGCAGCAGAGAGGTTTACAGTACGAACCTAACTTAATGTTGATCAATGATGCGGATGTTCAAGCCAAGTGGTATTTTCGATTAAAAAAATCTTATGGCGATGCTGCAAAAAATAAAGAACCATTTATTAATCCAGTAGAGCTAACGACCCTTAATTGGCGAAGCTGAGGTAATAGTATTGTATTACCTCTATTTTTTAAAACAAAACTTGCGATTCATCGGATTTGGTTACTTAGCGGCGTTCTTATCGACATTTGGCCAAACGTTTTACATAGCAATGTACAGTGGCGAATTAAGAGCAACTTTTAGCCTTAGCCACGGGGACTTTGGGAACATCTACGCTGTTGCCACACTTTCGAGTGGTTTTATTCTAATCTGGCTGGGTAAAATTATCGACCGAGTAGATTTGAGGTTTTACGCTGTCTGTCTTTGTCTTGGCCTAGCAGGTGCTTGCTTGCTAATGTCCTTAGCTCAAGGCGTAATCACATTGATATTGGCTATTTTCCTTCTTCGGTTGATGGGGCAAGGCTTATTAAGTCAAGCCGCAACCGTTACAATGGCCAGATACTTTGACGACTTTAGCAGGGGAAAAGCCGTGAGCCTCGCGGCTTTGGGTTTCCCTAGTGGTCAGGCTATTTTTCCATTCGCTTCCGTATTGGTATTGACTTTAATGGTTTGGCGGGAGGTCTGGGTTATAAGCGCTGTTTTAGTGTCAGTGATTGCCCCCTTTTTATTGCTTTGGTTATTGAAAGGACACAAACAACGACACTTAAAGTTTTTGGCACGTGACGTGTCTGAAAATAAAAGAAGTGGAAGTCATGTCACGAAACAGTGGACGCGCGGTGACGTGCTAAGGGATATAAGGTTTTTTTTGTCTATGACGGCGCTAATGTCATCCGCATTCATAATAACTGGTTTGAATTTTCACCAGGTACACCTAACTGACGTTAAAGGGTGGGATCTTGGGTTTTACGCTTCCTGTTTTTCTATTTACGCAGTGTGTCAGGTTGCTATGTCAATTGTTACAGGAGTGCTGGTGGATCGATTTGGCGCGCTAAGTCTAACCCCATTTTATTTGCTTCCTATGGTGTGTTCTACCCTTGTTATAGCATTTTGCGATGCTTCTTGGACGATAGTATTATTTATGGCATTAGCGGGTACAACGGGAGGAGCTACAGCAACGATAATTTCAACTATGTGGGCCGAATTATATGGTGTACTTCATCTAGGTTCGATTAAGGCCATGGTCGCTGGCATTCAAGTTATCTCGAGCGCTCTCGGCCCTGCAGTTTTTGGCCTACTTATCGATGTGAATATAAAGATAGAGGATATTTCATTAGTCTGTGGCGTTTACGCATTTCTTGGCTGCATTTTGCTAGCAGTTTTATTCCGGCCGAATATGCTTGTTTTTTCGAAACGTTAGTTAAATTTTAGTATGAAAGTTCGCGAAAAAACTTCGCAATACTGGAGACTGTTTTATTTACGTCGTTTTCCGTGATATCCCGATGTAGTACTAGGCGGAATGTTGGTGGGCGCCCACCTATCAGTATACCTTCTTCTTTTAGAAAGTTTTGTAAGGGTGCTCTATGTTTATCTTCCACTTTGATGAATACCATATTCGTGTTGGCGCCTTGAGGTTCGGTTTCGATATCTGGTATCTGGGCTAACTCAGAAGCTAGACGAGCTGCTAAAGCATGATCTTGGATTAGCCGATCGACCTGGTTCTTCATCGCTACAATACCACAAGCAGCAAGAATGCCAGCCTGCCGCATCCCCCCACCTAGCATCTTTCGGACCCTTCTTGCTTCATTGATGAAATCCTGGTTTCCTACCAAAACAGAACCAACTGGCGCGCCTAGGCCTTTTGATAAGCATAGAGAAACGGTATCAAAGCTACTCGCTAATTCTCTTGGTGTACATTTGTTGGCGATGGCAGCATTCATTAACCTAGCGCCATCTAGATGCGAGCGGAGATTAACTTTCCTTGCAGCAGCCGTAGCACATTGCATATATTTGGGTGACAGTGGTTTACCATTATATGTATTTTCAAGACAAAGAAGTTTGGTTCGAGGAAAGTGCATATCATCAGATTTTACTTTTCCAATAGCCACTTCAATGTCAATAGATCCGTCTTCCAGCACGGGAACTGTTTGCGGTATAACTCCCCCTAGAGCCGCTGTGCCAACGGCTTCTGATTTATATATGTGATAGCCCTCGCCAATGATGTATTCTTCGCCACGACCGCAATGTGTTAAAACTGACGTGAAATTTGATTGCGTCCCAGATGTTACAAATAGTCCAGCTTCAAATCCCAGTGTGTCGGCGACTAATTCCTCTAGCTCGATTATAGTTGGATCATCCCTATAAACGTCATCGCCAACTTTGGCATTTGCCATTGCTTCGTACATTTCTGGCGATGGTTTGGTTACTGTATCGCTTCTTAGGTCTATCATTTTGAACTTCCGGACAGATAATTTTGAAATAAGAATTGAATTAGGTTATTGAGAATACTTAAGCTGAAGATCTCAAGATATCAAACTTCATTAGCATATTGTAACAAAGAAAACGAGACTGGTACTCCAGCTAATCCACTTTGAGTACAATTATTTTTTTAACTGCATTTAGTGCAGAACAGACCGAAAATCTGGCAAGCTTACTAGAACAGAACAGAGATTGTTTGATGCAAATAACTATCTTATAAATAGAACGGGGTACGCATAGGAGCGAATTATGTCAAAACTTAAAATCGCAGTTATTCCTGGTGATGGGATTGGTTGGGAAGTGATTCCGGAGGGTTTAAAAGTTCTCGAAGCCGTTGGCAGGAAATACAACATTGAATATTCGTTTACCGAATTTGATTGGGGATGCGAACGATACCATAAGACAGGAAAATTAATGCCTGATGATGGAATTGAAACTCTGAAGAGTTTTGATTCTATATTTTTGGGAGCTTGCGGCTACCCTGGCGTACCCGATCATATTTCTCTTTGGGGATTATTAATTCCAATTCGTAGAGAAATGAAACAATACGTTAATCTTCGACCAGTCAGAATGTTGAAAGGAATGCCATGTCCGCTGGCAAATAGAGGCCCCGAAGACATAAACTTTTGGGTGGTTCGCGAGAATAATGAGGGTGAATATTCTGAGATTGGTGGAAGATTACATCGTGGAACTGATCATGAAGTCGCGATACAAGAGTCAATTTTCACCAAGTTTGGCACAGATAGAATCCTTCGATATGCCTTTGATCTTTGTAAGCAATTGGGTCTGGAAAAAGTTACATCTGCGACAAAGTCAAACGGTATTATTCACACGATGCCATACTGGGATGAGCGATTTTCAGTCATAGCCGAAGAATATCCAATGTTGACCACAGACCAATATCATATCGATATATTGACAGCTAATTTTGTATTGCACCCCGATTGGTTTGATGTCGTGGTCGGCTCAAATTTATTTGGGGATATTTTGTCAGACCTTGGACCAGCTGTAGCAGGGTCAATTGCCATTGCGCCTTCAGCGAATATTAATCCAGATGGAGACTTACCATCTATGTTTGAGCCTGTGCATGGATCAGCGCCTGACATAGCGGGGAAAGGGATAGCAAACCCCATTGGCCAAATCTGGTCGGGTTCTATGATGCTCGAACATCATGGCTATAAAGAGGCAGCAGATGAAATTGTCCGGGCTATTGAAGAAGTAATATCGGAGGGTGGGCCGAAGACGCCAGATCTTGGTGGACAAGCAAATACCAAGGAACTCGGTCAGGCTATTGCAGATAGTATTCGTTAGCCAAAAAATAACTATCTCTTGCTAACAGATGAGTGGCCCTTATTTATTTCTTCTGTTTCTTTTTTATGGACGTTTATACATTGTGATACGCAAAACTGCTAAATGCAGCCAAGACACTATTGGAGGAAGACATGACATCTATGGGAAATATTTTTGAATTTGATACGCTGTCATTACATGCTGGCCAGTCACCTGATTCGGAAAATGGTTCTAGGGCCGTCCCCATATATCAGACGACGTCCTACGTTTTTAAAGGCGTGGATCATGCGGCCTCTATGTTTAATTTAGAGAGACCTGGGCATATTTATTCAAGAATCTCTAATCCAACCACAGCAGTATTAGAAGAGAGGATTTCGGCACTTGAAGGGGGTGTTGGCGCCGTGGCAACGGCTAGCGGACATGCCGCGTTAGTATTAGGTATTCTGACTATAATGGGACAAGGGGGCCATATTGTTGCTTCCAGTGCTCTGTACGGTGGAACACATAACTTGTTTAGTCACACTTTGCCACGATTTGGAATAACAACCACAAAAGTTGATCCTCGTGATGTGGATGGTTTCAGGTCAGCAATTAAACCAGAGACTAGGTTAGTATTTGGCGAAACAATTGGTAACCCTGGTTTAGAGGTCTTAAATATACCAGCCATCGCAACCGTAGCCCATGAGGCGGGACTGCCGCTTATGTTAGATTCCACCTTCGCCACACCGCACTTGTGTAAACCTTTTGACCACGGCGCTGACCTTATAGTGCATTCAGCGACAAAGTGGTTAGGCGGTCATGGGGTTGCTATTGGCGGTCTTCTGGTTGATGGTGGTAAGTTTGACTGGGAGAACTCAGGCCTTTTCCCAACGCTTACGGAACCGTATGATGGCTACCATGGCCTAGATTTTGTCGAGGAGTTTGGTCCACAGGCATTTATAATGAGAGCGAGAGCAGAAGGGCTCCGAGACTTTGGAGCTTGTATGTCTCCTACAACAGCATTCCACATTTTACAAGGTATCGAAACCTTACCATTAAGAATGGAAAAGCATGTGAGAAATGCAAGGGAAATTGCAGAATTTCTAGGTGGTTCAGATATTCTTATTGAAATGTACAATTCAGGATCATTAAAAGAAAAAATAGAAATTGAATTAGCGTCTTAAGACAATTAATAAGTATAAATACTGATTTAGTTAATAAAAATTAATATTTTAAATCCTTTTTTTATCAAAAAAACCTTTATTTTCGT
>ENA-OSEY01003248-OSEY01003248.1-marine-metagenome-genome-assembly--contig:-NODE-3248-length-10102-cov-3.280499_pt1 | contig 10102 bp, 6 predicted proteins | sample MGYA00248465_ERZ534230 | MGnify/ENA primary metagenome ERZ534230 (study PRJEB26409, sample SAMN06344110) | marine metagenome | isolation source: Sea water from surface | place: Atlantic Ocean:Southern... | reverse complement strand
TGCGAATAACTGGACATATTTTTTTTATTGCATAAATAATAAATGTTATCTATTAAAATGGGTGAAAAATGCCTTCTTTTTCAAAATCATTAGAAAATTGCATACATACTTCTTTAGGTATAGCAAATGATCACAAACACGAGCTTACAACCCTTGAGCATCTTCTGTTAGCATTGATTGACGAACCTGATGCAGCAAAAGTAATGAAAGCTTGCAATGTAGACTTAGAAATTTTAAGAAAAAAAGTTTCTGAGTTTATAAAGAAAGAGTTAGGAAATTTAATTAGTCAAGTTGAAGGTACTGAGTCTGTTCCGACTACTGGATTTCAGAGAGTTATTCAAAGGGCTGCTATCCATGTGCAAAGTTCTGGTAGAAATGAAGTAACTGGAGCTAATGTATTAGTAGCTATTTTTGCTGAAAGAGAAAGTCATGCGGCTTTCTTTTTACAGGAACAAGAAATGACACGTTATGATGCAGTAAATTTTATTGCTCATGGAGTAGCTAAAAATCCTAATTTTGCTGAAGACAGGAGAATATCTGGATCAAATGAAGAACTTGAAGAAATTGGTGAAGAAAATAAAACAGAAAAAGAAACTGCGCTAAAAAAATATTGTAAAAATTTAAATGAAGAGGCCCAAGCACAAAGAATAGATCCTTTAATTGGGAGAGAAGCAGAAATAGAAAGATGTATACAAGTCTTATGTAGAAGGAGAAAAAATAATCCTATATTGGTAGGAGACCCTGGAGTTGGGAAAACTGCTATTGCCGAGGGATTAGCTAGAAAGATTGTTAACAAGGAAATTCCAAAAGTTTTAATTAACACTACAATTTTTTCACTTGATATGGGTGCTCTTTTAGCAGGCACAAGGTACAGGGGTGATTTTGAGGAACGACTAAAAAATGTTCTGAAAGAATTAGAAGAACATAAAGATTCGATCTTTTTCATTGATGAAATTCATACTGTTATTGGAGCTGGGGCTACTACTGGTGGAGCTATGGATGCCTCAAATTTATTAAAACCTTCTCTGCAATCTGGAAATTTGAAATGTATGGGTTCAACTACATATAAAGAATACAGACAACATTTTGAAAAAGATCGCGCGTTATCAAGAAGATTTCAAAAAATTGATGTAGAAGAACCAACCCCAGATCAAGCAGTTAAAATTTTAAACGGTTTAAAACAATATTTTGAAGATCATCACGATACTAAATATACAGGTGAAGCAATTCAAGCTTCAATAGATCTTTCAGTTAAACATATACATGATAGAAAGTTACCTGATAAGGCTATTGATGTAATTGATGAAGCTGGGGCAGCTCAAATGATATTACCTGAGAAAGAAAGAAAAAAAATTATTGGTATTAAGGAAATTGAAAACGTTATTGCAAAAATTGCTAGAATACCTCCAAAAAGTATATCAAAAACAGATGAAGAAATATTAAGCAATTTAGATAAATCTCTAAAAAGAGTAGTATTCGGCCAAGACAAAGCAATAGATTCCTTAACCTCCGCGATAAAAATGGCTAGAGCTGGTTTAAGAGAACCTGAAAAACCAATAGGAAATTATTTGTTCTCAGGACCCACTGGTGTTGGTAAAACTGAAGTAGCTAGACAATTAGCTGATTGTCTTGGTGTTGAGTTAATCAGATTTGATATGTCAGAATATATGGAAAAACATGCCGTATCAAGACTAATTGGAGCACCTCCTGGATATGTAGGGTTTGATCAAGGTGGTATCCTCACTGACAAAATAGATCAGCATCCGCATTGTATTTTACTTTTAGATGAAATAGAAAAGGCACACCCAGATATATTCAATATTCTTTTACAAGTTATGGATCATGGAAAACTAACAGACCATAATGGAAGAACTGTAGACTTTAGAAATGTAGTTCTAATTATGACTTCAAATGCTGGCGCATCAGAACAGGCCGCAACTGCTATGGGTTTTGGAAGAGACAGAAGAGATGGGGAAGATACAAAAGCTATTGAAAAAATATTCAGTCCTGAATTTAGAAATAGATTAGACTCAGTAATAAGTTTTGCAACATTACCAATGCCTGTTATCATGAGGGTTGTAGAAAAGTTTGTCTTACAATTAGAAGCTCAACTAATGGATAAGAATGTTACATTTGATTTAACAACAAAAGCATCAGAATGGCTTGCGAAAAATGGGTATGATGAAAAAATGGGCGCAAGACCATTATCCAGGCTTATTCAGGAAAAAATAAAGAAACCTTTAGCTGAGGATATCCTCTTTGGTAAATTAAAAAAAGGGGGTGTTGTGAAGGTATATGTTAAAAATGATAATATTTTCTTAGAAATTTCCCCACCAGAAAAACCTAGGATTTCACAAAAGAAACCTCCATTACTAGCAGCAAAATAAACAAATATATTTTTTTATCTCTCAGTTAACTTGATTTCTATTCTCCGATTTCTAGCTAAAGCTTTTTCGTTTTCACCTTTATCAATAGGTTGAAACTCACCAAATCCAGTAGCTGCAAATCTTTCAGCTGGTAATAGTTCTTCTGAGATAAAATATTTGACAACTGACAAAGCTCTAGCCTGACTTAATTCCCAATTATCGGTAAATTTTGCTCCATTAAGAAACTTGGTTTTATCAGTATGTCCATCTACTCTTAAAATCCAATCTATTTCTTTTGGTATTTTTGCAACTATTTTTCTAATTACCTTAGCCATTTGAGAAAGCTCAAATAAACCCTTTTCTTGCAACTCATCAGAACCTAGATCAAAAAGAATTTCTGAAGGGAAAACAAATCTATCTCCTACAATTTCGATACCTTTATTATTACCTAAAATTTGTCTCAAATTTCCAAAAAACTCTGACCGATAATTTTTTAATTCATTAGCTTCATCCTCTAACTTTTTTATTCTTTCTGCCTCTAAAACAGCATTCTTTTTTTGTTCTATTACAACTTGTGCCAAAGCTGAATTGAGTTTAGAACCAAGATTTTCAACTTGAGCATTAGTTTCTTTATCTCTTATTTCAAACTGATTTAACAATACTTTTAAATCATTTAACTGTGATGCTAATGATAAGGTTTCTTGATTTAAATATTTAATTTTATCCAAAGAAATTTGTTTTTGGTTTTCACTTTTTAAAAGTTGGGACCTCAAGTTTTGTAGTGAAATTTCTCTTAACCGTAAAAGATCTGATAAATCAATTATCTTTTCTCTTATTTCATTATTTTCATTAAAAAGATTTAGATTCTTTTCTTCTAGCATGGCCATAGCTTTTTCTGAACTTGCAATTATTTTCAAATTATCAATTGCTCTTTTTCTTTCTTCTTCTAATGATAGAGTTGCAAATTCTAATTCTTCTCTTGATTCTTTTAATTTTTTTCTATGATTTTTCAAAGCAAGTTTTTCAATTAATACATTTTTTTCAGTTTCACTTAATTTTCCTTTATTGATTTTTAAATCTTCTTGTAACTTTTTTATTAGTATATTGGATAGGATTAACTCTTTTTCTTTCTCAGAAATTATTTTTTCCTTTTGAGTTATATTTTTTTGGAAATTTTCTTTTTCTTCAAAATTTTTAATAACCTCTTTTTTAAGATCAGCAATCGTAGATTCTAGAATAATGTTTAACTCTTTTTGGGAAGAGAGAAATGATTTTGTCTCATCAAGATTTTCATAAGCTAATCCTAATGCTATTTGGCTTCTACTCAATTTAAATTCTAATTCATTCTTACTTTTTGAAATTGAATTTAAATTTTTTTTTAGATCTTCTATATATAATTCAAGTGCTTCCCTCTTTGCAGCAGCTAACCGAGCTAATTCCACTTTCTCATCAATTTCTTGCCTGGCTGAAGCTAAAGCTAATCGAGAGGCTTCTAATCTAGAAACTTCTTCTTTAATACGATTATCTTTTTGAGCAATTTCAGATATGAGCTGAGTTCTTCTGGCAATTAAACTTGCTACTCTAATTTCAAAATCAGAAATTTTAATATTAGCTAAATCTAAATTCTTGAGAGCACTTTTAAGTTCTAAAGACTTACTTTCATTTAAAACTTTTTGCTCCTCCAAACTTTTATTAATCGCTAAGTTCATTGCATTTAAATTTTTATACTCTTCCTTTTGTAAGCTTAAGTCTGCGATTAAATTCATAACTTCATTTTCAAGTCTTGAAAGTTCTGTTTCCTGACCTGAAATCTTTTCTCGAAAAACAGATTGTATTATCATAAAAATTGATAAAACAAACATTAAAACTAAAAGAAGGGCTGTCATTGCATCTACAAAACCTGGCCATATATTAGTTGTGAAACGACTGCCAGAACGTCTAAGTAATGCCATATATTTTACTCTGATTTATTTTCATTGTTTGAATTAGCTAATCTCAATATCGCATTTGACAAAATTGTAAAATCTTCTCTTAATTCAGATAAATTATCCTGTCTTCCAGTTGTTAATTCATTAAAAATTTTAGCTAATTGGATATCCATATTCCTAACTCTTGACCTAAACTCACTCTCAGAATTTTTTTCCACTTCAACAAAATTGCGAATTAGATTAACCAAATTATCTTGATTTTTAATTAAAGAACTTAAATCGGTTTCATTGTAATTATCATGATTTGAAGAAAAATTAACACCTTCTTTCCCCTTCAAAATTAATCTCTCAATAGATTTTATTAGTTCATTTACGTGATTTTGGTTATTGAAGGACTGGTTTCCCTGATTTTCTAAAAGTTCAATCAGACGATCTAATTTATTATCAAAATAGCTGTTGCTGAATTCAGTATTTGGCGTTGTATTGTTAGAAGGATCCATTTCATAGGAATTTTGACCAATTTTACTTATGGATGAAAGCCATTCTTCTAATTCCATGTAAAAACGATTTTGGCCATGGCCAGCGAATAATTCCAAAAGTCCAACAACTAAACTTCCAGCTAACCCTAATAAAGAGGAAGCAAAAGCCGTACCCATCCCCCCTAGTTGAGATTCTAATCCAACCATAAGACCTTCAAAAACTTCTAAACCTGATTGTCCTTCTTTAGGAGCAAGAGATTTTATAGTTTCTACAACAGCTGGAACTGTTGTAGCTAAACCATAAAAGGTTCCTAATAAACCAAGAAAAATTAAAAGATTAACAATATATCTTGTAATATCTCTAACTTCATCAAGTCTGGTTGCAACAGAGTCTAAAATAGATCTTGCAGATAGTGGATTTATATTTTTTCTCGATTCTTTATCTCTTAATAAAGCTTCTAGTGGGGCTAATATTCTTGGTGGTTTTGCAATTTCATGGCCAGGACGTTCTGAAACAAAGCCTTCTATCCAATAGACACTACTTACTAATATAAATACTTGCCAAAAGCAGGCTAAAACACCAAGTATAAAAACACCAATTATCACTCCATTTAAATAAGGTGAAGACAAAAATATAGGAGCAACTGCAGGAAATAAAAGATAAGCAATAAAAAAAACACAAATTAATATAAAAATCATTAAGCCTGTTTGTCTGGTAGGTTGACTAAAGACAAAATTTTTTGTTTCTTGCAAATTTCTTATCTTCATAATTTTTTTATGAAATATTTAATTATTAATTTTAGTATAGTTAAATCATAATGTAATTAAAAATAAATAATAGCTAGATTTTTAGAGATTTAGAATAATGATAAGAATAATTTTTGGAATTTTTTTATTTTTTATAATTTTTACGTTTGTGATTTGGTTATCAATGGCCAAATTTCAAGAAAATTATATAAAAGATTTAATAACTAATAATTTAGAAGAAAAATATAAGATAACTTATACTATAAATACTACTGGATATCCAAATAGGCTAGATACTTCAGTCAATAATATAAAATTAATATCTGAAGATAACTTTGAATTAGTTGGTATTAAAAGTTTTCTGTTTATGTCTTTAATTTACAATAAGAAAAAACATATTATTTCAATTAGACCTCCAATTAATATTAATTTTGGTACTAATTCGTTTGTAATTACTGAAGGAGTAATGAATGCCAGTATAGAAAAGTCAAATGATGATTTTTTTCATAAATTGACTATTCACGGAGTAAAAATAAATCTAAAGCTAAATGACAAACCATTTTTAAAAGTTGAAGATTTAATCCTAGCAACTAGGACTAAACACTCTGAAATTAAAGATAACAATAAAGAATTTTTTTTAAAATTGCAAAAACCTATTCTTGATAATGAATATAGCGACGAGAAACCAGACTTTAATTATAAGTTTTCATTAGATGATTTAAAAAAACTAGAACTACCTCAACTTATTAGTCAAAATGATTTATTTGCCAAAATTTTAAATTACAACTATGGAAGTATTGAGGTAAATAATACTAATATAAATTTAGAAAATCAAATTTCTAATATTGCAAAATACTTTGATAAATTAACAAATAATTAAAAATAAAAAATTAAAATAATTAATTATTCTTTTCGTCCAAAATTAGGTTCCGCTGTATCTTGACCTGCACTTATAATACTTCTTCTAATTTTTCGCGTCCTTTCGAAATATTTTAATAAATATTCACCATCTTTTTTTCTAATAGCTTTTTGAAGTGTAAATAACTCCTCTGTAAATCTACCTAAAATCTCAAGTGCTGCATCCTTATTGTTTAAAAAGATATCTCTCCACATAATTGGGTCAGATGCTGCCAACCTTGTAAAATCACGAAAACCAGCAGCTGAGTAATTAATTACCTCAGAGTTTGTAACTTTAGAAAACTCATCAGCAACTCCCACCATGGTAAATGCTATTAAATGTGGGGCATGGGAAGTAACTGATAGCACTAAGTCATGATGTTTTGCATCCATTTCTACAACATTGCTACCTAATTCTTCCCAAAAAAATTTTACTTTTTTAATTATTTCAATCGGCACATTTTTAGAAGGTGTTAAGATACACCACCTATTTTCAAATAAGCTCGCAAAACCAGCTGAAGGACCAGAATTCTCAGTACCAGCTAAAGGATGAGCTGGAACAAAAAATACACCTTTTGGAAGTTTTTTTTGCACTTCCAAAATAACACTTTCTTTTACAGATCCAACATCAGTTACAATTGCAGATTTTGATAAATATGGAGTAATTTTTTCCATAGTATCACCCATTGCTCCAACAGGCACACAGAGAATAACTAAATTGGCTTCTTTGATACAGTCTTCATAATTATCACATACTGTACAAAAATTTATTTTTCTAGCTTCTTCTCTTGTTTTTTTTGTTCTTGAATAACCTGTTATTTTAATTCTATTTTTTTTGCTTTTTAAATTTAGTGCAATTGAAGATGCAATTAATCCCAATCCCACTAGTGCGATATGATTAAAGTCCATTATCTAACTCCAAGAATTTTTGGACATTTTTTTTAACTAGTTTACACTCATCATTAGTGCCTACTGTAATTCTGAGTGATTTACTGAGACCATAATCAGTAACTTTTCTAACGTATATGTTTTGATTTTTCAAAAAACTAAATACTTTATTTGCTTGGTTCTCAGAATTAAAGTCAACTAACAAAAAATTAGCTTTTGAATCCGTGATTTTCAATCCAAGATCTTTTAACTCTCTAGACAACCATTCTCTATTCTTTAAATTTTCTACTAAACAATCTCGAGTATAGTCGACATCTAACACTGCAGCTACTGCTGCAGCTATTGCGGGTGAAGAAATGTTAAAAGGGCCCCTAACTTGATTTATTATTTTTGTAATCCAACTGGAAGAATAACTCCAACCTACTCTCAATGCTGCAAGACCATATATCTTGGAAAAAGTTCTTAATATTATTAAATTATTATGATTATTGACTAAAGAAAGTCCAGCATCAAAATTTTCAATGTATTCAGCATAAGCACCATCTTTTACCATTAAAATATTATCTGATAATTTATCTAAAAGATATTTTATTTTGCTATCATCTATAAATGTTCCAGTTGGATTATTAGGATTAGCTAAAAAAACAATCTTCGTTTTATTATTACATTTTTTAAGTATATTATCTACATCAGCAAACCTATTAGTTTCTTTTGCTTTGATTGGGATAGCACCTCTTAATGATGCTGAAATTCTATACATAGCAAAACCATGCTCTGTATAAACTACCTCATCATTAGGAGAACAGAAACACTGACAAATGAAGCTTATAAGTTCATCAGAACCAGCACCACAAGTAATATTTTCAAAATCTATATTATATATTTTTGATATCGCTTTCCTTAGTTTTTCATGACTAGAAGAAGGATAATTATTTATTAAATCAAATGAGTTCCGCAAAGCCTCCATTGCTAATTTACTTGGACCAAAAGGATTTTCATTTGAATTTAATTTTATAATTTTTGAATCAAGTAAATTTGGTTGTTCACCACCAATATATACTGGGGCACTCATAATTCCAGGATTAGGTAACAACTTGAATTCTTTTTTTTGCATAATGACCTATCTAAATAACTAAATTATAAATTTGATAATATTGTTTATAAGCTCTATATGACCTTTTTTAATAAATTAAAATATAAATTTGTTGAAAAGTAATAGATATAATTTTTAAAATTTTATGTAAAATTCAGTGGATCAACATCAATTTTTACATTTATAAAAGGAGGACATTTTCTTTGCTCTATTATTTGACTGAGTAATGACTGAATAGCAATTTTTTTTTCTACTTTTAACAAGATTCTTATTCTATATTTATTCCTTATTTTAGAAATTTTAGCATCTGCTGGTCCATAAATCTCTATATTTTTTATGTTTAGAGAAAATATATCCTTAGCTAACTGCCTTCCAAAGTTTAATGCTAGTTTGTGATTAGATCCAGATATTATAATTGCTATCATCCTTGAAAAGGGTGGTACATTAGCTGCTTCTCTCATTTTGCTTTGAAGATTAAGAAAATCCTCATCATTTTCATTGCATATTGCACGCATAACTTCGTTTTCAGGAAAATAGGTTTGAATTATTGCCTCTCCAGGTATATTAAATCTTCCTGAACGACCAACTACTTGTCTTAATATCTGAAAAGTTCTTTCTGTCGCTCTTATATCTCCCCCTTTCAAGGCAATATCAGTATCAAGAACACCTACAAAACTTAATAAGGGGAAATTATGACCTTTGGAAATAATTTGGGTTCCAATAATTATATCTATTTTTCCTTTAATAATTTCATCAAAAATTTGTTTTAGTTCTCCTATATTCCTAAAATGGTCAGATGAAATAGTTTGTACCTTAGCATCAGGAAAAAGTGATACGATTTCTTCTTCTATTCTTTCTACACCAGGTCCAATTTGAATAAATTCATTTGCACTTCCACAAAATTGGCAGTTATCTGGATAAGGATATTTAGTCCCACACAAATGACATAGTAAACCCTTCAAAAATTTGTGTTCATAAAGATTGCAATCGCATGAATTGCATTTAATTGCTTCATAACATTTTTTGCATAATAATGTAGGGGAATAACCTCTCCTATTTATGAAAAGTAAAGATTGTTGTTTTCTATACAAGCAATTAGTTATTTTTTCTATAATTTCTTTAGAAACCCAACGATTTTTAGGCAATTCATTATTTCTCAAATCTACTATACTAATTACAGGTAAGTTTGCATTACCAAACCTTTCTTTAATAGATAAGTAATCATATTTTAAATTCTTTACATTAACCCAAGTTTCGATACTTGGAGTAGCAGAAACTAGAATAACAGCAGCCTTAGAATAATAACCTTTTAAAACTGCCATGTCTCGTCCATTATAAAGCGTACCTTCTTCTTGCTTGTAAGACGTATCATGCTCCTCATCTACTACAACCAAACCTAAATTATTGAACGGTAAAAAAACCGCTGATCTTGCTCCAAAAACAAGTTTTAATGATCCATTTAAAATGTTCTTTAGAATTGACCTCTTTTGACTGTTTCCAATTCCAGAATGCCACTCAGCAAAGCCATTCTCAAATCGTTTTTTTAAAATTTTATAAAAATTTGAACTCAAACTTATCTCAGGAAAAAGTACCAAAACCTGCTTATTTAATAAAATAGCTTCTGAGATTGCTTCCATGTAAATCTCAGTTTTTCCAGAGCCAGTAACCCCCTTCAGTAAAGTAGTTGAATAATTTTTAGATCTA
>ENA-OSEY01003246-OSEY01003246.1-marine-metagenome-genome-assembly--contig:-NODE-3246-length-10109-cov-3.744518_pt1 | contig 10109 bp, 8 predicted proteins | sample MGYA00248465_ERZ534230 | MGnify/ENA primary metagenome ERZ534230 (study PRJEB26409, sample SAMN06344110) | marine metagenome | isolation source: Sea water from surface | place: Atlantic Ocean:Southern... | reverse complement strand
TTGCATTTTCTAAAATCGCAATTTGACAATCGAGCATTGAAACATCTATAAACATTCCTTTACCTGTTTTTTGTCTATCATAAAGAGCAGCATTAATTCCAATTGTTGTAAATAATGCAGCTGTAATATCGCCAATAGACGTTCCAACCCTAGTAGGTTCAGAATTAGGATGTCCGGTAACACTCATTAAACCTCCCATTCCCTGTACAACCATATCGTAAGCTGGTAATTCTTTTAATGGTCCAGTTTGACCAAAACCAGATGCAGAGGCGTAAATTAATTTTGGAAATTTTTTACACATATCTTTCCAGCCAAAACCCCATTTCTCTAATGTTCCTGGCTTAAAATTTTCAACAAGAATATCTGCTTTACTTAATATATTTAAAAATATTTTTTTATCTTCTTCGTCTTTTAAGTTTAAAGCAATACTTTCTTTTCCTCTGTTTAATGACATGAAATAGGCTGAATTATCTTTGACAAAAGGACCAAATTTTCGAGAGTCATCACCTATACCTGGCGCTTCTACTTTTATTACTCTTGCACCCATGTCTGAGAGCATCATTGTACAATAAGGACCCACTAATACTCTTGTTAAATCAACTACTAGTAAGTTTTTTAAAGGTCCATCCATAAATTAATAAAGTTATATATGAGTTAATAGCGAACTTGACTCTTAATCATATCTTATCTTTAATACACTTTTTTTAATAACTAAAGAAGGGGAAAAAATGTTTAAAAAAATATCTTTATTTTTAACTTCATTAGTATTTGTCCTAACTACAATTGGATCGGCTTATGCTGTTACACTAAAAGCAAGTCATCAATGGCCAGGTACGCCTAGAGCGGATGGTTCTTATGATCCAAGACACGAAATGGTACAGATAATTGCTGATGAAATGAAAAAAGCAAATGTAGGGGTAGATATAAGAATTTATCCTGCAAAATCACTTTACAAACCTAAAGAACAGTGGAAACCAATGACAACTGGTCAATTGGATATTTCTGCTTTTCCATTAGCGTATGCATCTAAGTTTCATCCAGAATTTGATGCAACTTTAATGCCAGGAACAGTTAAAAATCACGATCATGCATTGAGATTTAATAAAGGTCCAATGATGACTGAGATTAAAAAAATTATTAATGATGCTGGCGTAGTTGTATTATCTGATGCTTGGTTAGGTGGAGGTTTTGCATCTAAAACGAAATGCATTAAAAATCCTAGTGATGCTAAAGGACAAGTTATGAGAGCAGCTGGTAAAGCATTTAACCAAATGTTAGAGGCAGCTGGTGCAGGTATACAAAGTATGCCATCATCTGAAATTTATACTGGTCTTCAAACTGGAGTACTTACTGGTGCAAATACTAGTTCAGGAAGTTTTGTAAGTTATAAGATTTATGAACAAGTAACTTGTGCAACTCCTCCAGGTAAGTTTGGATTATGGTTTATGTACGAGCCAATTTTAATGTCAAAAATGAGTTTCGATAAATTAAACTCTAAACAACAAGATGCTTTAATGAAAGCTGGAAAAGTTGCAGAAAAATATATGACTGCTCAAGTCGAAAATTTAGATAAAAAATTTGAAGACGCTTACAAAGCAGCAGGTGTAAAATTAGTATATATGAATGCAAAAGATCATGCAGCTTGGGTTGAGATTGCTAAGAAATCTTCTCACAAAGCATTTGCTGAAAAAGTTCCAGGTGGCGATAAGCTAATGGAAATGGCTTTATCAGTTAAATAAAAAAATATATAAAGAAGAACCCCTATTTAATTTTAAATAGGGGTTTTTTTTATGAAGAAAAAATATTTAAAGTTTTGCGATCTTATCGCACAGGCCTGTGGAGCGTTTGCTGTATTAGCATTATTATTATCTATTTTGGTTATTGTAGAATTAGTATTTGAAAGATACTTTTTTCAAAGAGCGATTACTTGGCAAACAGAATTAGTAACAATGCTTTTGGTTGCATCAACATTTATTGGTAGTGCATACGTGTTAAGTGAAAAAGCACATGTTAGTATGGAATGGATATATGATTTTTTATCTAATAAAAATATTATTAGATTAAAAATCTTTACATCGTTTTTAAGCCTACTTTTCTTCTTAATTCTATTTTATTTTGGATTTTTAATGGTTGAGGAAGCATTTACAAAAAATTACTCAACAGGAACTGTTTGGGATCCGCCACTTTGGATTCCGTATTCTTCAATGATGATTGGAGCTATTTTAATGATACTTCAATACATAGCAGAAATTATAAAATTAGTTGATGATAAGGATTATAAGTAATGGATCCACTAATAATAGCATTGATTGTTGCAGTTTTTACTTTGATAGTTCTATTTTCAGGAATCCCAATTGCTTTTGGTTTGAGTTTCGTCTCGATAGCACTACTTGTTTCTTTTGAAGGTTTCCAAATGTTAGATGTTTTTGCTGAAACATTCTATGCAGGCCTTAATTCTTTCGTCTTACTTTCAATACCAATGTTTATTTTAATGGGAATGGCGGTAGCTAATTCACCAGCAGGTAAAGATTTATATATTGGTTTAGATAGATGGTTATGGAGAGTTCCAGGTGGATTAGTTATTTCTAACATCGGCGCGTGTTCTATTTTTGCAGCTTTAAGTGGATCAAGTCCAGCAACTTGTGCAGCTATTGGAACAATGGGAATACCTGAAATGCGAAAGAGAGGATATTCAGACCAAATTGCTACAGGCACTATTGCAGCTGGAGGAACTTTAGGAGTTTTAATTCCACCAAGTATAGTTCTTATTGTTTATGGAATAGCCACTGGTACTTCAATTGGAAGATTATTTTTATGTGGTTTAATTCCAGGTTTCATGCTTGCGGGTATGTTTGCAATATGGGCACTAATCCATAGTTACTTTATTGACAAAGATGCAGCTAAAGCTTTAAAGAATAGAAAGCGTCCAACACTAAAAGAAAAACTTGAAGTGCTACCAAGGATTTTTCCATTTTTAGCAATTATAGCTGGAGTTTTGTATGTTTTATATGGAGGAGTAGCCACCCCATCTGAAGCTTCAGGAGTTGGAGCATTTCTAGTTTTTGTAATGATAGCGGTTGTTTATAAAATTTATCAACCAAAAAAAATATGGAACATAGTTAAAGTTTCAATGAAAGAAAGTGTAATGATAATGTTTATCATTGCAGCTTCTTATCTTTTTGCATTTACTCTCTCACAACTTTATGTAACTCAATCTTTAGCTCAGAGCATGGTAGAGTTAAGTTCAAATAAATGGGTGATATTTATTTTAATAAATATTTTTCTTTTAATAGCTGGTTTCTTTTTACCTCCTGTTGCAGTAATTGTTATGACATCAGCAATATTATTGCCAGTAATTACCACTCTTGGCTTTGATCCTTATTGGTTTGCTATAGTATTTACAATTAATATGGAGATTGGTTTAATTACTCCACCAGTTGGCCTTAATCTTTATATAATTAAGGGTATTACACCCGATGTTAGCTTGAAAGAAATTTTAAAAGGATCAGTGCCTTTTATGATAATAATGGCTTTAGCAATTTTAATACTATGTATTTTTCCAGAAATTGTTACATGGTTACCTGATAAAGTAATGGGTAAAGCTCTTGGATATTAAAAAAAAAATTAATAGAAAAATTTCAGTTGCTCCCATGATGGATTGTACCGACCGTCATGATAGATATTTCTTAAGACTTATAAGTAAAAATGTAATGCTTTACACAGAGATGGTTGTTACTAAAGCAGTATTACGTGGTGATAAACATAAATTACTTATGTTTAATGACTTGGAAAAACCTTTAGCTTTACAAGTAGGTGGTTCTGATAAAAAAGAGCTAGCCGAGGTTGCTAAAATTGCTGAAGATTATGGTTATGATGAAATTAATATTAATTTAGGTTGTCCTAGTAAAAAAGTTCAAAAAAATTCTTTTGGAGCATGTTTAATGAAAGAACCAGATCTTGTATCTGAATGTTTGGCTGAAATGAAAAAATCTTGCAGTATTCCAGTCACAGCTAAAACAAGAATAGGGTTTGATGATACAGAGGAATTTGATTATTTAAATATGTTTGTTAATAAAATGAAACAAACTGGGTGTAAAACTATTATTTTACATGCTAGAAAAGCAATATTAAAAGGTCTTACCCCAAAGCAAAATTTAAATATTCCTAAATTAAACTACGAAATGGTTTATGAGATTAAGAAAGCAAATCCAGATTTAGAAATTATAATTAATGGAGGAATTACAACAACAGAACAGATTAAAAAGCATTTAAATTATTGTGATGGAGTGATGATTGGTAGAGCAATTTACCAAAATCCTTATTTTTTAAAAGATATTGAGAATGAAATATTTAATAATTCAAATATTTCATCGAGAGAAGATGTTGTAAAACAGATTCTAGAGTACCTTGAAAAGGAACTTAAAACTGGAACCAAAGTAAATCAAGTAATGAGACATACCGTTGGACTTTATTATGGTCAACCAGGTTCGAAAGAATGGAAAAAATATTTGAGTGACAATATGATGGCAAGAGATTCTGACTTCCAAAAAGCAAAACATATTATGGATATTGCTCAAAATAATGAAAAAGCAAATCAATTAACTGCCTGATGGAAAATATAGATTCAGGGGTCATAATAAATCTTTTAACAGTATTAGCTATTGCTGCAGCTGTTGCGGGTTTTATGGCAGGATTACTTGGAGTAGGGGGAGGAATAATAATGGTTCCTGCTCTTTATTACGCATTCAGTGTTCTTGACTTTGATATTGTAACAAGAATGCATTTGTCTGTTGGAACATCTCTTGCAATAATTATTCCAACATCAATAATCTCGACAAAAACTCATATGGAATATGATGCGGTAGATTTTAAAATGGTAAAGACTTTTGGTATTTTAATTGTCTTAGGTGTTTTGGCTGGAACTTTTTTAGCAGTAAACTTAAAAACTCCAGCATTAGTTTTATTTTTTGCTATCTTTTCATGTTTTGTAGGATTATTTTTTATCTTCTTAAGAGAAAAACTTGTTGAAAGTCCAAAAAAAATATCAAATACAATTAAAAATATTTCAGGTTTATTAATTGGTTTTATTTCAGTGCCTTTAGGAATTGGTGGCGGTTCATTAATGGTACCATTCATGAGAACCTTTGGATATGATATCAGAAAATCTATAGGCACTGCGGCTGCAGTTGGATTTTTAATAGCTGTGACAGGCACAACTACAATGATAATAGGCGGAAATATAATTGATAATGTTAATACACCATATAGCGTTGGTTATATAAATCTTTTAGGATTTGCTGTGTTTGTCCCGGTAACAATGGTTATGGCCAGAATAGGAGCTAAGGTTGTGTATAAAATTGACAAAAAATTATTAAGTAGAATATTTGGCTGTTTTTTACTAATTGTATCTGCTAGATCGTTTTTCGAATACTTTAGTATAACTTAATTAAAAGGATTTTCTGTCACTAACATACCTCATAAACGAATATTGGTATTTCTTATTATTGATAATATTCGCAGCTACTGCTGTTGGTTTTTTTGCAGGATTATTTGGGATCGGAGGTGGTTTAATTTCTGTCCCATGTCTTTTCTTTATTTTTGAAACATTAAATTTCGATAAAAATTATTTAATGCATTTAACTGTAGGTACAGCATTTACTATTACTATTTTTACATCAACAGTTTCAGTAATTACTCACCACAAAAACAAATTAGTGGATTTAAGTGTGGTTAAAACTTTTGGTATATTCGTAGTTATTGGAGTTCTGATTGGCACCACTTTTGCATCTGTTATGAAGACTAAAATGTTAGTTCTGTTTTTTTCAATAGTTGTATACGTATTTGGCGCCTATCTGATGTTAGCTCAAGAAAGAATTCGTAAAATTAGGCCAAATTCATCACTTTCTCCACGTATTATATTTGGTTTATTATCTGGTTTTATTTCAGCACCAATGGGTATTACTGGTGCAATGATGAATGTTCCAATACTTAGATACTTGGGATACCCGATCAGTAAATGTATTGGAAGTGCTGCCGCTATTGGTTTTTTTATATCTTTTACAGGATCCATAGGCTTTTTAATTTCTGGATTCTATTTTGATGTAAATTTACCTTTTAGCATTGGATTTATTAATATTCCTGCATTTATTTTATTTGTTCCCATTACAAGTTTAATGGCAAGAGTGGGTGCAAATACAGTATATAAAATGGATAAAACAAAAGCCCAAAGATTATTTGGAGTGTTTTTATATACAGTTGGGACAATATTTATTTATAGATATTTTAATATCTAATTAAATTTTTTGATCATATTCTCCAATTTTCCCAGTTTCTTGTAGAAGTTTATCTATAAAATTAAAAATTTCTTTTTTAATTTTATCAGAAGTCGGGCTTTCGGTAACAATAACCAACGAAGGTTTATTTGATGATGCTCTAATTAAACCCCAAGAGCCATCATTTAGAGTAAATCTTATTCCATTAACTGTTAAAATATCAACTATTTCTTGACCTTCTATTTTTATATTTTTATTTTTTAAATCTTTAATTTTCAAAGTTATATTGTCTATTACATCATATTTTTCATTATCTTTACAAAATGGACCCATAGTTGGGCTTTGATATGTTTTCGGTAAAGCACTGATTAAGTCATCTAAATTTTCATTCTGATTATCTAACAATTTACATACTTGAATTGCCGAATTAATTCCATCATCAAACCCATAACCTAGTGGTTTATTAAAAAAGAAATGACCACTCTTTTCAAATCCAGCTATTGCATTATCTTCATTTACTTTTCTCTTGATATACGAGTGTCCAGTTTTCCAATAAATAGTTTCACAATTATTTCTTTTTAAAACTTCGTCTTTCATAAATAATCCTGTTGATTTAACATCTACAACAAACTTTGAATTTTTATGTATATTAGAAATATCTCTTGCAATTAATAAACCTATTTTATCTGCAAATATTTCATTTCCTTTATTATCAATAACACCAACCCTATCTCCATCTCCATCAAATCCAAAACCAACATCTGCTTTGTTTTCTCTAACACACTTAGCAATTTCATGAAGCATCTTCATATCTTCAGGATTAGGATTATATCTTGGAAAGGTATAATCTAGTTCACAGTCTAATTCTATAACATCACAACCTATTCCTCTCAAAATATCAGGTGCAAATATTCCTGCTGTTCCATTACCACATGCAGCAACTACTTTTATTTTTTTTTTTATTTTATTTTTAGATAGCTCGCTTATATAAATCTGATTAAAATCTTTAATTTCTTCTAATTTTCCAGATCCTTTTAAGAACTTTTCATTCAGAACAATATCTTTTAGATCTGACATTTCCTCCTTACAGTGTGTCAAACCTTTTTCAATACCCATTTTTATTCCAGTCCAGCCGTTTTCATTATGACTAGCTGTTATCATTGCAACCGCATCTGATTTTAATTTAAATTGAGAAAAATAAACTGTAGGAGAAAGACACAATCCAATATCTTTCACATTACATCCAGTAGATAACAATCCTTTTATAAAATTTTTTTTTACTTTTTCGCTATATGATCGATAATCATGTCCCACTATTACAGTTGGATTTTTTATTTGGGATATAATTTGAGTTCCAAAGCCTTTTCCAACCGACTCGATTCCCTGTTCATTGATGCTTTCAGGGAATAACCATCTTGCGTCATATTCTCTAAAACCTAGAGGATCTATTTTTTTTTGATTAGACATGTTGATATTTGTATATTTTTTTTATTTTTTTATTGCTAAAATTTTTACAATGTTCTATATATGTTCTGTTGATTTTTAATTCATATAGTGTATTAAAGATATCTTCATACAACATATAGTTGTTTAACAAATTTTAAGGGATTTATGAATAAATTAGTGTCTCAGGCAATAAAGAAAGCTGTCTCAGAATATAGCAATAACAACCATGAGTTGATTAATAAGGATAAAAGACCCGATCTATTCTCCTTAAACAACAATACTGAATTATTCCAAAACTCTAGAGGGGTAACCATCAAAATTGATAGATCTAGAGATAGTAATTTAACTGATTTCGGTAAAGCAACTTTGAGCGATAGGTATTTAGGGGAAAATGAATCATTTCAAGATTTATTTGCAAGAGTAGCAAGTCATTATGCAGATGATAATTTACACGCACAAAGACTTTATAATTATATTAGCCAACTTTGGTTTATGCCAGCTACACCAGTTTTATCTAACGGCGGAACATCAAGAGGTCTTCCTATTTCGTGTTTTTTAAATGAAGCAGGAGATAGTCTAAATGGAATTTTAGATTTATGGAGTGAGAATGTTTGGCTTGCTGCAAGAGGTGGAGGTATTGGAAGTTATTGGGGTAACCTTAGATCTATTGGTGAAAAAATTGGAAGAGTAGGTAAAACTTCTGGAATAATTCCGTTTATTAAAGTTATGGACTCTTTAACAATGGCAATCAGCCAAGGATCTTTAAGACGAGGATCAGCAGCGTGTTATTTGCCAATTGATCATCCTGAGATTGAGGAATTTATAGAAATGAGAAGACCAACTGGAGGCGATCCTAACAGGAAAGCATTAAATTTACATCATGGTGTTTTAGTTTCAGATGCTTTTATGAGAGCAGTAGAAATGGATGAGCAGTGGGCGCTCAAAAGTCCAAAAGATGGAGCTGTTCAAGGAACAGTATCAGCAAGAAATTTATGGATTAGACTTCTAACTGCTAGAATTGAAACTGGAGAACCTTATATAATTTATATTGATACAGTTAATAGAATGATACCACAACATCACAAACTGGCAGGTTTAACGGTTAAAACTTCTAATCTTTGTAGTGAAATTACCTTACCAACTGGTATAGATAAAGAGGGAAGAGATAGGACAGCAGTTTGTTGTTTATCATCTCTGAATGTAGAAAAGTATGATGAGTGGAAAGATGATGAAAATTTTATTGGTGATGTTATGAGATTTTTAGATAACGTTCTCACAGATTTCATTGAAAATGCACCGGAACAATTTAGTGACGCAACATACTCTGCACTTAAAGAAAGAAGTGTCGGTTTAGGTGTGATGGGCCTCCATTCTTTCTTTCAAAAAAAAATGATCCCACTAGAATCTGTTATGAGCAAAGCTTGGAACAAAAAAATATTTGAACACATTCATAAACATGTCGATAAAGCATCAAAAGATTTAGCTGAAGAAAGAGGACCATGTCCTGATGCAGCTGAGTATGGAATTAATGAAAGATTTTCAAATAAAACTGCTATTGCTCCAACAGCATCTATTTCAATTATTTGTGGTGGAACTTCACCAGGTGTTGAACCTATAGCCGCTAATAGCTATACTCATAAAACTTTATCTGGATCATTTAACGTAAGGAATAGACACTTAAAACAAATCCTTGCTAAATACGATAAAGATAACGATGAAGTTTGGTCAAGCATTACAACTAATCAAGGATCTGTTTCACATTTAGACTTCTTAACTCAAAATGAAAAAGATGTATTTAAAACAGCTTTTGAGCTAGATCAAAAATGGATAATAGAATTGAGCGCTGATAGAACACCTCATATATCTCAAGCTCAATCAATAAACATATTTTTACCTGCAGATGTGCATAAAAAAGAGCTACATCAAATTCACTTTCAAGCCTGGAAAAAAGGATTGAAAAGCTTGTATTATTGTAGGTCAAAATCAATTCAACGTGCTGAAAATGTTAATGATGCAAAATCAACAGATATTACAGCTAACGTTTACATATCTAACAAACAACAAGACAGTCAACCAGAATACGAGGAGTGTTTATCATGTCAGTAATAAAACAAGAGAAAAAAGAAATTATTCAACCAAAAAAAATGGGTCTATTAGTAGAAAACCCAGTTTATAAACCGTTCAGATATCCTTGGTGTTACGATGCATGGTTAACACAACAAAGAATTCACTGGCTTCCAGAAGAGGTGCCTTTAGGAGATGATGTAAGAGATTGGCAAAAAAACTTATCTCAAGCAGAAAAAAATTTATTAACACAGATTTTTAGATTTTTTACTCAAGCGGATGTTGAGGTAAATAACTGCTATTTAAGACATTACACAACAGTTTTTA
>ENA-OSEY01003245-OSEY01003245.1-marine-metagenome-genome-assembly--contig:-NODE-3245-length-10110-cov-3.176916_pt1 | contig 10110 bp, 10 predicted proteins | sample MGYA00248465_ERZ534230 | MGnify/ENA primary metagenome ERZ534230 (study PRJEB26409, sample SAMN06344110) | marine metagenome | isolation source: Sea water from surface | place: Atlantic Ocean:Southern... | reverse complement strand
AAAGAAGAAGAAAAAATGTTTGGTATCGAGATGTTAAATATTAAAAGATCTGATATCCCAGCCGTAACTCATGTTGATTACTCTGCTAGAGTGCAAACTGTCAGTAAAGATACAAATAAAATTTATTATGAGTTAATAAATAAATTTTTTGATAAAACTAAGTGTCCGATACTAGTTAACACATCTTTTAATGTAAGAGGTGAGCCTATTGTTAATACTCCAAAAGATGCATTTAACTGTTTTATGGGAACAAATCTAGATATTTTGGCAATAGGTAATTGTTATTTGGAGAAAAAAAATCAGGATAAAAAATTAATAAAAAATTATTTAAAAAAATTTAAAAAAGATTAAATCTTCTAAATATTTAAACTAATTTCTTCTTAATAATAAAAATTTTTTTTATAAACAAAAAAATAATATTTAAATTAAAGAAAATTTTATAATTCAATTTAATTCCTAAATTATTTAAATTTCCAATAGCAAAACACTTGGACATCTTTAAAAAACCATTTTTTTTTTTCTCTTCAAAGCATCCATTTACTGTTAATGTATCAAAACCAAAATCTTGTTTAAATATTAGATACAAAGACCTAGAAAACATTTCTATATCTGGTTTCTCATTTACTTGTTCAAATTTGTTATTAGCTAAATCAACTTTAATATTAACGTCTAAATCTTTTATTTTAATTATTAGTGCTTGAAAATAATTTAAAAATTTTATCTTTGAAATAATTTTTATTAAAATTTTTGAATTATTTTTATAAATTCTATCATTGAACTCATAAAACATTTCGTTTAAATCTTCATATGTGTATGCCTTCTTATTTTCAATAATTTGAAAATTTTCTCTATTTTTATAAATTTCTGTCCAAAATCCAATCCCGTCAGTTTCTTTATATGGATTATCTAAATCAAAAACCTCATAAGGTTTTAAAAATTTTATCTTTGCATTTATTTCACTACATTTTTCCATTACTATGTTTGGAGTATTTATAGAGTCATTTAAGTACGAATTATATTTATCACAAAATTTTATAAAACTTGCGAAAGGTATAGTAATTTTGGAATTTAAAATATTACTTTGATTTTTAATTGTATTTATTTTTTCTTTGCTTGCAGATTTTCTCCATTCCAAATTTTCTTTACCACCTTTCCATGCAGCATAACTAAATTGGGTAAGTAGAAAATCACATTCACCATATTTTTTTTTAAATTCTTTAACCTGATTTTCCGTTTTAATAGGACAATCATTTAAATTAAATATTTTTTTTCCATTAATATTAATTATTAAAGCACTGTCATAAAAATCATATTTTTGAACCTTAATGAAAAATTTTTCATCTAAATCAAAATTTTGATTGTCTTCTAATTCAATAAAGTCAAATTTTTTAAATTTTAAAAATGAAACAACCCTCTTATCTTTTGTGTCTTGAAAAATAAACTTTATTTTTTTTTCTCTTAAAATATCCTCATAATCATTTAAGAATTTAATTGAAAAATGATCAGGATGTTCATGAGAAATCCAGATATAGTCAGTTTGATTTAAAATATTTATTATCTCACTTTTTTCATTTTCATATAATAACATCCAGCCATCATCAAATGATGTTCCAGAATACCATGGATCTGTCAAAATTGATTTTTTTCCGTTAGAAATAACTACAGAAGCATGATTTATAAATTTAATAAAATTTTTTGACATAAATTAATCAGTACAATAATTGAAAATAAATTCAATGTTACAAAAAAGTATGTAATCAGATAAAATTAATTTGAAATACTATTTATTATCTTAATCATAAATGTTAAATCTTTTATTTATGGAGAATTTAAACAAAGCTGCTTTTTTGGATAGAGACGGAGTGATTAATAAAAATTATGGTTATGTTCATAGTTTAGATAATTTTGTTTGGTTAAAAAATGTAAAAAAAGCAATTAAATTTTTAAATGATAAAAATTATAAAGTAATTGTAATAAGCAACCAATCTGGAATAGCTAGAAAATTTTATACAGAAAAAGATGTCATCAGACTTCATAAATGGATGAATTCAGAATTGAAAAAAATAAACGCAAAAGTAGATAAATTTTATTTTTGCCCGTTTCATCCTAAATATGGATCAAAATATTATAAAAAAAATAGCTATTACAGAAAACCGAATCCAGGAATGTTACTAGAAGCAATTAAAAAATATAATATTGAGAAAGAAAAAAGTTTTATGATTGGAGACACAAAATCTGATCAAATTTGTGCCAACAGGGCAAAAATAAGATTTTTTTTTAAAAGGAATAATTTATTAAAAGACATAAGAAAGATTTTAAAAATAAAAAATGAAAATTAAATCTTTTACCAAAATAATTTTACTGATTTTTATAAGTATCTTACCATTTAATAAATTAAGAGTTTTTTTTTTTAGAAATTTATTTAAATACAATATAGATGAAAATTCATTTATTGCTTTATTTGTATTTATCAATTGTGAAAAGTGTGAAATTAAAAATTCAAAAATTTACTCATTTAATTATATTAAAGTTCAAGAAATTAATTTTGATAGTGCTGAGATAAAAAATAGAAATATTTTTAAAGACTTTAAAAACCTTACCTTGATTAACCAAATATCAATTGGAAAAAATAATAAAATTTATGGAAATTATCCAATTAGTCAAAGTTCAAATTTTATAATTAAAAAAAATTGTTCTATTGGATCAAATAATTTCTTTGATTTATCAAACAGTATAAAAATAGAGGATAAATGTGAGATTTTGAATTTTTGTCAAATTTGGACTCATGGTTTTAATTCCCGAAGGGAAATATACACAAAAGAAGTTTTTTTGGAAAATGGTGTAAAAATAGAAAATTGTGTCACAATAATAAGCAACGTAAAAATATCAAATAATTGTGTCATTAGAGTTGGTAGTATAGTTGCAAAATCAATCACAAATGAGGGCATTTATTCATCAAACGAGTTAATTATGAAAAACAATTAAATGAGAAAATATTTTTTATTTTTAATTACTCTAATCCCAATTAATATTTTAAAAATTTTTTTATTAAACCTATTCAAAGGTATTAATATCAATTTCAAATCAAAAATAGGGATAGGAGTATTTTTTAATTGTAACGAAATAAACATATTTAATTCATCAATTGGACATTTAAACTACTTTGTTTCTGAAAATATAATATTAAAAAATTCGAATATAAAAAATATGAATCATTTTTCGAATTTAAAAATTTTGAAATGCCAAGAAAAATCTATAATTGGATCATATAATTTGATTAAATCAAAGAACGAAAAGAAAAAAGGTTACTTAAAATTAAATAAGTCGCAAATATCTAGTAATTTTATAATCGAGTTTTATAAAAATTTATATTTTGGCACAGATGTAGTGCTTGGAGGTACTAATACTAAAATAATTAGTAATAATTTAAATAAAAGCTCAACAATTTTTTTAAGAAATATTTTCATTGGATCCAATGTAATAATTTTAGATGGCGTAAGAATTTATAAAGATATAATTATTGGAGCAAATACCTTAGTAGATAAAAATCTAAATAAATATGGAAAATATTTTTCAAAAAAATTAATCAAAATCTAATTTTTTTTATATGAGAAAAATAATAGTGAAAAATAAAAGATCAACGTAATAATTAAAATCATTAAAGTTTTTCCAGGAAAAAGATTTATCATGAAATTACTTAATAAAATTAAAAAAAAATAAATTAGACATACTTGATATCTGTTAAAAAATCTTAATAAATAGTGATGCAAATGATTATTGTCAGGTAAAAATGGATTTTTTCCTAAAGAAATTCTTAATAAAAAAACTCTAAACATATCAATTCCTGGCAACATCAAAATCAGAAAGATTTGTTCAACTTTTAAGCTAACATTGAAAAACGAAATACCTTCTTGATTATAGGTATCTACAATTATTAATGCTATTAAAATAGCAATTGCAAAAGTTCCTGAGTCACCCATAAATGTTTTTTTTTTAAAATTAAAAATAATAAAAATAATTAAATTTAAAATTGTACTAAGTATCAAATATTTAAAAAAAATAACCGAATTTAAATTATAAATTAAACAAATAATTAAAATAGATATTGATGTAATTGATAATAATCCGTCGACCCCATCAATCATATTTATAGCATTTTGCAAAAGCATGAAACATAAAATTGTAAATGGTATAGAAAGAATACCTAACGAAACAATTTTACTAAAAGATGAAAATGATAATTCGTAAATAACGAAACTATTAAAAAATAGGAAAAAAATTGTTAAAAATATAATAGAACATGATAATTTAACTTTTGGATTAATGTTTTTATAGTCATCAATAAGACCTAATAAAAAGAAACTAAATATTGAAATAAAATATACAAAAAAAATTTCTAAACTGATTATCTCTAAAACTAAAAATGTAAATAAATTTACTGATATTGTTAAAAATAGGGATATTCCTCCTAAAAGTGGTACTGAAGTAGTGTGGATTTTTCTAATGTTATCTGGCTTATCATATAACTTAAATAATTTTGCAAAATATTCAGCTTTTGAAAAAAAAACAATATTTGCTAAAATTAAAAAAACATTTATAAGTACGACGATCTTCATTTTTCAAGTATATATTATTATAAATTAAAGTGATAAAAAATAATTCAATTAACAACAAAACAGTCCTTGTAACTGGTGCAACAGGTTCTTTTGGAACTAGCTTTATTGAAAATATTTTAAAAAATAACAAACCATCAAAAGTCATAATTTATTCTAGAGATGAGTTTAAACAATATAATCTCGAAAAAAAATTTTCTAATCCAAAACTAAAGTTTATAATTGGGGATGTCAGAGATTTGGAAAGACTTAAAATTGCATGCAGAGATGTTGATACATTAATACATGCTGCAGCTTTAAAGCATGTTCCAATCGCAGAAAAAAACCCAATAGAATATATTAAAACAAACATTCAAGGTGCCGAAAATGTTATCAAAGCATCTATTTATAATAATATTAAAAAAGTATTAGCGCTTTCAACAGACAAAGCAGCAAATCCAATTAATTTATATGGAACTACCAAACTAGCTTCCGATAAATTATTTGTGTCTGCGAATACAGAATATCCTAAAATAAAAACTATTTTTTCAGTAGTAAGATATGGAAATGTAATGAATTCTAGAGGTTCTGTATTGCCATTGTTTAAAGAACTTAAGAAAAAAAAATATACAAGACTTCCAATAACTCATGAAGAAATGACTAGATTCTGGATATCTTTAGAAGATGGGGTTGAATTTGTAAAAAATTGTTTAGAGTTAATGAAAGGTGAAGAAATTTTTGTACCAAAAATTAAATCAATTAAAACTGTAGATTTAGCGAGACTTATTATCCCTAATGCAAAATTTAAAATGATAGGCATTAGGCCAGGAGAAAAAATACATGAAACTTTGTGTCCTAAAGAAACTTCACAACTTACTTTAGAGTTTAAGAAGTATTATTCAATTTATCCTAACGACAAAAGTTTAAAAGAAAAACAATACAATGCAGTTAAAGAAAAAGGTTCAAAGGTTCCAGAAAATTTCGAATATTCTTCAGATAATAATTATTCTCTTATGAAAAAATCTGAAATTAGTAAATTTCTTAAAAAGTATTTAGATTAAAAGATATTTTTTTTAATAATATAACTAAATAAATAATATATTGACACTATGAATGAAACAGTTACATAAAATATTTAATAAATGAATAAGCAGGAAACCATCTGTTTTATTGACAATTACGATAGAACACCAATCTTTGAAAAAGTTTCAAAATATTTTGAGTTAGAAAATGTGTTTTGGATTACTCTTAATTCAAATGTACATGATAATTTAAAAAAAAATTTTAAAGAAAAAAATATCTTATATTTAAATTATTCAGATAAAAGTGAAATTAATAATTTTATAAGAGAGAATAAATTATATGAAGTTTTTTTGTCAGACAGATTCTTAAGAAATAAAGGTGATATTGGATTTAATTTTCTTAAAAATATTGAGGGTTTAATTTATAATTTTATCAAATTAAATAAAATAAAAGTTATAATTGGAGAGTATACATGGGGCCACGAACTCTTAACCCATAGAATAATTAAGAATAATAAATTAGATTGTAAATATTTTAATATACAGCCTCTGCGCTACCCATATAACAGATCTGGCTTTTTTTTTAACGAATCCCAAAATGAAATTTTGAAAATCAATAGCGATACTGAAAAAAACTTAGATTTTAAAAACAATACTTATAGCATTAAAGAAAGAAAAAAATCTAAAAATCAAATATTTAAAATCTTAGTGCTACTTTTAAAAATTTTTCAAAGAAATTATTATAGAAAAAAAGATATTTTTTTTATGTCAAAATTTTCTAAAATTAAAGAAAACCTAAATATTTTTTTTAATTCTATAAATTATAATTTACTGAAAAAGAAAAGATTTATAATAAATAACAATAATTTCAAAATATTATTTGCACTACAAAAACAGCCTGAAGCTAGTGCGGATGTAAAATCAAGATACTATGAAGAACAGAATAAATTAATATTAAATATTCTAAAAACTCTTTCAAATCAATGTGATTTATATTTAAAAGAACATAATGCTGCTATAGGATTAAGGGACAAAAAATTTTATACAAATATTATAAAATATCCAAATGTTTATCTTTTAGATCATGAATTTGATTTAAATGAAAATTTAAAATCTTTTGATCTTGTCATAAGTCAGGCAGGAACAGTTTCTTACGAAGCTGCTATTAAAAATATACCTTCATTTACTTTTGCTGATTGCTTTTTCAATAAACTTCAAAATTCATTTAAGATTAATTTTGAAGATTTAAAAAATTGTCAAAATATAAAAGAATTATTAAATCTAAAAATAGCTGAAAATAAAAATAAATTGACACTTAGAGAATTTGAAAATTTTCTCCTAGAAAGATCATTTCCAGGAAACATTATGGGTGTTTATGGTAATGCTGAAGTAATTAAAAATGAAAATATAGAATTACTTGCTAAAGAACTTAAAAAATTATTTTTGGTATAAGAGTTTTTTATTAATTTTATAATCATCATTTAATTCTTTAATTAATTTTTGCCAATTTTTAATTTTAAAATTAAAACTATTATAAAATTTTTTATGTAATAATGATCTATCAATTTTAATTGAGCTATCCTTGTGAATAACTTTTTTTAATTTATAAAATTTATTAATTTTACTTAACAAGTTGTATTTATTTGTTTTATGACCACTCAGGTGAAATAGTCCACTTTTAAAATAATTATTTAAAATTATTTTATAAATGATCTTAGATATCTCTAAATTTGTTAGACCGTTGAAATAAGCTTTGTTGTAACCTTTTACTATTTTATTTTTATTATATACAAACCAATCTAATAGACTGTCTTTAGTGTCAATTTCATGCCCAATAAATGAAGTTCTTAATGTAAGTACATTTTTGTTAGTTTCCTTTGGTTCACCCCTACTTTTTGAAACCCCATATAAATCTAGTGCATCTTTTTTATCATCCTCTTTATAAAATCCCGTTTTACCCGAAAAGACACAGTCAGTGCTAAAATGTATAAATTTAAATTTATAAATTTTTGAAAATTCAGCTATTTTTTGAGGTAACTCTGAATTTACAAAAAATAGATTTTTTTTATCAATATTATTTTTTTGTTTTATAATACCAAGACAATTAATAACGTAATCAAACTTCGATTTTATAAATAATTTTTTTAAAAATGCTATGTTGATTTTATTTTGTATTTTTTTAAATTCAATATTTTCTTTTTTTAAAAATTTAATTTTTTTTTTACTTCTGTATACACAAGTAATAAGAAAATTTTTATTTTCACAAAGTTTCTGTAAAATTTTATGACCAAGCATTCCAGAGCAGCCAAATATTAAAATTCTTGTTTTTGTCATTTAAATAGATTATTGATTTAATATTGAGTAATACAATATATCATAAAATATTTAAATTTAAAAAAAAGAAAGTAGAATTTCTAATTAAATCCAAATATATAAAAAATAAAAATAATATTTTATTTTTTGGTAATCCAATTCATAGTGATTTAAATAAAATCAATGAAACAAATTTATTGTCTGAAATTAAAAATATAGAAGGTTTCTTTTTAATATTAATTTTAAAAAAAAATAATATTTTTTTGTATAACGACATATTGGCGAATTTTAGATTATATTATAAAAAAAATACACAATCCCTAGTCTTATCTAATGATTATAACTTTTTTATTAAAAAGAAAAAAATAGGTAGCTTAGATTATGAGGAGTTTAATTTTTGGATGTCAAAGAATTATACCTCGGGTGATAAAACATTTTTTAACAATCTCTTCAAATTTGCACCTGCATCAATTTTAAATATTGATGAAAATTTAAATATTACCATTAAAAATAATTTTAAAAATTTTATAAAATTTTCAAATAGTAACTCCATAAAATCGTTAGAAAAATCTATTAATAATTCAATAAAACTTCTTAAAAATACCCAAAAAAAAATAATATTATTATTTTCTGGTGGAGCTGACTCACTCCTTTTAGCTCAAAAACTTAAAGAAAAAAATTGTAACTTTGAATGTGTATATTTTGCAACAAAACCAAATACGTTTGAGTCTGAAAAAGGGTATAGACTAGCCAAACAGTGTGCTAAAAAATTAAATCTAAAATTAAATGTTATTCCAATTCAATTTAAAATAAATGAAACAAAATTCAAAAATATACTTAAAGTTATGTTGTTTGACTTTCATACTTGTATTGTACAATTTTATGGTGTCAGTAAAATCTTAAAAAAATTCGGCAGAAATATTGAAATTGTGTCAGGTCAATCTGCTGATAGTATTTTATGTTTTGGACCATCGGCTTCTACTTTATCAAATTTTGTAAATAGGATTCTATATATAAAAAATAATTTTTTTACTAATTTTCTAATCAGAGTATATCTTGAAAATAAATATAAAGTAAAATTATTTGCACCAAAAAATAAATTTGAAAACTTTTATTTTTTTTATAACTCTTTTTTTTACTACCCACTATACAAAGGTGATAATACTAAAAAAGATATCTCAATTAAAAATAAAATTAAAATAATAATTAATTCTTTAAAATTAAAAGATGGGTTTATAAAAATGTATTTAAAAATTTTTGGTTTTTTACAAGGTCCTGATAATCAAATACTTATTCAATCTTGTTCATTTCACAATTTTAGCAATATTTCCCTTCCTTACGTAACTTCAAGGATTATTTCATCAACTTGTTATAAACAAAATAAATTAAAAACTGTAATAAATCCAAAGTATGAGATAAAAACACTTTTAAATAATGATTGTATAAAAGTATTGAATTCAAATAGACCTAATATTATTGGGCTAAAAAAAATAACTAGTGAAACACCTAAGATAAAAAAAATGTATTTAAAAAGAATAAATGAACTCAAAAAATAAATTTTATTTTATAAAAGGTAATAACGTTTATCTAAGACCGTTTAAATTAAAAGATATTAGTAAGAAGTATTTAAACTGGTTGAATAATCCAGAAATCAACTACGGAATAGAAGCTAGATTTCCTGTTTCTGAAATAGAGGCAAAAAACTTTTTTAAAGAAACCCAAGGTTTGAAAAGTAAGATACTATTTGCTATTTGCGATAATAAATCAAATAAACATATAGGAAATTGTTTAATTAGTAATATTGATTGGATTAATCGAAGATGCAGGTATGGAAGATTAATAGGCGAAACAAATAAAAGAAAAAAAGGTATAGGAACCGAAGTCACTAAATTAATTCAAGAGATAGTTTTTAATAAATTAAATTTGAATACTATGTTTACTGGTTCAAATGAAACAAATATTGCATCAATTAAAAGTAATTTAAATGCTGGTATGAAAAAAGAAGGAGTAAGCAGAGAAGCAATATATATTAATGGTAAATATTATAATCAGATCAACTTTGCTATAACAAAAAAAGATTTTCTAAAAAAGAGAAAATAGTTTGAACTCAGTAATAATAATAAGTGATTCATATCATCCTGATAAAACATCTTGTGCTAAACTTTTGAAAGATTTAACCGATG
>ENA-OSEY01003243-OSEY01003243.1-marine-metagenome-genome-assembly--contig:-NODE-3243-length-10114-cov-6.579655_pt1 | contig 10114 bp, 11 predicted proteins | sample MGYA00248465_ERZ534230 | MGnify/ENA primary metagenome ERZ534230 (study PRJEB26409, sample SAMN06344110) | marine metagenome | isolation source: Sea water from surface | place: Atlantic Ocean:Southern... | reverse complement strand
CTTAGCTTTTTTAATTGAGTGGTCCGTAAGAGTATTAAATTCGAGCCCAATTGTTAATGATCCGATTTATTCTGACGGAATTACTCCTGGTATGGTTTACGCGCCTTATATGACTTTGTTTTTATTTCTTTTATTTGTTTTTTCATTAATAAAAAAAAATTGAGATTATTTAATACAAAAATGCTATTTTTAAATGTAATTTTTATAAATATTTGGGAGAAAATTATGAAAAATATATTACTGGCTTTTTGTATTACGTTTTTATCCTTTAATTTATTTTCAAATGAGAATTCCTTAAGACCGGGTAGCGGTGTTTATGAGTTTCACTTTTTCAACGTAACTAATCCAGTAGGGTTTGTAGCTGCTATCGAGGCCTTTGATTCATCTTCTTGTGCAGAGAAATGGCGAAATGAATCTGGAGCAAATGTTGGGTTATATTCTCGTATGGGAGGAGGACACTCTCACATCATTCTCGTTGCTTACGAAGATTATGAGAAAATGCAATTAGGACAAACTATTTTTGCATCTTGTGCTGCATCCTCAGAAATGAATGTAGCTTTTGATAGAACTTCTGTGAGTGAAGATTATTATAATTATGTTACTGAATTGGTCTCAGAAGCAGGAGACTGGAGATTGAATACAGTTTTTTCTAACATTGAAGTTAAGGTAAAAACTGGAAGTCAGGCAGCTTATCTTGAAGCGTACAAACAACTTACAGAATCTACTGCCGATTCTTTCGGTTCGTATGGTATTAATAGAGTAGTTTATGGCAACAAATACGTATCTCATATGTTGTATAACGGATCTAACTCCATTCAAGAACTAAATGATGCTCTAGATGAAGTTTACGCTTCAAATGAATTCAAGTCTTTCAATAGAAAGGTTGGAAACATTAGAAAATTAGTAAATTCTACACTTGCTCAATTGGTTAAAGCATATCCAGCTGAAAGATAGTTAATTTATAAGCCGCTCGTTTATGAGCGGCTTATAAACAGAAAAAAAATTAACTATTATTTTCCCAATGAAATCTTGGTAGTTTTTTAACTCCTTTATCTATTTGTTTAGCCCAAATATCAGATAATTCTTTGAAAAAAGGAGAATCAAGTTTTAATTGCTCTTGAAAATCTAAGTTTATTTGGTCTTTTTTAAAGACAATCAAATCTATTGGAGGACCAACAGTTAAGTCAGATCTCATTGTAGAATCTAAAGACAGAAGGGCAACTCTTGCTGCATCTCCTATAGAAGTGTCTGGATGAATCATCCTATCTAAAATAGGCTTTCCATACTTAGTTTCTCCAATTTGCATATAAGGTTGCTCGTCTGACATATGTATGTGATTACCTTCTGGATATACCAACATTAAATTTGGCTCTTGACCTTTAATTTGTCCTCCTACAATAAAATGAGAACCTAAAACAACACTATTTTGAGAAGGATTTTCATTTGCTACTGACTGATACTCAACATTCAACTCTCCCACATAAGCAGCTACATCATCTAAATCTTCACAGGTATTAAGGCTTCTTGATACTTCAGCTGATGACAGATCTTTTTCAATGCGATGATACACCGCTTGAGAGGTAGCTAAATTTCCTGATGTTAAGATGACAAAAGCCCTATCTCCGACATTAAAAGTGAACATTTTTGAATAAGTACTGACGTTATCTAAACCAGCATTGGTTCGGGAATCAGAAGCAAAGACTAGACCGTCTTCAATTTTTATTGCAACACAATAGGTCATTTTGGGCTATAAATTGGACCTCAATAATATTATAAATGAATGATATATTGAGAGTTGGTAAATATACTAATAATTATATGAAATTAAAGTGGTCAAATTACGAATTGGCTAAATCTTTTGATGAATATATTAATTCTGATAATAAGGTACGAAGCCACATTAGAAAGATTGGTAATTTCTTTGAATCTTTATCTTTAACAGAACTACAGGAACTTAATAGCTCTACCGAATCCTCTATAAAGTCACTAGGTATAAATTTTCGTGTGTATTCTGACACAGGCTCTGAGGAGAGGAATTGGCCTTTGGATTTTATTCCTAGAATAATTAAAAAGAAAGAATGGGATCAAGTAAGTAAGGGTCTTATTCAGAGAACCAAGGCGTTAAATTTATTTATCGAAGATTGTTATAACGAACAAAAGTTTTTAAAACAAAGTTCTATGAATGATGATCTGATACTTAAATCAAAAGCATATTTTTCTTTTTGTAAAAACGTAAAGCTACCTAATTCTGCTTGGTCTCATATTTGTGGTTCGGATTTAATAAAAGATATAAAAGGTGATTTTCATGTATTAGAAGATAATTTAAGAATACCTTCAGGTGTTTCTTACATGCTTGAAAATAGATATGTAATGAAAAGAGTTTTCCCCGATCTTTTCTCTCACTATGGTGTATCCAGAATTGATGAGTATCCTCTTCGTTTATATGAAACACTAGTAGATTCATCCTTTAGAAATACTAAGTCTCCAGAAATAGTATTACTCACTCCTGGAATTTATAACTCAGCATATTATGAACATTCTTATTTAGCTCAACAGATGGGCATAGATTTAGTAGAGGGAAGGGATCTAGTTGTAAAAAACGGATATGTCTACAAAAAAACAATAGAAGGTTTGTCAAAAGTTGATGTGATATACCGTAGAGTAGATGATGCTTTTTTAGATCCTGAAGTTGGAAATCCTAAAAGTGTTCTTGGGGTAAGAGGGTTGATCAAATGTTGGAAAAACAAAACAGTATCTATCGTTAATGCGCCTGGATGCGGCATCGCTGACGATAAAGCAGTCTATAGATACGTTCCAGACATGATTAAATTTTATTTGGATGAGGAATGCATTCTCCCCAATATAAAAACTTATCTTATGAGTAAAAAGAAACATAGAAATTATGTTTTTCAGAATATTAGAAAAATGGTTATAAAGCCTGTTGCTGAAGCAGGGGGGTATGGAATAGTTATTGGTAAAACCTTAAATAATGAAACAGAAGAAGAGATCAAAAAGAAGGTTTTAGGAAATACAAAAAATTATGTCGCCCAACCATTAATTGATCTATCCACAACACCAACTTTTAGTAGAAACGAAATTTCTCCACGTCACTTAGATTTAAGACCCTTCATCCTTTCAGGAAAAAAAACTTACGTAACGGTGGGTGGACTAACTAGAGTAGCTTTAAAAAAAGGATCAACTGTTGTTAATTCTTCCCAAGGAGGAGGAAGCAAAGATACTTGGATAGTTGAAGCATAATGTTAAGTAGAAGTGCCAAACATCTTTACTGGTTAGCCAGATATATCGAACGAACTGAAAATATAGCTAGGATGATAGACGTTAATTTAGAATTAATTCTTGATTATCCTGTAGATCATTCACTCAACTGGAAACCATTAATCGATACTCTAGATGCAAACCAATACTATGAAAAAAAATACAAAAAATATAACGAAGATAATGTTTTAAGTTTTCTTTTTGAGGGGACTAATAATTCTAGTTCAATAAAAAATTGTTTGGACATGGCCAAATACAATATTGAAACAGTTAGGGATGATTTACCAAAATCTGCAAGTATCAGTTTGAATCATCTTCACGATCATATCTTTAATGAATCTTTTTTAAAGATTCACAAAAGAAAAAGATTGCCTTACATAACAAATATAGTGGACCTTACCCAAGAATTTTTTAGTTCGATAAATGACAATCTTTCAAGAGGATACGAATTTGAATTTATAAGATTAGGTAGATTTTTAGAAAGAATTGATATGATATCGAGAATCATAGATTGTCTTTGTATTACGAAAAGCGATAAAAAGACCTATGACTTTTCTACGATGGAGTGGATAAGTTTGTTATCAATATTGTCCGCTCAAGACGCATTTAGAAAGGTATCGAAAGGAGAGGTTGATAGAGAAGAAGTAATAAACTTTCTTTTACAAGATGATAGTTTTCCTAGATCAATAACAAGATGCCTTTCAGTATTAAGACTTTGTTTAGACAGCCTTCCTAAAAATGAAAAGATAATCCTTAAGATTAGAACTTTAAGACTAAGATTTGATACAGCATCATTTGAAAGCTTTGATGATAATAAATTACATACATTTCTAGATAAGTGCCAGAAAGATCTTATTACAATTGATAAGTTAGTTGAAAAGACATATTTCTAATTCTATTAAACTCTTATATTTATATGTAAATAGAAGTAAGTATTATTTGGATAGTTTATTCTATAGCTCAGAAAGTTTAAACTTATCCCTCTGAGAGTTTATGTTTTAATAAACATTAAAAATATTTTATTTCATCAAGTCTTACACATTAAGATGTCAAAATGATCGATATAGATTTTGAATTACACAAAGTAATTATTAATACCGAAGAACTTCTGACCTTAGGAACTAATTACTATAGTGAAAATGAATATTGGAAAGAACTTTGTGATAAAGATATAGAAAAAGGAAAACTTATTCATGAATCAAATTTTCAATTGCACGATAAAGCTTTTCTTATCGGCAATCATTGTTTTGCCGAAGCTGCTCATTTTAATCCTTTAAAAGATTTGACTACATGGGATGAGTGGGCAGAAGGGGTAAGATATTTTCCTTTCTCAGGCCATTATTTAAATTTAGGCATAGCAGAACAAAAAAACAAAAAAATATCTGAAAGATTATTAGGAACAGTTGGCGAAATTATTTCGGGATTATTATTTAATACTAGAGCAAAAATTTTAGTTCGCCCTATACAAAAATTTCCTGATTTCATTGGAAAATTAGAAAATGAAAAAGGATGGGCTTTTTTAGAAGCCAAATGTTATCAAAAACTTCAAAAAGATGGAGGTTACTTTAATAATCGAGTACCTGCCTCTAAATATAAAGAAGTTTGCACTGATGCAATTAAAGAAATCAAAAATGAAAAAAGCCTTGTTTTTTTTGCATCTTTTACAGAAGTTATTGAGATTAATCCATTAAGGTTAAAGCAAACAATAATTCATATCGAGGATAAAGATAGAGCTACAAAATTAAAAAATCCAATAAAAGTACCGTTGCAATATCTAGAGCCAATTATAGAGACATGTATTAACTCAGAAATTAAAGATTTTTTTGATGATAACGAAAAATATTCTTCTACAAAATCCTTATCAGAAAAAAAGTTAGAAGAAGAGATAATTAAAAATACAAGAAATAGAATTGAAACAATCGAGGAATTAAATGGTATGAACAATGGTGAAATTTTAAATGATGAGGACTTTGATAATGTTCTTGATCGTCATAGTAAAAATATAAAGGAAAGCATTGATAAAATTAAAAAAAATAAAAGACTTCTAAATTTTAAAAATTTTATAAATAAACCAGGGAAAATGATTAAAGGACCAGAATTAGATAAAGACCAAGCTTTGTACACGCAGGATCTGGGTCAGTTCGATAAAGTCAAAAATAACAGTCAAAGTCATTGGAGCATTAATCATTTTGAAAGGAATCAAAGTGAATTCTTTATTCACATAGGAAACTCATTTATTGGCATCTGCGATAAATCACCTCAACCTCTTAAAATTGATACAAATAATATCCTCAGTAGTTATTGGAAATAATTTTAACTATCGTAGTTTTTTTTAACCTTTTATTCTTTAAATTAACTGATAGGGTAGTAGTATGCTCAGTTTTTTTATTGAAATTAAAGGATATGTATATTCGTATAATATATATTATGTTAAATATAGATTAGACAAAAAATAAAGCTGTAGCATATGAAATCACAACTAAACTACCTGTAATAGCTTGTATATTTCTGTCAATTTCATACTCTCTTCCAAGTATTGTTATAAAAACTGGGGGAACACCATTGATATCATTTAATTCTCCATCGAAAAACCTAAGACCAATGACAGTTGCAAAAAAAGAAAATATCCATAAGAAGTTAAGAAGGATCACTATTAAGTGATGGGTAATTGAATAAAAAAACCACAATAAAGTTATAGACAGCAATGCTGTTATTATCATTGCATTAACCTGCCAAACTAAATGAAAACGTGCATGACCTGTCCATAATGGATTTGTAGCATGAGATTCATTGAAATCTATTAAAGGAGTTAATGTGCCAAATCCGAAACAAATTAAAGTTAATAAAACCTTTGAAATAAATATTAATTCAATTTGAGTAAAGATAAGGGCGTATATTGACCAAATAATAGATAAGCCTACAACAGTACCAAAAATATCTTGCATTTTAAGGGCAAAGTTAAATGCCCTGCTTCTCTCTTGTGGATTAAGCATAATTCCTCACGTTTGTGACGGAAATTATAACTTAATTTTAATAGCCGCTTCCGCCGCCTCCTCCAAGACCACCTCCACCTAAACCACTGATTCCACTTGAGGCTGTTTGATCTTTTATGAGTATTGTCCCTCCCATTCCTGGGTGGGCACTACAATAATAGTACAAAGTGGTAACGCTAGAAGAATTTGGCATAGTAATGGTAATTTCGTTAGACTTTAAGATCCCTTTCAATCGTAGTAAGACTGTCATTAAAACCGGGACGATCAAAAAGTTTTGCTTGATAATCTAGCAAAGGTTTTAAATGCTTATTGTAGGGAAGATTTATTCCCATTGAAGGAAGCCTCCACAAAATTGGAGCAAGGTAGCAATCAACCAAAGTAAAGTCTTCATTCATAAAGAAAGCAAATTCCTTGAATGTTGGTGATATGGTAGCTAATTGCTGAACCAATTCCTCCTTTACTTGCATCTCCTTTTTTTTTGTCATTCTAGAGTTTAATATTTGATCAACTAACGGGCACCACTCTCGATCTATTCTTAACATTAACTCTCTACAACTAGCTCGAGAAACAGGATAAACAGGAAGTAGTGGAGGATGAGGAAATCTTTCATCGAGATACTCCATTATTACTCCAGTGTCGGATAAGTTTAAATCCCTATCTACAAGAATTGGAAGTTGGTGTGTATTACTCATTGCAAGAATTTCATCTGAAACATCCTCTGTATCAAATTCCCGAATTTCACAAGTAATATCTTTTTCAGCAAGAACTATTCTTACACGATGGCTATAATGGTTATCTCTATCTGAATATAAAATCATATTTTCCCCTTTGATTAATGATAGTCTTTTTGAAACTCTCGATACAAAAGACTTGAAAGAACTGTAAAGATTATAAAAAAGAAAATAGTATAAGTTCCAATTCTTTCTCGGTCAGCACGACTAGGTTCACCGACATAAGTTAAAAAATTGGTGAGATCAAAAATAAAACTATCAAATTCATCAACTGATAAAGATCCAGAGTTTGCATCAACCTTGAGATATCCACATTTCTCCTCAGTTAAAGTATTTCCACTTTCATCCCTTTTTTCACCACCATTCGCAGCAAATATCGGAATATCTTTACAAGTTAGCCTTTGCCTGCCTTGCAATTCAGCTAAGACATTTGGCATAGCAGCACCCGGATAGACTAAATTATTTACACCATAAGTTTTTGAAGAATCTTCATAAAATGCTCGTAAATAAGTATAGACCCATTCGGGTGTTCTTTTTCGAGCTACTAAAGTAAGGTCAGGAGGTGCAACTCCAAACCATTCTTTTGATAACTCCTTATCCATTGATCCCACCATTAAGTCACCCATTTTAACACCTGTGTCAAGTACTAAATTCTCAATAAAAATATCTTCTGGAATTTCTAAGTCATTAGCAACTCTTCCCCATCGTGAATATTGAAGGGAATGACAACCATAACAGTAATTAAGATAAATACTTGCACCCCTCTGCAAGGATTCAAGATTATTAAGTTCGGGCTGAAACTCATCACAAGGACCATAATCTTTGCAGGGACCACCTTCGGCAGAAAATAAACTGCTTGCTATAAAAAGAGAGACTATCGCAATAAATAGTGTCAAAAGATTAATTCGGCCTACAAGTTTTATATTCATAACCTATCTGGTACTTTAGAAGTTTTTTCAAAAGAGGTGTAAATAGGCATCAGCAAAAAGAATGCAAAATAAAGAAAAGTGCAGATGACAGACATAATTCTTCCAATTTCTGTCACTGGCACAGTCCCTAAGTAACCTAGTGTTATAAAGGAGGCTACGAATAAGGTGATGGCCAACTTACTATAAACTCCCTTATATCTGATGGATGCCACATTACTTCTATCTAACCATGGCACAACAAAAAAGATAGCAACACCAGCAGCCATCACAATTAAACCACCAAGAGGGTCTGGGACTGCTCTGAGCATCGTATAAAAAGGTGAGTAATACCAAACGGGTGCAATATGCTCAGGTGTGACCAGTGGGTTTGCTTCTTCAAAATTTGCTAATTCAATAAAATATCCACCACCCTCAGGAAAGAAAAACATAATTACACAAAAAACTAAACCAAATATCCCCATTGCTGGCAAAGCACTTAAAACTTTGTAGGGAAAAAATGGAACACTATCGATCGGGACACCATCTTCATCTCTAAACTTTTCAATATCAACTCCTTCTGGATTTCCTGCACCTACTTCATGCAGAGAAACTAAATGTAAAAATACGAGAGCAATAAGAATAAGTGGTAGTGCCACAACATGGAGTGCAAAAAAACGTGAAATTGTTATTCCAGAAATATAATAATCACCCCTGATCCAAACTTCGAGTGATTCACCGATATAAGGTATTGCTCCAAAAAGAGAAATAATTACCTGTGCGCCCCAATAAGACATCTGGCCATAAGGCAAGACATATCCTAAAAACCCTTCTGCCATCATTACCAAGTAAATTGTGCATCCAAACAACCAAACTAATTCTTTTGGTTTTTGATAAGAACCATAAAGTAAGCCTCGGAACATATGAAGATAAACAATTGCAAAAAACAAGGAGGCACCAGTGGTATGCATGTAACGTATGACCCATCCATAATCAACATCTCTCATGATGTATTCTATTGATGCAAATGCTCCCTCTTCAGTATTTGAGTAAGGCATCATTAGCCAGATACCTGAAAGAATTTGAATTATGAGAACTATGGTTGCAAGTGCACCAAATAAATACCAAAAGTTAACTTTTTTTGGAACTGGATGTTTTGAAAGGTGTCTTTCAAAGGTATTGACTATTGGCAGTCTATCATTAACCCAGTTAAACATTTTTGCAATCATTAGACATTACTCCTTTCCTCACCGATGGTGAGAATACTCCCCTCAAAAAAATGAGGAGGAACTGTTAAATTTGATGGTGCAGGAACACCTTTATACACCCTTCCGACAAGATCGAACATTGACCCATGACACGGACAGAAAAATCCTCCATTCCAGGAAGAGTCCCATGGTTTCGGTTCAACTTCTGGATGATACTTTGGAGAACAACCAAGATGAGTACAAATACCAGATAAAACAGAATACTCTGAATTGAGAGATCTTGTTACAAATCTGCCTCTGTAAGGTTCATCAATTGAGAGAGATTCAGGATCAGCAAGTTTTGGGACTGATTTATCAAGTTGATCTAATGCCTCTGACGTATGTCTGATTATAAATATGGGTTGCTTTCTCCAGGCTACTTGAATTTGTTGACCATATTGCATTTTTGAAACATCTAATTTTACAGAGGACCCTAATGCTTTTGCTTTTGCACTTGGATTCCATGCAGCAATGAATGGTGTAGCTGCAAAAGGAAGTCCAGCAATGCCAACCGCACTTGTTAAACCAATCAAGACTTTTCTTCTTTGCAAGCTTCTTTCATAAGAAGCTTGATCAAGTTTCTCAGTAGTTAAATCTTCATCTTTAAAAAGATTTAAAACCTCATCACTAATGTTAGTGAGTTTTAGTTTTTCAATATTTGCTAACGCATCAAGAATTTCGTCCCTTTTAGCTAGAGCTTCAGAGAGAATTTTAGTTTTGAGGGACTTTTTAATGAAGTTTGTTCCAATAACTTCTGCTATTGTGTCATTCACTCTTTTCTGAAAAAAGTAAATATCATTATTGGCGCCCCTTAATGTTAAATATTTCTCGGTAGAATCATTCATTAGATTTTAAAGTGTATTGTACTCACAAAAGCAAAATACTTTTTTTGTGTACTCATAATTAGAAAAAACAGAAAACTCAAAGGAAAAAATAAAATTAATCTTTTTTGCAAATAATGC
>ENA-OSEY01003241-OSEY01003241.1-marine-metagenome-genome-assembly--contig:-NODE-3241-length-10117-cov-1.921315_pt1 | contig 10117 bp, 8 predicted proteins | sample MGYA00248465_ERZ534230 | MGnify/ENA primary metagenome ERZ534230 (study PRJEB26409, sample SAMN06344110) | marine metagenome | isolation source: Sea water from surface | place: Atlantic Ocean:Southern... | reverse complement strand
TGTGCAGTCAGAGGAATTTCAAAGATTAGGGGTGCTGGGTGACTGGCAGAATCCGTATTATACAATGAAATTTGAGTCAGAAGCAATTATTGCAGCAGAAATAGGCAAATTTCTTATGCAAGGTTCACTATATAGGGGGTCTAAACCTGTAATGTGGTCCCCAGTTGAAAAAACTGCACTGGCTGAAGCCGAGCTTGAATATAGTGATCATACCTCTACTACTATTTTTGCAAAATTTAAGCTTGTTGAATGTCCGTTGAAAGCACTTATTGGTAATTTTATTGTTATTTGGACAACAACACCCTGGACAATCCCAGGTAATAGAGCCCTAGCCTATAATAATGAAATTGACTATGTTGCGATAATCATTAATCAAGTTTCAGAAAACTCAATCGCGCAAGAAAATCAAATAATTATTGTCAGTAAAATATTGCTAGAAGATATCTGCTCTCAATGCGGTGTAACAGAATATGATGTTAAAGCTGAACTGAAGGGTTATGAACTAAAAGGCTCTATCGCAAAACACCCAATGGCTGATGCAGGTTATGATTACCCAGTCCCACTACTAGATGCTGATTATGTCACAACAGAGCAGGGAACGGGATTTGTTCATATTGCACCAGGTCATGGGCCGGAAGATTACCAGTTGGCGCACTTTAAGCACGGAATAGAGGTTCCAGATACCGTAAATGAAGACGGTACATTAATGGAGCATCTGCCTGTTTTTTCTGGGTTTCATGTATTAAGAGATAATTTGAAAATTGCTGAAATTATACACGAGCATAAGGGTTTAATTGGAATTGGTAACTTAACACATTCTTATCCCCATAGTTGGAGATCACATGCCCCCGTAATATATCGAAATACAGCGCAGTGGTTTATCTCTATGGAAAGTGACGGTCTCCGAAACTATGCGCTTTCAGCATTAAAGGAAACGTCCTTTTACCCATCCTCAGGTCAGAGGCGATTGATATCCATGATTGAAAATAGGCCTGATTGGTGTCTTAGCAGGCAGCGTGCTTGGGGAGTGCCAATTCCTGTCTTTGTTGAGAAAAAATCAGGAAAACCTCTTCAAGACCAGTCAGTTGTAGACAGGATTATAGCAATTTTTAAAGAAGAGGGATGTGATGCTTGGTTTACATCGCCTCCTTCAAGGTTCTTGGGAGAAGATTACGATCCAGATTCTTATGAAAAAGTGAATGATATCGCGGATGTCTGGTTTGATTCTGGTTCAACGCATGCCTTTGTATTGGAGCAGCGTGAAGACTTGCACTCTCCCGCTGATTTATATCTTGAAGGTTCTGACCAGCATCGGGGCTGGTTTCATTCGTCCTTACTTGAATCAAGTGGAACACGCGCCAAAGCGCCATACAAAGGTGTTTTGACCCATGGGTTTGTTTTAGATGAGCAAGGCAGAAAGATGTCCAAATCACTTGGCAACGTTATTCAACCACAAAAAATTATTCAGCAAAGCGGCGCAGATATATTGCGATTGTGGGTGGTAAGCTCGGATTATTATGACGACCTCAGAATAGGCACAGAAATACTCAAACGCCAATCAGACCATTACAGAAGAATCCGCAACACTCTTCGTTATTTGCTGGGTGCTTTGAATGGTTTTGATACTTTGGAACCAGTTTCTTTTGATGAAATGCCAGAGCTTGAAAAATGGGTTGCTGCACGTTTATTTGAGTTAGATAAAAAGATTACTGAAAAAGTAAATATATATGATTTTCATTCTATTTTTACTGAACTCCATGATTTCTGTAATGGTGATCTATCGGCTTTCTATTTTGATATTCGTAAAGATATGTTGTATTGTGATAAGCTAAATAATGTGTCCAGAAGAGCAGCGCTCACAATGATGGATATGTGTTTTAAATGTTTGGTTGCCTGGATAGCTCCTATCCTATGTTTTACTGCAGATGAAGCTTGGTTAGCTTATACAAAAAATACAGATGACTCCATTCATCTTAGGGAATATCAAAATATACCATCAGAATGGAAGAGTTCTGAATTAATTAGAAAATGGACAAACATCCGTTCTATTAGGTCCGAAGTAACTACAGCGATAGAAAATGCTAGGTCCGAGTCAAAAATAGGTGGAAGTCTGCAAGCATCAGTAAATTTAAGCCTAAAAGAGGAAGAAAAAAAACTTCTCTCAGGAATCGACTTACCGGCATTATTTATTACATCAGAAGCTAAAATTGTCAGTGATAGGGCCTTACAAACTAAGGTAGAGTTACACCTTGCAGAAGGTGAAAAGTGTGCAAGATGTTGGAAAGTTCTTCCTGAAGTTAAAGTTAATCATGGATTATGTAATAGATGTGAAGAGGTAGTACTTGAAAAAGTTTAGTTTAATCCAATTGTTGCGTCTGTTAATTTCATGCATGTAAAAAGGGTTTGGAAAATAAATGGATGATATAAAAAAGTCCGATTATCGACGTTTTTTTTTTATAGCTTTTCTTATTATTCTTATAGATTTTGCCCTTAAGAAATGGATGTTATTATTACTGTTTGAGCATCCAAAACAAATTATTGTAACGTCCTTTTTTAATTTAACACCTGTTTGGAATAACGGCATTAGCTTTGGATTAATGTCGTCTCAACCGGAGGTAGTTCGGTTCATTATTCCGATACTTGCATTGCTTGTCATTACTTATTTGATAAGCCAATTAAAGTTTCAGGGGTATTTACAGCAGTTAGCCTCGGCCATAATTTCAGGAGGTGCAGTTGGAAATGTGATCGATAGAATTTTATATGGTAAAGTAGTTGATTTTTTAGATTTTCATATTGGGGGTTATCACTGGCCAGCATTTAATATAGCAGATGTTGCTATATGTACTGGAATTGCAATATGGATTTATGCAATTATAAATACATCGTCAACGCAAGGAGAGGGATAATGCAGAAGTTTAGTTCATTATTGATGGTATTTTTTCTCATCATAGTTTGTGGAACCACTGCATGTTCCGATTATCGCCGTGCTATAGGAACTGAAAAGTCAACACCAGATGAATTTCAAGTGGTTGTGAGACCACCACTGTCGCTTCCTCCTGATTTTACATCCCGTCCAGACGCGGAATCAGTTAATTTAGGAGTGGATGAAAAATCTTCTTTGAATATTATGAATAAGCTTTTTGAAAGACGAAGCAAGGTAGCATTAGGTTATGATGAATTTTTTGAATTAAGTTCAATTGAACCTAATATTAGAACTATTATTGATCAAGAAACAACGGGTATTATTTTTGAACGTAGATTGCCTATTAATGTTATTTTTGGTGGCATTCCAGATGTAGGGCCAATATTGGACCAAATTACAGAAGACAGACGAATAAGGACCAACATTATGCAACAAAGAGCAATTAATTCAGGTGCAACCCCTGCTTATGACGGTGTTCTGGGAGATGAGATTCAAGTTCAATAAATTAATTTTTTAATAAGTATAGAAAAAACTAAGATGAGTAGAATAAGACTACTACCGAGCCATCTTGTAGACCAGATTGCTGCTGGGGAAGTTATTGAACGACCAGCGAGTGCTTTGAAAGAATTAATTGAAAACTCGCTGGATGCACAGGCGACGAAGATTTCTATTAATCTAAGTCAAGGTGGATTAAAAAGCATTTCTGTGGCAGATAATGGTTATGGGATGGTCGAAGACGAGCTATGTCTGGCGGTTAAAAGGCATGCGACTTCCAAATTACCAAATGCAAACCTATTCCAGATAAAAAGTTTTGGGTTTAGAGGTGAGGCACTTCCTTCGATTGCAGCTGTTTCAGATTTTGAAATTTCTTCAAGGACTGAGAAAATGGAACATGGATGGAAAATCCATATTGAGCATGGGACTATTTATCCAACTAATCCAGTTGCACATGCAGTTGGCACGACAGTTACTTTCCGAGATATATTTAATAAAATTCCAGCAAGACGTAAATTTTTAAAAACCCAACGTTCTGAGGCAGGCAAGTGCTTTGAAGTGATAAAGCAACTTGCAATGACGAAACCAGGGGTAGCTTTTAAAGTTTATGAAAACGATAAAACTATATTAAATTTTCCTGCTAGAACTGATGATAATATAGGAATTCGAGAGAGATTATCAGATGTAATGGGTTATATTTTTGCCAAAGAAGCAGTTATGCTCGATGCACAGAGTGACACATTTGGTCTTTCAGGTTTGATGGGTCTACCAACAATGAATAGACCAACAACTCAATATATGAATATTTTTGTAAATCAACGTCCAGTAAAAGATAAACAGTTGATTGGAGCCATTCGTGCTGCATATGCAGATACCCTTCCCAGAGGCAGATACCCGTTTCTTGCTTTGTTTATTACGGTTGCTCATGAGGATGTAGATGTAAATGTGCATCCAGCTAAAAGTGAAGTTCGTTTCTCAGACCCTAGTGCCATACGGAGTCTAATTGTAGGGTCTATTCAATCAGCTCTTCGCAATCAGGGAATACAGGCTACAGCAGAATTAAGTCAAAATGTATTTAACCGGTTATCAGTTAGTAAACCCAGAGGGAAATCGGAAAAACCAAATTTGACATCTTTTGAGAGTATAAACTTTACAGAAAGACAAAGCATATTAAAGCAGCGGAATTCGGATTTTGATCGAGTAGTTCCCGATGATATGTTTTTTAACGATCCGCCACTTGCGAAAGAGCTTGAGGATGATAACGAAGCCAAAATTCAAAACCAAATAGAATTAAGAGGAGCTCTATTAGGTGCAGCGAGAGCACAATATCATAAAAATTATATCATATCTGAAACACAGGAAGGTATTGTTATTATCGACCAACATGCAGCTCATGAACGTCTTGTAATGGAACGAATGAAATCAGATTTAACATCTAATAGAATAAAGACGCAATTGTTATTATTACCTGAAATTATATCTCTAGTTCCAGAAAAGTTAGAGGCTATCAACAACCATTTGGAAACTTTAAATCAGCTTGGTCTAATCATAGAGTCTTTTGGCAACGACTCTGTTATCGTGAGAGAAACACCAGCACTTTTAGGAGAGGTAAATGCACAAGAGCTGGTAAAAGACATTGCTGAAGAGCTGATTAACTTGTCAAGTTCCACTAGTCTTGAGGATAAAATATCATTTGTGCTAGCCACAATTGCTTGCCATGGCTCAGTTCGTTCAGGAAGAATATTAAATGTAGCTGAGATGAACCAGCTGTTAAGAGATATGGAAATTACCCCTAATTCAGGCCAATGTAATCATGGTAGGCCAACTTATATCAAGATATCATTGTCAGAAATCGAAAGTCTTTTTGGTAGACGTTAAAAAGGATTCCAATTGAATAAATGGATAGAAGTAATGCCATATATACGTTTATCAGCAAATTTAAATTCATGAGGTAAAGTCATTTCATCTTTTTTGGGCATTTCTATAATTACAAGTGCACCCTGTCGTATAGCACCTATTCTCGCTATATTTTGAATGGCCTGTGATGTAATATTATTTGTATAAGGTGCATCGCAAAATACCAAATCAGCAGGTGGATATGCCCATCTTGTAATATTCTCTACAGACCCCGCTAGAACGGTGGTAGTATCTAGAAAGTCCAGCTTTTGAATATTAGCGCGTAATGTATTAAGTGCCTGTTGGTCGCGTTCAACAAAGTAGGCCTCATTTGCTCCTCTGGAAATAGCTTCTAACCCAAGCGCACCGGTTCCAGCAAATAAATCTAAGACAGTTGCATTTTTTACCAACGGAGTGAAGCGGCCACCAGCTAACAAATTAAAAATAGCCTCCCTTATACGTTGACCAGTTGGACGAACTGAGAGGCTTTTGCATTCAACGAGCTTTGCGCCTCGCCTTATTCCGCCTATTATTTGCATTATTGTTTCCTGATTTCTTCGAAAAGAGTGTTTGTTTTGTTTTGTTTTGTTTTTCCTGCGCGGTTTCAAACAAAGCTTTTTTTGGGAAATTTGTATTAGATTGTCCAAGTTGCTCACATAAAATGGTTTGTTTTACTTCTTGCAAATCATCTTCTTTCATAGCACCAAGCTGAAAAGGACCATAAGAAGTTCTAATTAATCTACTAACGGAATATCCAAGAAATTCCATTACACGGCGAATTTCACGGTTTTTTCCCTCTTTGATAGCAATTGTAAGCCAAGCATTACTTGTCATTTGTTTATCAAGCTTTGCAAGAAGACTGCCATAACGAATGCCTTCTATTGTGATTCCTCCCTTTAATTTTTCCAGTTGATTTTGGTCAACTCTGCCATAAACACGCACTCGGTATTTTCGCGTCCATCCTGTGCTAGGTAATTCTAAGTAACGTGCAAGTTCCCCATCATTTGTCAATAAAATTATGCCTTCTGAGTCGAGGTCAAGCCTACCAATACTCATTACACGCGGGAGTTTGTTTTTTAATCTATCAAAAATTGTCTCCCTATTTTTATCGTCACGATTAGAGACAATAAGTCCACGTGGTTTGTAATATCGCCACAAACGTGTTTCTTCTTGTTTTGGGAGTGGTTTATTATCTACAAGGATCTTATCATTAGGTCCAACTATATAGGCTGGAGTCTCTAGAGTTTTGTTATTTATCATTACTCTACCATCACGAATCCAGCTTTCTGCATCTCTTCGTGAACAAAGTCCAGCCCGCGCGATCCGCTTCGCAATCCGCTCAGATTGTGTAATTTTATCTAGTTTAAATGAAGTTTTGAATGGGGGCATAATAAGAAAAGTAGAGCATAAAAAAGAAGGAAAAAATAGTCTGAAGAAAACAAGATATTGCTTTTTTCATTTAGTTTTGTCATTGCCTAGATATGAGTTACAAAGATCACATGAAATTGGCGTTGCAATATGCAGAAAGAGCATACCAGATTGGTGAAGTCCCTGTAGGAGCAGTGATTGTCAATGCAGATGGCAATGTTATTGCTACTGCACATAATTTAGTTGAATCGGAGTTAGATGCCACCTTACATGCTGAATGCCTTGTTTTAAGGAAAGCTATGAGAAACCTAGGTCAAAAATATCTGGAAAAATGTGATTTATGGGTAACGCTTGAGCCGTGTGCAATGTGTGCAGGGGCTATTTCAAATGCAAGAATTCGTAGGCTATATTATGCAGTAGAGGATAAAAAAGGGGGCGCTGTAGATAATGGCAGCCGTGTGTTTAGCCATCCAACTTGTCATCATAAACCAGAAATTTATAGTGGTATAATGGAAACACAATCAGCAAGCTTACTTAAGAAGTTTTTTTTAGGAAGGCGCTAGAAATCAGCAATATCTGTTCTGTAAAAACCGTTTTCCCAATTAATTTTTGACACGGTTTCATAAGCTTCCAAGCGTGCTTTTTGATAACTCTTCGCTTTAGCAGTTACGCTCAATACACGGCCGCCTTTCGCGATTATTTCGCCTTTCTGATTCATTGTAGTCCCTGAGTGGTAGATAAAACAATCTGTGTTCAATGAGACAAGGTCTATATCTTTAATTATTGAATTAGGCTCATAGCTGCCAGGGTATCCTTTATTGGCCATAACGACGGTAATTGCTACGTCATTGCTAAACTTAATAACTGCATCCTTTTGAGCTTGATTACAATGCAGAAGAATTAGGTCTAGCAAATCACTTTCTAGTCTGGGCAAGATAACTTGAGCTTCAGGGTCACCAAATCTGCAATTAAATTCTATGACTTTCGGACCTGCATCTGTCAGCATCAGTCCTGCATATAATATCCCGGTATAGGGCTTACCATCTAATACCATTCCTTTTGCAACTGGATTTAAGATTTTCTCAATTATATGTTCACGTAATTTGTTCGTTTCATCTGGTGATGGGCTCACTGCGCCCATTCCACCTGTATTGGGTCCTTCATCTCCATTAAATGCCCTTTTATGGTCCCTTGCACTTGCAAGCCAAATTACTTCTTCAGAGTCAATGAGCGCAAAAGCGGATAGTTCAGCGCCAGAAATGCATTCTTCTACTATGATAGTATCACTAGCTGCTCCAAAACCACCTGAAAGCATCATATCAATCGTATCGAAGGCTTGTTTTTTTGTCTTACAAACAACAACACCTTTTCCTGCGGCAAGGCCATCTGCTTTAACCACACATTCTGAGCCCATTTCATCCACATATTTTTTGGCTTTTTGGTTATCCGTAAAACGACTAAATTCAGGTTGCGGTATATCATATCGCTTGCAGAAATCACGTGCAAAATATTTAGACCCCTCTAGTTCCGCAGCCGCAGCACTTGGTCCGAATGCCAAGATATTACTTGCCCGTAAAGCATCCGCGAGTCCTTCAACCAGGGGCACTTCAGGGCCGATAACGACAAGCTCAATATTAAATCTTTTACATTCCTGAATGATTGCTTCGTTATTTTCAGAAGACAATTCAATACAAGTGGCAAATTTAGATATACCTGGGTTTCCAGGAGCGGCATATAGTCGTGTACACTTTATTGAAGTTGAAATGGCTTTTGCAAGTGCATGTTCCCTTCCACCTCCTCCAACAATTAATACGTTCATCTTCGCTTATCCATAAATTATATTAATTTAATCTATTTATCTTTAGAATGCTAATATATTCAGCGGATGTCGGCCGTTGTCTAACTTGAGGTATCTGTGCCATAAATAGAGCATTAGAACAATGATATTTAAATGAGAAACTATATTTTGTCTGAAAAAGAAACACTTTCGAACCAACCAATATACACAGTCGCTGATTTATCAAACGCGGTAAAACGGGCGATTGAGTCTAATTTCGATTTTGTTAGAGTTCGCGGTGAAATTTCAAAGCCAGCTTCTCCGGGTTCTGGACATATTTATTTTAGCTTAAAAGATCAAAATGTTACTTTAGCCTGTGTTATTTGGAAAGGACAGCTTAGTCATATTAATATTCAACCAGAGGAGGGTATGGACGTTATTTGTTCAGGGAAATTAACAACATTTTCGGGACAGTCACGCTATCAATTAAATGTAATCCAAATTGAATATTCTGGTGAAGGGGCATTACTTAAACAATTAGAGTTATTAAAAAGGCAACTTCAAGCTGAGGGTTTATTCTCTGAAGATCGAAAGCAAAAAATACCATATTTGCCATCTGTAATAGGGGTAGTAACGTCGCCAACTGGCGCTGTAATAAGAGATATTCTGCATAGATTATCAGAAAGATTTGGTGTTCGTGTTTTAATTGCGCCAGTTCCCGTTCAAGGCTTGGGAGCAGAAAAGCATATTGCAAATGCGATCACTGCGTTTAATCAGTTGTCCCAATCTGAGAATATCCCAAAACCTAACGTTATCATTGTAGCTCGTGGTGGTGGCTCACTTGAAGATCTTTGGTGTTTTAATGAGGAAGTTGTTGTAAGAGCGGTCTCTGAAAGCAAAATACCTATTATTTCTGCTGTTGGGCATGAGACAGATACAACATTAATTGATTATGCTGCTGATATAAGGGCTCCAACCCCAACTGCAGCAGCAGAAATTGCAACCCCCGTTTTAACAGAGCTAATAACACGTATAAATGAGCTTAATTTTAGAACAAGCCAAGCCATAGATAGAAAGTTTCTCTTCAAAGAAAATCAACTCACTGCCGCAATTCGAGGACTTATACATCCTTCAGATCAAATTAATAATTATAGTCAAAGAATTGATATTATGTATGAGCGAATTGAAAAAAAATTGCAAAATATTATTAGTTCAAAACAGAATTATTTAACACGTTTGTTTGAGAAAATGCCGACACCTGAGCAAAAGCTCACTAACATTCAATCAAGTATAATAGAAGCAAAGGAACGGATGAAGGCACAAATTGAAAAAATTCTTTTGAATTCAGAGCAGACGGTTCTGAGATATGGGCAATTATTGGACGCTTTTTCTTTTAAGAGGGTACTTGAAAAAGGTTTTGTATTGGTAACTGATAGAAAAGGAAATCCCGTTAAACAATCGCAGGATGCCGAACCAGGTGCATATATAAATCTTCAGTTTTACGATGCTAAAAGACAAGCACAACTTGACCCAGACACATTAAATACAGTTGATAATAAAGGTGACAATAGCTCAGAAAAACGTGAAATTTCTGAACAAAAGGAAAATAATAAAAAAAATAAAATAGAATTACAGCCCAAATTATTATAGCAATGTAG
>ENA-OSEY01003240-OSEY01003240.1-marine-metagenome-genome-assembly--contig:-NODE-3240-length-10120-cov-3.068505_pt1 | contig 10120 bp, 9 predicted proteins | sample MGYA00248465_ERZ534230 | MGnify/ENA primary metagenome ERZ534230 (study PRJEB26409, sample SAMN06344110) | marine metagenome | isolation source: Sea water from surface | place: Atlantic Ocean:Southern... | reverse complement strand
CTTAAAAGAAACAGAGTTACCTAATATTATAATTCCTAATAAAGTATCTGTTAGAATTAAGGACACTAAAAATCAAAAAATTATATCAAGAAAAATAAATTATAATCTTAAAAATTTAAATAAAGAATATAAAATTTACATAAAATTAGCTTCTTTTAGTTCAAAAAAAAATGCAGAAATAATGAAAAAAAAAGTATCTTATATTGATAAAGTAAAAATATATAAAATTTATAAAATGAATAGGACACTGTACCAAGTTAAGGCTGGTCCGTTTTTAAGTGTAGAAAAAGTTGATCAATTACATTCTTTGTTGTTACAAAAAGGAATGCAGGGTGCAAAAATAATTATAGAATAAGTCTCTTGAGGTTTTAAATGTCAAATATTTATAAATTACCAACCATTCTAATTTCTACTTTTCTAACTTTATGTTTTGTAAATATCAAAGAAAGTTCTTCAAAAATTTTAGATATTAAAACTCCTGCAAAACAAGTGATTATTTATGATCATGAAGTTGACGAAGTGTTGTTTGAAAAAAATGCAGATCAGCTTATGAAACCTGCATCAATGGCAAAAGTTATGACTTCTTATATAGTATTTGATCGAATTAAAGATAAATCTTTAAATATGTCAGACACTTTTTTAGTATCAGATAAAGCTTGGAGAATGGGTGGATCTAGATCTTTTCTAGAATTAAATAGTAACGTTACAATAAAAGACTTGTTACTAGGTTTGATTGTTCAATCAGGAAATGATGCGGCTGTTGTTTTAGCCGAAGGTGTCTCTGGTGATGAAGAAGCTTTCGCAAGAGAAATGAATAGATATGCTAAAACATTAGGTATGAAAGATACATATTTTACCAATTCCACAGGCTGGCCTCATCCTGATTTGCAAACAACTTCTAGAGATCTAGTTATTCTTACAAAAAGAATAATTGATGATTTTCCTGAGTTATACAAGTTATATCAAGAGAAAATCTTTACATATAATAAAATTAAACAATCGAATAGAAACCCATTACTATACACTATGAACGGAACGGATGGTCTTAAAACCGGGCATACAAATGAGTCTGGATATGGGTTAATAGGTTCAGTAAAAAGAAATGATAGAAGAGTTACAATTGTTATAAATGGATTAAATAGTAAGAAAAAAAGGAGATTTGAAAGCAAAAGACTCTTTAACATAGTATTTAGAGAAACAACTTTATTATCTTTATTTAGTAATCAAAAAAGTCTTGTTGAGGCTGATGTATGGTTGGGAAAAAAAAACAAAGTTAATTTAATTGCTAGCAAACCCTTCAAAAAAATTATTTCACCTTTTGAATTAAATAAAACTAAAATTAAGCTAAAATGGATGAACCCTATTTCTGCTCCGATTAAAAAAGGTTCTGTTCTTGGGAAAATTTACATTAATATACCTGGGCAACAAACTTTTCAAGAAGACTTAATTTCTTCTGAGGATGTAGGTAAAATGTCATCTTTGATTAGAGTAAAATCTATTTTAAAGTTTTTACTTTATGGAGACATTGTTGCAAATTAATAAGACTTATAATTCAAAAAAAGGTGTTTTCATTTCATTTGAGGGTGGTGAGGGTGTTGGAAAAAGTACACAAATAGATTTATTAAGAAAAGATCTTATAAATAGTAGATTTAATGTTGTGTCCACAAGAGAACCTGGTGGAACCAAAGAAGCAGAAGAATTAAGAAAATTTCTAGTGGCTGGAGATAAAAAAGCATGGGATTCTTTTTCAGAATCATTAATTTTTAATGCTATAAGACGCGAACATGTAAATAAAATTATATTACCAGCAATTAAAAATGGTTCTGTGGTTTTGTGTGATAGATTTATAGATTCTACAATTGTATATCAAGGACTAGTAGGAGAAGTAAGTGAAAATGATTTGCTAGAGTTACACAAAAAATATTGTTACAATTTATATCCAGACATAACATTTTTCTTGAATTTATCTCCGCAAAAAGGTCTAAAAAGAACTCTAAAAAGACAAAACATTGTTGAAAACAGATTTGAGAATTTAGGATTAAATTATCATCAAAAAATTTTAAATGGGTTTGATACTTTACAAAAAAGAAATCCAAATCGTATCATTAAGATTAATGCAGATAATACCAAAGAGTTTATTTCAAATGAAATTAGCTCTTATGTAAAAAAATTATTAACTATAAATGATTAACTCTCTAATAAATCAAAAATATTTTTTAAGTCAAAAGTTACAAAAAGAAATTTTTGCAATTATATGCACTAAAAAAATAAATACTATTATAATTGGAGGTCCCAAAGGGTTAGGTAAAAGAAATTTTGTACTCAAATTAGCAAAATTTATTTTGTGCAACTTAGAAATTACAAAAGAAATAAATTTAGATTTTTTTGAAGATAATAAATTGGATTTTGATCAACTAAAAACAACAAAATCTTTTTTTTTATTTGATAATAATTCTCATCCAGACTTTTTTTACCTAAATGACGAGGAAAAAAAAATTGGTAAAACTATACCAATTGAGAATGTTAGAAAATTTAAAAATTTTTTTTATAAAACAGATTCAATTTCAAGAATAAAGATTGGAATTATTGACACTATTGAAGATTTGAGTCTTAATTCTCAGAATTTACTTTTGAAAACAATAGAAGAATTACCAAAAAGCTCATATTTATTTATAATTTCAAATAATCCAGGCAATATACTAGAAACAATAAAATCAAGATGTGCTTTTTTCTATGTAAATTCATTATGTAAATCTGACTTTAATAAATTTATATGTGATGAATATAAAGACAAATCAGAAGAGGAATTACAATTTATAAATAATATCTCTTTTGGATCTCCTGGAATGGCAGAAAATATTATAAAAAATAATATTTTTGTCTTTTATAAAAATTTATTGGATGATCTTATAAATTCTACCGGACATTTAAACCTTAGAGAAAATATTGTCGAAGCATTAAATACAAAAGATAATATTTTTTTAATTAATGTCATGGATTTGATAATTAATGATTTAATTCAAAAAACTGTTTTTTATATTGAACATCAAAATTACATTGATTATACCCTTGATAAAGAAAAAGAATTAATACAAAAAATTTCAAATAATAAAAACACTAAACAGATTGTAGATTTACAATCTCAAATTAATAAAAATATGCACCTAGCTCATGTAGTAAACTTAAACAAATCAGATGTTTTAATTGCCTCATTAAAAGAATTATCTGGTATATAGTCATTATTCAGAAGGTATTAAATGAAATCAACATATTATATTACTACACCAATTTATTATGTTAATGATGTGCCTCATATTGGCCATGCATATACAACGCTAGCATGTGATGTAATTGCTAGATTTAAGCGTCTTGATGAATATGAAGTTTTTTTCTTAACTGGAACAGATGAACATGGACAAAAAGTTGAGACAGCAGCAAAAAATAATGGTGTAAATCCTAAAGAATTTGTGGATAAGGTTTCTGAAAATTTTAAAAATTTACTTAATTGCATGAATTTTTCAAATGATTCATTTATAAGAACCACTGAAGAAAAACACATCAAATCATGTCAAAAAATTTGGGAAAAGCTTCTTAGCAACGGAAATATTTATTTAGATAAATATTCTGGTTGGTACGCGGTTCGAGATGAAGCTTTTTTTTCAGAGTCTGAAATTGTGGATGGAAAAGCTCCGTCTGGTGCACCTGTTGAATGGGTTGAAGAGCCATCTTATTTTTTTAATCTTTCAAAATGGGAAAAAAAACTTCTTGAATTTTATGAAAGTAATAAAGATTTCATATCTCCCAAATCTAGAAGAAATGAAGTTATAAGCTTTGTAAAAAGTGGTTTAAAAGATTTGTCAATTAGTAGGACTAGTTTTTCTTGGGGAGTAAAAGTTCCAAACGATAAAAATCATATAATGTATGTTTGGTTGGATGCTCTTACAAACTATTTATCTGCTTGTGAGTATTCAAATGAAAAAAATGATGAATTTTTTAAAAAATTTTGGCCTGCTGATATACATATGGTTGGGAAAGATATTATTAGATTTCATGCAGTTTACTGGCCTGCATTTCTCATGGCTGCAGAATTACCTTTGCCAAAAAAAGTCTTTGCTCATGGTTGGTGGACTAATGAAGGTAATAAAATTTCTAAATCTTTAGGTAATGTAATTGATCCTTTTCAATTAGTTGATAAATATGGCATTGATCAAATTAGATATTTTTTGTTAAGGGAAGTACCATTTGGAAATGATGGTGATTTTTCAAATTCTCAACTTATAAATAGAATAAACAGTGACCTAGCTAATAGTTATGGAAATTTATTTCAAAGAGTTGTTTCCATGATTTTTAAAAATTGTAATGAAAAGATACCTTTAAAACCAAATAAGTTTAATAAAGAAGATTCAACATTAATTAATTCAATTAAAAATAGCTTGAATGATTATAGAAGCTTAATCGACGAACAAAAATTTGATCAGTATTTAAAAAACATTTGGATAGTTATTTCTAATGCTAATAAATATGTTGATGAACAAGCACCATGGGCACTAAAGAAAAATAACTTTGAACGTATGGAAGTAGTATTATTTACTTTAGTTGAAACCATAAGACAAATATCTATTTTACTTCAGCCATTTATTCCAGATACTGCTGAAAAAATACTAGATCATATAAAAATACCACATGATCAACGTAAATTAGAATCTGTAGGTTTCATTTTAAATGGTAATATTAAAATTTCACTTCCAAAACCATTGTTTCCAAGAATTTAAAGTTGCTTTCTTAAAATGAAAAATTATTTAATTGATACACATGCACATTTAGATTTTCCAGAATTATATAATAGACTAGATGAAGTCTTAAAAAATGCCTTGGAAAATGGTGTTAAAAGAATTGTAACCATATCAACAAACCTTAATAAAATTGATAAAATAATTGAAATATCTAAAAATTATAAAGAAGTTTATCATACTGTTGGTGTGCATCCAAATGAGGTTTTAAAAGATAAAAATAATTCTAATTATGAAATGATACTTAATTTATCAAAAAATGAAAAATGTGTTGGGATAGGGGAGTGTGGACTAGATTATCATTATGGAAATGATAGTAAAGCAGAGCAAAAGGCGTCTTTTATTACTCAAATAAACGTATCTAGAGCAACTAATCTACCATTAATTATTCATGCTAGAGATGCTGATAAAGATATGATTAATATTTTAGAGAATGAATACAAAAACGGACCTTTTAAGGCAATTCTTCATTGTTTTAGTTCAGGAAAAGATCTAGCTTTATGTGGGATTAATTTAGGGTTTTATATTTCTTTTTCTGGAATTGTTACATTTAAATCTGCAAAATTAATTCAAGAAATTGCTACGTTAATACCTGATGATAAAATTCTTGTGGAAACAGATGCACCTTACTTATCTCCAACGCCATTAAGAGGTTCTGTAAATGAACCAAAAAATTGTTCAATAACTGCAAAGTATTTGGCTGATATTAGAAAATGTGAATTTTCTACATTTATTGATCAATTGTACATGAATTCATTTAAAATTTTTGATAAGATTAGTTAATGAACAATAATATTAAAATTACTGTATTAGGCACAGGTACATCAGTTGGAATTCCTGCTTTAGGTCAATTAGGTTGGGGTAAATGCGATCCATCTAATCCCAAAAATAAAAGACAAAGATGTGCTGTTCTCATACAAAGTAAAAATACAACTATATTAGTAGATGCTGGGCCTGATATAAAAAACCAACTTATAGAACATAATATTCAAAAATTAGATGCAGTGCTTATTACCCATAGTCACTCGGACCATGTATCAGGGTTAGATGAATTACGTCCTTTTTATTTTTACAATAGAGAAAAAATAAAAATTTTTACTAATAAAGAAACATCAAGCTTTTTACTAAAAAGATTTAATTACTTATTTAACAAATCTGAGACATCACAGTCTTACTTTCAGCCACCATTAGAGTTGCATGAAATAGATTATTTTGAAGAGATAACTATAAATGATATTAAAATTAACGTTATTAAACAAAATCATGGTGTAATCGATACATTGGGTTTTATTTTTAATGATGTATTTGCATATTGTACTGACGTAGTAGGATTTCCTGAAAAAAGTTTTGAATACTTACGTAAAATGAAAGTTTTAATAATAACAGGCTTACGACAGTCACCGCATATGGCTCACGCACATTTTGATTTATCATTTGAATGGATTGCAAAGTTAAATCCAGATGTAGCTTATCTAACTCATTTAAGTCCTGAATCAGATCATGATGTTGTAACCAAATTATGTCCACCAAATACATATCCAGCATATGACGGATTAGTTATTGATATTTAATTTACATAATATATATTATGCGACAAATATATAAATATAATTAGTACTCTATTTAATATTTCAATATAAATAAACAAAATTGCAAAGAAGTAAAGCTAAGTCATTGTTTTTTATAACTTAGCTTAACTAGATAAGTTTTATTTTGAATCACCTATCTTTGCCCAATCAGGAACAATTGAGTTATAAGTGCTACAACCAGTTGATAAAAACATTAATGAAGTTAAAACTATTATAGTAAATTTTTTAATCATTTTAATCCCTTCCATTTTTGTATTATTTTTTTTGATATCATTATTTAGCTTAATATAAAAAATTATTTAGTGTAAATTATAATTATTAATAAAATTATAATAATAAATGAGTTAAATAATGAATATCAACCCTTATGGAAGTACTGCTGCAAGAAATCATGGAAAACCAGGAAAAGAGATAAGACCGTCTTCTAAAACTGTAGATGCTCATTGTCATCTGCATGTTCAAGAGGCAGCAGACATTGTACAAGGCTTATTTGATCAGCAAGATATCCCAGCTTTTAGACATGCCAACCTAATAACTACAAATCAAAATATTCAGCAGGTTAAAGATAGATTTATGGATTTAACTAATGTTGAAACAAGATTAAAAAAAATGGATTCTCAAGGTATTGATCTTCAAGTTTTAATACCAGTTCCCTTTCAGCATTATTGCAATATAAAAAGTGAAGTTGGATTTCAAGCTATAGAAACTATTAATAATAAACTTTCAGAAACTGCTAATAATCGTAAAGATAGGTTTGTTGCATTAGGAACACTTCCTATGCAGAACGGTGATATTGCTGTCAAAGAGATGAAAAGATGTGTAAACGAACTTGACATTAGAGGCTTTCAGATTATTACGTTTCAAGATGGAAAAGAGTTATCACACCCCTCTTATGATGGCATATGGGAAACAGCTACAAAGTTAGATATCCCTATTTTTCTTCATCCAAATGGTTATCCTGAAGGAGAAAGATTAAAAGATCATTATTTCATTAATATAATTGGAAATCCAATGGATACTACTGCAGCCCTTCATCATTTAATTTTTGATGGAACAATGGAAAAAAATCCAAATTTAAAAATTTTTGTTGCTCATGGTGGTGGTTATCTTCCGGCATATTCGGCAAGGATTGATCATGCATGGGGCGCTAGACCTGATTGTAGAGGCAATAATCTCAAACACAAGCCGTCCGATTACCTTAAAAGAATGTATTTTGATACTGTAGTCTTTTCATTTGATCAACTAAAGTATCTTATTGATAAATATGGTGCTGATCATATTATTATGGGAACTGACTACCCATATGATATGGCTGAAGATGACCCCATAGAACATGTTATGGGAACTGAAGGACTTTCAAAAGATCAAATTGAGATGATTACTGGTGGTAATGCATGTTCATTATTTAAAATTAAATAAGTAGTCTACTTTGAAACAAAATATAATTATTGGTGGTTATCAAGGCTCTGCATCACTTCATACCAAATCTGTTGAATATTTTATTAGTGAAATAAGTAACAATTTCGTTATTGATTTTGTAATGGATGTCACAAATAATGGAGATAAAGCTTCAAGTTTAATTGAGAAAACACAACATGAAGAAATACATGTTTCTTACTTGTTATCTAGCTATTTTGAAAAAATATTACCAGAAATCAAAATTTTAGATTTACCTTATCTGTTTAATAACAGAAATGAAGCATACAATTTCTTAAAATCAGATTTTTTTAGTTATATAGATGGTAAATTAAAAGATAAAAATTTAAAACTATTAGGTTTTTGGGACAATGGCATTAGACACATAAGTTCTAAAATAAAATTAATCAAAACTCTCTCTGATTGTAAAGGACAGGTAATTCGGACTACCCCTAGTCCACTTCATATAGAAATTTTTAAAAATTTAGGATTTGTACCTAAACCTTTAGACGTAAGGGATTTTAAAATAGCTATCGAAAAGAATGATATAGACGCACAAGAAAATCCTTTAACTAATTACTGGAATTTTGGGGTATATAAAAAACAGGAATTCGTTACTTTAACATCTCATATTTTTGGATTTTGTTTATTTGTTATCAATAATGATTATTTCGATAACTTAACAAATTTAAATAAGAAATTCTTAATTAAAAAATCAAAAGAAGTAACTGATTATCAAAGAAAATTAGCCATTGATGAAGATGATATTTTAATTAAAAAATTAAAGTTAGAAAATATTAAAATACAAACTATTAATAAAAAAAGCTTAAAGGACTTTAAAAGTGTTACTAATGTTTTTCACGACAGTTACTTTCAAACTTACCCTGATATGAAACAATATATTAAAACGGAATAAATAATTTATTTTACAGGCCTTAAGAAATCAAAATCGGCCCCTTTATCTGCTTGAAGCACACTTTCATGAAATATTTTATCATACCCTCTTCTTTTAATTACTTTATTACTTTTTTTACTCTTTTTTCTTGAAGCTATCTCTTCATCAGATAACTTAAGTTCTAATAATCTTTTTTTAACATCTAATTTTATAATATCGCCACTCTTTACAATGTCTAAAGTACCTCCAGCGGCAGCCTCTGGACAAACATGTAAAATAATTGTGCCTGCTGCAGTACCACTCATTCTTCCATCAGAAATTCTTACCATGTCCTTAACGCCTTGCTTTGCTAGTTTTTTAGGAATAGGTATTAAGCCAGCCTCAGGCATACCTGGTGCACCTATTGGACCAATATTTTTAAGAAGAAGAATACTGTCCTTAGTAACGTTTAAATCATCACTATCAATTCTATTCGCTAAATCTTCAAGATTCTCAAATACCTCAACTACACCTTCATGAGCTAACAGCTCTTTGCTTGCTGCTGATTGTTTAATTATAGCCGATTTAGGAGCAAGATTTCCTTTTAATACTGCTATACTTCCCTTATCAAAAATAGGATTTTCAACGTTTCTTATAACTTCTTGCTTCCAATTATACTTGTTTTTCTCAATAATTTCTTTGATAGTTTCGCCTGTGACTGTAATAGCATCTAAATAAAGGTAATCTTTTAATTCATTTAAAATTCTTGGTAGCCCTCCTGATTTAAACAAATCTTCCATATAACCAGAACCAGACGGCTTTAAGTCAACAATCATGGGTGTGTCTTTTGTCATTTTATCAAATTCATTAAGGTCAATATCTATACCTAGTCTACCAGCCATAGCTGTCAAATGAACTATTCCATTAGTTGATCCGCCAATTGCAGACAAAACAGTCAATGCATTTTTGAAATTTTTTTGAGTTAAGAAACTTTTTGGGTTAAATGATTTATTGGCAATTTCAACAGCCACTTTCCCGGTTTCCTCTGCAATTCTTCTTCTTTCTGCAGAAACGGCTGGTGCTGAAGCACCATTTGATATCATCATGCCAAGAGCTTCAGTAATTAGTGCCATTGTACTGGCAGTACCCATTACACCACATGTTCCAACAGTGGGAACTAACTGATTATTAACTTCATTAATTTCAGCAAGATCTATTTCTTCTGCTCTAAATTTTGCCCAATAACCTCTACAATCAGTACAAGCCCCTACTCTCTCTCCTCTATGAGAGCCAGTAAGCATAGGTCCAGTAACTAGTTGAATTGCAGGAATATTTGCACTAAACGCACCCATTAATTGAGCAGGAACTGTTTTATCACATCCACCTATTAAAACACACGCATCCATTGGTTGGGCTTTCATCATTTCTTCTGTATCAATTGACATTAAATT
>ENA-OSEY01003239-OSEY01003239.1-marine-metagenome-genome-assembly--contig:-NODE-3239-length-10121-cov-2.808144_pt1 | contig 10121 bp, 8 predicted proteins | sample MGYA00248465_ERZ534230 | MGnify/ENA primary metagenome ERZ534230 (study PRJEB26409, sample SAMN06344110) | marine metagenome | isolation source: Sea water from surface | place: Atlantic Ocean:Southern... | reverse complement strand
ATATTATAAAGGATGAACCTACGTCAACGGTAATCGGAATTTGATAAAGATATTTATTGAAACGTCTGTCGATGCAGACAACTTTGAAAGTATCATTCACTAATCTGTATGATACTAGGTGGCAAAGTGAGGGATTTATTGTCTTAATCCTCTGAACAATCTGAAAAAGCTTATTTTCAGAGGCTTCCAGAATGGAAAAGAATAGCAAGAAGACTAGAGTAACAGAACTGGTAGGCTTGAAGGTCAAATCCATTTGAGCTTTCTTTACATTTCCTTATCAGTTTTATCATAACTTATACAATTAAATAAACAGTGTAAAGAATGGAATGACTCTATTCCAGCTAACTTATATCTTAAAAAATTTAGTCAATTGAGAATAATTTGTCAGAATGAAACACCGAATCCGAGCATGATTTGGTTGAAATCCCCCTGAATTGGCTCATCCGTTGTTAGACTTGGATCGCCGACCACAGAGGGTGGGTTATAGATGATATTGTTCTCACGATAACCAGCTGCAGCTTCGAAGCTAATCGAATCCCCCTGAAAGACTTCCCAGCCGTAAATCAAAAACCATGTGTCACCCCTCTGGAATTTTTCTTTCAAGACAGTGACATTCGACTCCCCGATCCCTTCTACGGTATAATCGATAGTAACTTCTCCATTTACCATCCTTCCATAACCTAAGGTAAGGTTGGAACGATAGACTGAAGAAACTCCTCCATATTTTCTCTTTCCTTTTCTATAAAGAAATCGTTTTTGGAGTCCAAAGGTCAGTCCAAAGTCCTGGAACTCCATATTAAAGTGATATTTGAAATTTGGGTTGGTATTGATCCTATAAGCCAGAGAAGTTTTTCCAACTCCTAACCATTTATAACTAACAAAGACACTGTAGGGTGATTGACCTTCTTCATACCCTTCGAATTTTTGGTCACGGTCCAAGGGGTCATCGGTGTATTTGGTAGTATCATAGATTGGAGTCAGGAATTTGAGTCTCCAGTTTCTGCCTTTGAGGAACGAATAGGGACGCTTGTAATCGAACTGACCAATCTTATAAGGATTGAGTGAAGTAAACTTGTTCCGAACCGCCCGCCCATAACCGCTTCTACTTTGGGCTTCTGAGATACCACTCCAGAGGAGCAGTATCAGCATCCCAAAACAGAATGTCAGTTTATGTTGATACGGTTTTCGCATTCGAACCATTCGGATCAGAATAATTTTACTTTCAATAATTCTTTTACATTCAGGGAGAAAATCTCCCAAATCCTCATATCAGTCCATCCCTTAGTTCCTCTTATTGGTCCCTAAAGAGACCTCAAAGGATTCCATTCTGGGAAGAACCTAATCTTCCAGTTTTCGCTTCGGCATTAGATGACTTTTCTTTAATCAGTCAATCACTCTTGCCGGATCAGCAAGCAAGGGTCTAAGTCCCCGTATTCGTATCGGCAGAAAAATCCATTACTTCAATAAATTTATATTCGTGTCAGGGAAAAAGTCCCCATATTCGTATCGGTTTTAAATTCCATTACTTAAACAAATTTAAATTTACTTCATTGAGGAGACACTTTTTTTCAGCGAACTCCCCCGCTTATCGTATCGGCCAAACAATCATTTACTTGAATCATGTTTGTCATCAAACACCGATCGGTGTCTCATCCAACCTCATCTATATCAGGTTGGAGGATTCCAGTAATCGCATCGGCCTTGAACTTTTTTTCTTTAATCCAAAAAAGTAAATTGATTGTTTTTTTATAAAGATTGTCTCTGAAATGCCGATGAAACGAACGAGTACTCTTAATTTGTATCTGACGTCAGATTCATTTCATGCGCATAAGGCACAATGCAGCGGGAATGAGCACCCTGCACAACAGCAGGACGCATCTAAACCGCGTTCAAAATTCGATCGAAAAGCTAAGCTCGGGAAGTGCCCTGTCCCGCGCCAAGGATGCCCCGGCAGACCTGTATCAGGCAGAAATGCTGAGATCACAGGCCTCCGGACTGAAGCAGGCCGCGGAAAATGTCGAGCATTCGATCTCCCTCCTCCAAACTGCTGGTTCCTTCCTTGGGGACATCAGTTCCAAACTTACCCAGATGCGGCAGCTGGCTGTTCAGGCTGCCAACGAAGCCACCAATGATCCAGCAACACTGGAAGCCAACCAGTACGAACTGGAACAACTGCTTGACAGCATCCTCACGATTGCCGAAAAAGCAGAGTTTGGTGGGAAGAAACTTCTTGATGGAAGCATGGGCGTTAATGGGGTGACTGTAGGAGAAAACCTGCGGTTTATTAAAGCCGCCAAAGACACTCCATCTTCCCCTGAAAAAGGCTTTGCCATTGATATCACACACACCGCCACACGTGCCACGATGGTGGGTAAAATTCCATTAACGGTGACAAGCATCGGAGATGGATTTGTGATCCGGGTCAAGGAAGGCGGACGTCTGGCCGTGCTTGATACCCGGGAAGGTGAACTTTTTCAGGAAATCGAGATGATGAAAAAAAGAAACCAGAGAAAAAATGATGGAGAGTTTGAAGATCCCTTCAATTTTTCTTTTGCCGAAGAAGCAGGGCTGGAAAAATCAAGACAGGTAGATGAAAATCAGCGTCGAAAAGGATCCGAATCGGAACCTTCGTCTCCCAATGCAGAAGAATCGCTCGAAGTCCGTCAATTTGTTCTCTACCATCTCAACAACAAATTGGCGGACAACGGACTCAATGTTCAGGCAGTCAGCAGTCATGACGGAAGGCTCATCCTCCATCATTTTGATTACGGAGATAAACCGACTTTCCAGGTGAGCTGCAGTATCCCTGAAATGATATCAGCCGAAGCCAATGTATGGGAGGAATCAGCACCCGGACGCAACGTGGAAGGCACCATTGGAGGAGGGCAATCCGTGGGAGATGGGATGCAACTGACTGCTATGGAAGGGGGCCCTGCCCAGGGAGCTGTGATCGAATTTACTGGACAACCTGGATCCATAAAAGTTCCGGTTCTAGACCCAAGAGGAAGACATATAGGAAATGAACCTTTTGAAGAACCCCAGGAAATGCTGCTCGGTTCCGTAGATGAACCCAAAATTGAGGGATACCTCCATATCACCCAACAAAGCCAAAGTGTTCAAAGCGGGGAAAGCGCCAATGAATATGATCTCTTTTCGCTGTCTAATGTGAGGCCTTCCAAGCTTGGGATGGGCATTGTCAATCCGAGTGGTTTCCGAAGCATCTCCGACATTGATTTAACAGTCAAAGGGGGCGCTGAGGATGCGGTTCTGCTCATCGATGAGGCTTCCAGGGATATCGGGGACATCCGCCTCGAAATCGGATCGTTTGAGAAAAACACACTGCAGCGAACCATGCAGAATGTCGAAACCGAAACACTCGGAGTCAGCAGTTCACGAAGCAGACTTCAAGACACCGATAGTGCAAAAGAAATGGCAAACCTGACTCAGGCTCAAATCCAGTTGGCCACTAGCCAGGCCCTGACCGGACAAGCATACCAGAAGCCTAGGCAGGTGATGAATCTGTTAAAACAATAAATCCTTCAATAAATGAGCGGGGAAGATCTTTATTCAGGAACCGAGTCCATGCGAAGTGGATTGGAGTTGGATGCAAATAAAGTTGAAGCATTTTTCAGGGAAAATCTCCAAGATTTCGATGGAAACGCTGAAATCACACAATTCAAAGGAGGACAGTCCAACCCAACCTATAAGGTTTCTTCAGGCAGGAAGTCCTGGGTTATCCGACGTAAACCTCCCGGCCAGCTTTTGCCTTCAGCCCATGCAGTGGATCGGGAATTCCGGGTCCTGACAGCCCTTGGAAAGACAAATGTGCCGGTTCCAAAAACTCACCTGCTTTGCATGGATGAAACAATTCTTGGGACCCCATTTTATGTAATGGATTATGTCGAGGGACAGGTTTACTGGAATGCGCTTCTTCCTGATGCCTCTCCGGACCGACGGTTCCAGGTGTTTGACAGCATGAATGATTCGATTGCAAAACTTCATCAGGTGGATTATGAATCCCTGGAACTTTCAGATTTTGGCCGCCCCGGCAATTACGTTGGAAGGCAGTTAAGTCGCTGGGGGAAACAGTACCGCGATGCGGATTATGAAAAGATCCCGGAAATGGACTTACTCATCGAATGGCTTCAGGAAAGAATCCCGGATCAAAATCAGACTTCCATTGTTCATGGAGATTACCGGCTGGACAACATGATTTTCGACCCACGACAAAACCGGGTACTAGCGATTCTGGACTGGGAACTTTCAACCCTTGGTGACCCCCTTGCTGATTTTGCCTACCATGTGATGCAGTGGCGAGTTCCAATGGACCTGCATCGCGGTATTGGTGGAGCGGATTTACGTTCCCTCGGAATCCCGGAAGAACAATCCTATCTGGATTCCTATTGTAAAAGAACAGGAAGAACCGGAATCAAGGATTGGGAATTTTATATGGTTTTCAGTCTGTTTAAAATGAGCGCCATCTGTTACGGAATCTTGGTCCGTATACATCATGGGACTGCAGCCAGTGAACATGCACAACAAACAGGATCACTGGCAAGGCCTTTTGCCAAACTGGGTTGGGAGCAGGTAAGACAAAAGAAGTTGGACTGATTCAAATCTCTTATTTGGTAAATCATAATTTGGAGATGCTTTAGAATTACAGAATGAATCAGACGACGTCTGATAATTTGTTCTAGAATTCCGAAAATAGTTGATTTTGATAAGTATTTCTTCCAAAACATGCAATGATTTCTACCATTTTCATCTATGGAACCTGAGATTTTTTCCCCGGCTTTGATCAATCATTTCTCATTCAGTTAATGCAATGGCCAAGTGGCTGACGATTTCCGATGTGCAGAATCTGCTTCATGTCCCGGAATCGACGATTCAACGATGGGTTCGCCAGGGGAATCTGCCTTGTACTGAACGTGCAGGAAAATTTTATTTCAATCGGGAGATTCTGCTTTCATGGGCGGAAGCCAAGGAAATCCATGTTGAAAAAAAAGACCTGTCCAGAAAAAAACCCTCCCGGATTGAAAAACATAATTGGCAGGAACTTAAAAAAGCCATGGAACGGGGTGGTCTGCATCAACTTGAAGGGGGTTCTGATTGGAAAACCCTTTTCAGGGAAGCAACAGGATTGCTGAATTATGACACGACCATCCAAAATCAGGTCTTTGAACAATTGGTGCAAAGGGAAGAACTTTCAAGCACAGCCCTGGGAAACGGCATTGCAATCCCCCACCCACGAATTCCGATGAAACTGGAACTCAGGGAGTCTCTTGTTCTCTCTCTATTTTTAAATCAACCGGTCGATTTGAGGGCCGCTGACCAAAAACCCGTCTATTCGCTATTCTTCTTACTGAGCTGTGAGGCAAGGGAACATCTTCAGTTTCTCTCCCAAATCGCAAAGGTTCTTCACGAACCTTCCATGCCTGAATTCATCAATAAACACCCAAACCAAGAGCAGTTATTTGAGCAGTTTCATCAAGTACTGGCGTAATAAGCTCAACACTTTTCTGACTCACGGTGTGCCTGCTGGCGAGCGTCAATTGCTGAGCCGCTTTCAAGCCGTTTCTGCGCGTGAAGCGCTGGTGATGATGACGGCGGCCCTCGTGCTTGGAATTGCTGCAGGAATTCTCTCCGTCGGACTGAACTGGTCGGTTCATGCCCTGAGGGAATTCAGTCAAAACCTGGAAGCCGGATGGCTTGCGATACTGTTTCCCGCAATTGGAGCAGGCTTGGCCGTATTCATGATCCGGTCGATGATGAAGGATTTTTCAGGGCATGGTGTATCGGACGTGATCACGGCCATGACTATCGGATCGGAACGGCTTCCGAGGAGGATGATTTTTTCAAGGTTTTTCGGTTCACTGTTCACCGTCGGCAGCGGAGGTTCAACAGGCTTGGAGGGCCCCATCGTCTGCGTCGGTGGAGCAGTAGGAGCCGTTTCGGGACGTTGGCTGGCAATGAATGAAAGACGCAGAAAACTTCTCATCGGCTATGGAGTTGCAGGAGCTGTGGCCGGGATTTTTAATGCGCCCCTGACCGGCTTGATTTTTACTCTGGAAATCATTGTTGGTGAATGGAGCATCCTCACCATCCTGCCCACCATCATTTCTGCGGTCTCCGCCACTGAAATCAGCCGTATCCTGATGGGCAACAAAATCGCTTTCTATCAGGATATTGCTGGATTCTCCTTTGTTTCCCTCGTTGCCTGCGTGGGGCTTGGCATTTTGACCGGACTGATTTCCATCGCCTTCGTCCGCAGCCTTGGTTTTTGGGAAAATCTGTTTTCAGGAGTCAACAAAAAACCCTGGGTCCGGGCTGCCACTGGAGGCTTGCTGGTAGGTCTGTTGGGCTGGCAAATGCCGGAAGTACTCTCCGAAGGCTATGACGTCACCCAAAAATTTCTGTTAGAAAGTTCGGATTACGCACTGGTCTTTGTTCTACTTTTTGTTGTTTTAAAATTTCTTGCCTGTGGAATCACACTGGGAAGCGGAGGTGTCGGCGGGGTCTTTGCTCCAAGCCTGGTGATCGGAAGCGGGGTTGGACTGGCTTACGGCATGATATTAGGGAAACTGCCGATTGAAGGGGTGGCAGAAGAAGCGGCCTTTTCCCTGGCCGGGATGGCAGGGATGGTAACAGGGGTGATGCATGGACCTCTGACAGGAATATTTTTAGTGATGGAGTCAACCCGTGGGTATTCGATGATCCTCCCTCTGATGCTCACGGCAAGCAGCGCTATGGTCATCAGTTCTTTCTTTGAAGTCGGCTCTGTCTACACCCGGGATATGATCAGCAAGGGCAACTTGATCCGAAGAGGAACGGACCGCTACCTGCTGCATTACATGAACATCCGGGACATTCTTGACCAGGATTTCAACACCGTGGACCCTGATCTTCTCTTGCGGGATTTCATTCCGATCTTTCAGCAGGCCCGCAGGAATTACTTCCCGGTGATTGATAAAGAAAATGGATCCTGTGCCGGAGTGGTTTTCCTCGATGACGTGAGGCCTTATCTGTTTGACAAAACTCTGCATGAACTTGTGACCATGGGATCGATCATGCGAATGCTGCCGGTGATCCGACTGAATGAGCCGATCAGTAAAGCCCTGGATCAATTCGAGAATTCAGACGCCTGGTCTCTTCCCGTCGAGGAAGATCACCGTTTTCTCGGAATGCTCTCAAAATCGACCCTCTTCAACCATTATCGCCGTGAATTGCAAATTCAAAGCAGTTAAAAGGTGATGAAAAAGATCATTCAGAATTTAGAAATTACTTGTGAATTGAATGGTTTATTCTTAATTTCATTCATTTTGCACCTTCCAACTTAAAGACAAAGCCCCTGAGAAAAGGACTATCAATATGAATATGTCTCAGTTGATCGAGGAACTTTCAGAAAGAACCGGATACCATCCACACGATACCGACAGGGTGGTCAGGATATTTTTTGACAGCATCAAAAACGCTATTTCGCAGAAAGACAAAGTTGAAATCCGGGGTTTTGGTTCTTTCAACCTCAAAAATTATAAGGGTTACACGGGGAGGAACCCAAGATCAGGTGAGCAGGTTCAGGTGAAATCCAAAAAATTACCCGTCTTTAAGACAGGGAAAGAACTTCGAGAGAGGGTCAATCCCTGAATCAGGATTTTATTCGGTTTCGGAACTCTTGGAAGGATTTTCCAAAGCGTCGGTGAAGCGGTCTTTGGGGTGAATCAATTCTGAAATTTTCAGCGCATTCCTACCTTTGTATGCCCCCTGAAAACCACGGAATTTAAGAACATTCCCGATCTTTACCTTAAGGGGACCCTCCTGATCCTGATCAAGCAAAAGGTGATCTCCCACCTCAAGTTTCAAAAATTTTCTAAGGGCAACTCTAGATTCACCAAGCTGCACACAGAGTTCCATCTTGGTTCGCAGCAAATTTTCTGAAAGTCTTGAAACATTGAGTTGATTCACCTGATTGTCTTCCAATGCATAACTCCCCTCCAGTTTGGCCCGGATGGGATCCAGCATCAGGTAGGGGACACAAATACTGAGAGTGGTGGTCATGCGATTGATAAGCACATCAAAAGTGGTGGTTACCACCACTTCTTCTTCAGGTACAATGTTGGTGAATTTTGGATGGGTTTCGAGTCTCTCGAAACGCGCTTGCAGTGTGGAGACTTTTTTCCATGCGGTTTCAAGGTCTTCCACCGCATTTTTTGCGATTTTTCCAATCATCCGTGTTTCAATTCCGGTAAAATCTCTTTTCCCGGGAGAAGATTGCAGTAGACCGTTTCCTCCGAACATGAGATCGATGATGACATGAACCAGTCTTTGTTCCATTACCATCAAAGCATGTCCGCGAAGTGGAGAAAGGCTGAACACCGAAAGAGCCGCGGGTGGTCGAACCGCCTCAATGTAATCCTTGAAGTTCACCAATTCCGTTGCCCGACGGTTAACCGTCACGGAACGCCGCATGCTTTGAGTCAGAGTTTGAGCCAGCATCCGTGCATAACGGTCGTAAACCGACTCCATCCCGGGCAACCTCCCGCGGATGATGCGGTTCTGCTTTCCAAGTTCGAAAGGAACCACCGCAGCAGAGGCTGAAGAAGAAACCGGACTTTGACCCTGGGATTCCTGAATGAGACGGTCCAAATGTTTCTTGGAAATTTTCACTGCTGCTCCTGCAATCGAATTGGTCCGTGCAGATGCAAACGAATCTTATTTAACCAATGAAAGGACATTGACAAATGAAACTTGGTGTTTTGGTTTATCTCGAACATGAAAATAAAGTCCTCATGATTCATCGTCAGAAGGAGGATGAACATAAAGGATACTGGCTTGCGCCCGGAGGGAAAATCGAAAAAAACGAAGCCCCTCACGAAACCGCCGTCCGTGAATACCAGGAAGAAACCGGTCTGACTCCTGAAGGATTGCAAATCAAGGCTGTTTTGAGTTTCCCGGATCTTGGAGATTCTCCCTTTGGAGACGAATGGCAGGTTTTTTTGTTTCATGCCGACCGATTTAAGGGGGAACTCACGGATCATTGTCCTGAAGGCCAATTGCAATGGGTCGCGCGAGATAAACTCCAGGAACTCCCGATGTGGGAAGGAGACCTGCTTTTTACCCCAAGGGTTTTCAGACCAGGTTTTTTTAGCGGCAAAATGCTGTATCGGGGGAATCGTTTGGAACAAAGCATTTTTTGGGAATGATTCGAAACTCCAGGATTCATATCTCAAATGAATTTAAATTGACATGCTTTTGAACCACCCTCAAACGCAATTCCGGGTACCAAAATCCTATTCTTTGAGTTCCCGAAAAAAACCCAAACAGATTTTCTGGAACAGGTTTTCCAACATCAGCCTGCTCAATCCTCCGTGGAATTTGACTTCAAGATCCAACCGAGAAAGCTCCAGCATGATCGATTCCAATTCATAACAGGTGTACTGATTTGCCTGTTTCAGGGCCTGTTTTGTGAGAAATGGAGGAAGCTTAATTTTTTGCGGGAAATCGGATTCAGGAACACGCATTTGCTGAAGATAATGTAAATTCAACAACCGGCGGTACTGAAGAATGACCAGGGAAAAAAGCCGTACCTGATCCCGGGGTGCCTCGTTCAACTGTTGATCCAAAATTTCAAGTGCAAGCGGCAGTTGTTTTAAGGCAAGGGCTTCAGCCATCCTGAATGCTGAAGTATGTTTGTGACCACGAACTGAAGTTTTCAGTTTTTCTTCATCAATTTCTTGACCTTCAGAAAAACGGGTTTTTAGTTTTTCCAGTTCCTGATCAAGGTCATTCAGGTCATTTCCAACAATTTCTATCAGAGTCAGCAATGCGTTCCGGTCAAGCTTCATTCCTTTTTCCCTGACTCTCTGCTGAAGCCAGCTCAGGGGAGAATGGTCATCGTATGCAACATATTTTTGCACCTGACCCTGTTCCTGAATCACGCGAAAAAGAGGTTTGCTGAACTCCTGATCCCTCATCACAGGACTGGTAAACACCAGGAACAGGTAGGAAGGGAGATCCGCCAAAATCCGGGTTAATGTTTCAAACAATCTCACTTGGGGACTAAGGGGATTTTTGGAATTTGGTTTTTTCAACTGCTCAGAATGATCCAGCCTAATGATTTTCCT
>ENA-OSEY01003236-OSEY01003236.1-marine-metagenome-genome-assembly--contig:-NODE-3236-length-10124-cov-3.924953_pt1 | contig 10124 bp, 9 predicted proteins | sample MGYA00248465_ERZ534230 | MGnify/ENA primary metagenome ERZ534230 (study PRJEB26409, sample SAMN06344110) | marine metagenome | isolation source: Sea water from surface | place: Atlantic Ocean:Southern... | reverse complement strand
TACAGGAAAGATTATTTATCAGACAAAATTGGCGTTCAAAAAAGACTAGAATGGACAGAAAAAAAATATTTTGTGACAACAGAGGAGGAGCCACTGTTTGATGCAGCAGATGTATTAAGATTTGGAAAGGATTTAGTAGTACAGCATGGTTTTACTACTAATTTAAAAGGGATAGATTGGTTAAAAAGACACTTTAAAGGTCATAGGGTGCATGCAGTTAATTTTCCAGGAGATCCTTACCCAATTCACATAGATGCAACTTTTACTCCAATTAAAGAAGGGTTAATAATTAATAACCCTCAAAGAAGACTGCCTAAAGATCAAAGAAAACTGTTTGAGAATAACGGCTGGGAAATTATTGATGCTGCACAACCAGCTCATAATGAACCTCCACCACTATGTTATTCGTCTGTTTGGTTATCTATGAATGTTTTAATTTTAGATCCTAACACTGTATGTGTCGAAAAAAGCGAGAAATACCAAGCCGAGCAATTAGATAAACTAGGAATGGAAGTTATACCAGTAGAATTAAGAGATGCATATGCATTTGGTGGTGGTTTACATTGTTGTACGGCAGATGTTTATAGAGAAGGTGATCTAAAAGATTATTTTCCCAAACAGTGATAATTAATTTGGATTCTTTTTTAAAAATTCAATGTAATTGATGACATCCTCAAAATTTTCATCAGGAATATCTTTATAACTTGCATTAAATTTATTTTTGACACAAATTGCTACATGAGCATATGGGTTTCTTCCTTTTGGATGATTTGGATGTTCAGGTAATTGACCCACCAAATAATCGCCAGCTTCCTGAATAATTTTCCAGAGCTTACTTGCGTTTTCTTTTTTCATTTCTAACTCTGTAAATTAGTTAACCTAAAGTTGCTTTATTATTGTTATTATCTAAATTGGCTGGTGTATCAGGATCTAATTCTAGTCCTGCAGGTGTTATAGTAGCAGGAACTGGTGTAAAAGTTGAATCGGGATTATCAACACTTTCTCTAACCCTCATTCTGTAAATACCAAATATCGCAATAAACAAATGAGAAAGTATTAGAAAAATAAAAAAACCATTTATATTGAAGATATCCATAAACAATGAGCACAATATAGGTCCTATTATTGCGCCAATACCAAAAATTAATTGTAGACCACCTCCTGCTGCAACAAATTTTTCTTTTGCAACATAATCATTGGTATGAGCAAGATTTAAAGAAAATAATGGAAGGCATAGACCAGCATAAAGAGCAACAGAAATAAAAAAAATTATTTTACTCAATGGCACTTTTACAGATAAATACATATTTTGCAGAGACTCACCTCCAAAAATAATTGCTAATAAAGCAAATAAAGCGCTTAACAATGTAGTTACCACTATTACTTTTCTTCTTTCAAATTTGTCAGAAAAATACCCTATGGGACCTTGAAAGATTACCCCAGCAATTGTAGATAAAAATAATAAAATTGAAGTTTCAAATAAAGTAAAATTAGATGTTGTTGCATAAACTGCAATCAAAGAAAAAAATGCTGAATGAATTAAACCAGTACAAAAGGAACTTACAGTACCGAGTGGAGAAATTTTAAATAATTCGTTTACACTTATTGTTCCTATTTTTTTAAATTTTGGTGCTGATCTTTTAGTTAAAAGTATAGGTACTAGGGCCAAAGAAAGCAAAATCGAAACTAAAATAAATGGTTCGTAATTATTTGGATTACTAACATTTAATAAAAGCATTCCTATAGCTAATCCACCAAACAATATTATCATATAAGCAGATAATAATTGACCTCTATTTTTATTTGTTGCTCTATCATTTAACCAACTCTCTGCAACTATATAACAACTAACTAGACTTATTCCTGTTAAAAATCTACTTAATGTCCACATAAACGGATTTACATATATAGCGGCTACCAATGCACTCAAAGATGCTAAAGAAGCAAAGGCTGCAAAAACTCTAATGTGACCAACTTTTTGAACTAATTTTGGTGTGGTTTGTGATCCTAAAAAATAGCCCACAAAATATCCTGACATAAAAATACCAGTTGTAATTAAATTAAAATTTTCATTAACAGATCTGATGCCCATCACTTGCATTTGAAGTCCATGAGCAATCATAATTGTTCCTATTCCTAAAAAAAGTGCCCATGATTTTGTTACTTCTTTTTGCATATATCGCCTGATTATTACTTGTTACAAATTTTGCAAGTAATTAATTATTATTTATGTTTTTTTTAAGGCTAAGAAAGAGTGAATAGCTATTGTCAAAATAATTACCAAACCTCCAAAGATAGTTTCTATAGATGGTTGTTCCTTGATTACCATCCAGACCCAAATTGGTCCAATAATTGTCTCCAATAGAAAAAATAGATTTACCTCTGCTGCAGTAATGAACCTTGGAGCTATAGTTATTAGGACAAAAGGTATAGCAACACACATGACACCCATTAGTGGTATTACATATAAATCAATTCCTTCTAATCTTAAATTTTCAATAAAAAATAAGGCAAATATAGCAACAAAAAGCTTTCCTATAACTGCAGCTGGAACTAAATTTCTATCTTTAGCGTATCTTATAATTATAGCATTAAAAGCTAACCCTAAAGCTGTAATTAAACCAAATATATCACCAAAAAAATTTCCAATTTTTACAGAGTCATAGAAAATATAAACAACAGAGAAGAAGGTAATTAATATTGCTACTAATGTTTTTCTATCAGGTTTTTCATTTAAAAAAAAAATACTTAAAACAGCAGACAACATTGGTGCCATTGCTACCATTACAAGTGTATTAGCAACATTGGTATTTTGTATAGATACTATAAATGTTATATTTGTAGCTGTGAAAGTGATAGCATATAAAATGCCTGCAAATCCCATTGCAAACACAAGTTTTATAAATTTAACTCTGTAAATTATTACTAAACTTAATAAAACCACTACAAAAGGTATTGCACCTCTATAAAATAGTAAGCCCCATGTATCTAGAGTGCTTAATCTTATTAACAAAGAATCTGGTGTAATAAACATAACACCAATAAATGCAAGCAAAGATCCTTTTTGTTGGTTAGTTAAATTATTCATTTCAATTCATCCCAAAATATTTTTGCCAGGTTTATGCCACTTAAATCATAATAAGTTTTCAAACCAGTTGGAGATGTGATGTTAATATCTCCATTTAATTTTCCTGAGATAAAATCGATACCAGCAAAAAATATCTTATTTTTTTTTAGATTTTTTGCTACTTTAATTGAAATTTTCATTTCACCACTTTTTATTTTTGTTAATTTTGCAGTTGCACCTTTACTTAAATTGCTCAAAAAAGATCCCTTTTTTGGAACTCTCGATATTGCACCTCTTACTTTACCATTTATTACAAATACTCTTTTATCTCCATTTTTAATTCCTGGTAAAAACTTTTGGCACATTACATGACCGTTTTTGTGAATAATTTCTTTTAATTTTATTTTATTTATTTTATTTTTTATGAGATAAATATTATTACCACCAAAACCATTGATAGGTTTGATAACGATTTTCTTATTTGTTTTAATAAATTTTTTTATTTCCTCTAAATTAGACGAAAATAATGTTTTGGGCATATAATTATTAAACTCCGTAGAATATAATTTTTCAGATATATCTCTTATTGCTTTAGGATCATTAACAATTTTAGTATTTTTAATTTTTTCAAGAATATGAGTTGTGACTATATATTGTAAATCAAATGGAGGATCTTGTCTAATTAGTATTATTTTAGCCTTATCTAATTTAAAATTTTTTTTTTTAATAATTTTATAATTTTTATTTTTTAAGTAATTAAATTTAACAAAAAAACCTTTAGCATATACATTATTAGCCTTAATATATAAGTTTTTTGGTTCATAATAAAAAATCTTATAATTTTTTTTCTGGGCCTCAACAGCAAGAAAAATTGTTGTATCTGTTTTTGGATTAAGTTTATTTAAACTATCACCCTGGATAGCAATAGTTTTACTTTTCATAAAAAAAATTCAAATCTTTATTATTATTAAATTTTGATAAAACATTTTCAGCATTATTATTTTTAAACTTAATTATATTTTCCAAGTGAGATAGAAATTTTGCTTCATTAATTTTTTTCTTATTTAAAGCATTTCTATTTGCAAGACCTTCTCTAGAGATATTCAACAAAATAGCTGACCAGTGAAGGAGATCTTTGTTTCCTAAATTTGTTTTAAATCCATCTTTTGGAGCCTTTATATATGCTGATAAAATATCTGATACATCCCATTTTTTTACTAAATCAAATACCTCTTCTAAATTTCCGTACATTAGGCCTATTAAAAATGCTGGTCCAGCGCACAAACAATCCCATCCACATGCATCCATTGTTCTTGTTTCAATATAGGTTTTCAATCTGTTTTCTGTAAAGATAGTGCTAAGATGATCTTCAAGATCAGATACATCAGGTTTTCCTATACTATTAATTCTTCCTTCCAAAAAGTCACTAAATTTTCTACCTTCTGGATTAATAAATTCATTATTTTTTTTTATAAATAACATTGGAAAATTTATTATAAAATCTGAGTATTTTTCAAAATTCATTTCCTCTAAAAATGTTTTAGGTAAACCACCTCTACTTGTACTTTGCCAAACATAAGATCTATAAGATAAAAATTTACTATAATTTTTTTCTACAATTGAGGAGTTTGCAAATAAAGCAATAATTATTGGCACAATTCTATTAGCAACATAAAATTTTTTCGAGAAATCTTTTTCAGATGTGTAGTCCAGATTTACTTGTGTTCCACATGTTCTATACATCATATCTAAACTCATTTTCCCATTTTTAGGCATTTCTTTGTTCATAAGTTTATATCTCTGTTTTGGGTTTGAGTTTATTTCGCTAAGTTTTGAAATAGGATCAAAACCAGAACTTACTATAGAAACATCTAAGCTTTTTGTTACTTCTTTTAACTCAAACAAATAGTCTTGAGACTCAGAACAAACTTGATGAATATTTTTTAATTTAGCTCCAGATAATTCTATTTGATTGCCTGGCTCTAATGAAATATTTTTATTATCTTTTTGAAGAGCAATGATATTTTTGCCTTCATATATAGGCTGCCATCCAAATTCATATAAAGCATTGAATATTTTTAATATTGTCGCATAATCAATACGTTTATTATTATTATTAAAAAATAAAAGTTTTTCATGTTCAACACCGACTCCACAATCAGATAATTTTTTTGCACCTTTTTCAAAGTATTTAATAATAAAATCTTTATTTATTTTCATAAATTTTTTAAATAATTTTTAATTTTCTCAATATCTTTTAATTTTTCTGAACAAGTTTGATTTTTACAGATAATCATAAAAAAATCTTCCCTACATTCTTTATATATAATTGAACCTCTTCCAAAACAATTTTTCATTATATCAAATAAAATATTATTTTTTTGATCAAAATTTCCATAAATAGTAAAAGTTATTTTTTCCTCATATATATCTAATGATTTATAGTAGCTGAACATTTGTGAAAAATTAGTATTTATAAACGCGTGAAAAGATTGACTTAATTTATTTAACTTATCACCCCAAGAAGAATTTTCTGTAATATCATGAAGTTTATTAATAACATAAAAATATACACTATTACCGTTTGGAATATTGTTATCTGTGATATCTACAGGGTTGGTAAAAATATCATTTTGTCTGACCGTATTTTTCTGTAAAAGATTATGGTCTTCATTAAAAAATAATTTCCATGCTATTTCCATTATTTCCAAACACTTTGAAAGCGACTCTTTATTATTATTAATTTCATAATCTGAGATCAATAATAATCCAAAATATGCATAATCCTCCAAAAAAACATGAATTTCACTATCATCCTTTTCATAACAATGAAAAATTTTTTTTGACAATTTTTTTTTTATATATTCAGTTTTTTTAATTGTTTGATCTAATAGTATTTTATCTTCTAATATCAGCGAGCTATACAAATTTGAGTAAAGCCAATAACAATTAAGATCTGTTTGAATTTTATTGTCAAAAAAAGGTTTAATCCTTTTTTTTCTCTCTGTTAAAAGTTTATTTTCTAATTGTTCAATTTTTAACTCTTGATCCTTTGTTAAATTAATATTTTCTTTTTGTACCAAAATGTTTGATCCTTCAAAATTTCCCTCTTCAGAAAAATCATACTTTAATTTTAAAATTTCAAGATCATTGTTTAATACATTTAACAATTCCTCATATTTCCAAATGTAATATTTTCCCTCTACTCCTTCACTATCCGCATCAAATGCAGATCCTAGTAAATTATCTTCACTAATAAATTCTTTATTAATAAAATTAATTGTTTGATTTAATTTATTTTTAAAAATTTGATTATCTTTATAATTAATATAATTTGATAAAAGTAATACAAATTGGATATTATCATATAGCATTTTTTCAAAGTGGGGCACTATCCATTTTTCATCTACTGTATACCTAGATATACCACCACCCAAATGATCATATATTCCTTTTGTTGAAACACTTTCTAAAAGTTTTTTAACTGGCAGAATAAAACTATCTTTGTTATTTTTTTTAAAAAAATAAAATATTGCTTCAAACATGTAAAATTGTGGAAACTTAGGTGCACCTTTAAAGCCTCCGTTTTTTTGATCTAAATATTGAAGTATTCTTTCTACAAAAGGTTCGAGATTTTGTTTAAGGACTGCATTTTTTTTATTTAACTCTTTAAAAACAATTTCCATTTGTTCTTTTTGTAAAATAATTTTTTCTCTATTTTCTGAGTATACTTTTGCTACATTTTCTAAAACAGATGAAAAACTAGGTCTACCTTGTATTTCCTTTGGAGGAAAATAGGTTCCGCCAGTAAATGGAACTGCATTTTCATCTAGAAACATTGATAAAGGCCATCCACCTTGTGCCCCAGTTAAAATTGCTAAACTTTTTTGGAATATAAAATCTAAATCAGGTCTTTCTTCTCTATCAACCTTTATATTAATAAATTTTTCATTTAGTATTTTAGCAGTTTCAAAATTTTCAAAGCTCTCGTGTGCCATTACATGACACCAATGACAACTGGCATAACCAACGCTTAAAAATATAGGTTTCTTAAGCTCCTTTGCTTTTTGAAGATTTTTTTTATTCCAAGCTAACCAATTTACAGGATTATCTTGATGTTGCTTTAAATATGGGCTTTTTTCAAATTTAAGTTCATTTGCCATGTATGGCTTAAATTGAATAAGGTTTTCTTGAAAATATTTTTTTTACCATTGGGGCAAAATGTTCAAGAGGTAAAGATTTATAATTAGGATCAAAACAACCTTGGTCGTAGTTTTCACAAAAATCTACTGTTGCTTGATAATACTTATGGTCTTTATATTCTTCTCTTTTATTTCTATCCCCACCTAAATGATGAGCGTAGTAATAAGTTTGAAACAATCCATGCATTTTTATAATCCAATGTGTTTTTTCACTCACATATGGTTTTAAAATCGCTGCTGCATATTCAGAATGATTCATTGGAGCCAATTCATCACCAATATCATGGAGCAAAGCTGCTACAATCATTTCTTCACTTTCTCCATTTTTAAAAGCTTTTGTTGCACTTTGTAAAGAATGTTCAAGTCTTGAAACTTGATATCCTTCAAGTGTTTCGTTAAGTCCAGATATAAACTTTAAAATCCTATCAGCTGTTTCACCAGCATATTTTTTCTCGTGTTTATCTAAAAATAAATAGTCTTCTTTAGTACCATGTTTCATTTCAGTAAAACTTACTTTTTTCATATTTAATTATCTGACCCTGTGCTTAATAATGAAAGTTGAGTAATTTTATCATCTCCAAGATCGTCAATTGGTTTTACAGGATAATCACCAGTAAAATGATGATCAGTCAGCTGTGGATAATTATTATTTCTACTTTCAAAACCCATAGCATTATAAAGACCATCGATTGATAAAAATTTTAAACTTTTTGCTCCAATATATTTACAAATTTCATTGTTTGACTTATTTGCAGCCAATAATTCTTTTTTTGTTGGTGTGTCCACTCCATAAAAATCTGGATATTTTATTTCAGGACAAGCTATTCTTACATGAACTTCCTTTGCTCCAGCATCATATAGCATTTTTACTATTTTATAACTAGTTGTGCCTCTTACTAATGAGTCATCGACTAAGATTATTCTCTTATTTAGAATTGATGTTTGATTAGGATTTAATTTTAATTTTACACCTAAACTTCTAATTTTTTGAGCTGGTTCAATAAAAGTTCTTCCTACATAATGATTTCTTATGAGGCCTAATTCAAAATTTATTTTAGATTGTTGACTATAACCTAAAGCAGCAGCATTACCAGAGTCTGGGACTGGAACTATAACATCACCATCTATATTATCTTCTTTTGCTAAATGTATTCCAAAATTCTTTCTATATTCATACGCAGATTTTCCATTTAAAATACTGTCTGGTCTTGAAAAATATATGTATTCAAATACACATGGTCTCTGTTTTTTTTTAGGAAAAGGTTTTATACTTTCTAACTTATCATTTTCAATTAAAACTATTTCACCATTTTCAACATCTCTAATATATTTAGCTCCTATTATATCCAATGCACAAGTTTCAGATGCTAGAACATAAGAATTTTTAATTTTTCCAATAACCAAAGGTCTTATTCCAAATGGGTCTCTTACACCGATTAGAGTCTTTTGTGTAAGCATTACAAGTGCATATCCGCCTTGTATTTGAAATAAAGCATCTATTATTTTATCAATAGTTTTTTGTCTTTTTGATTTTGCAATTAATTGGACAATTGTTTCTGTATCAGATGTGGTATAAAAGATAGCTCCATCTTTGACTAATTTTGACCTTAATGTAATTGCGTTTGTTAGATTTCCATTATGAGATATGCTTATACCACCTGCATTGGTATCTGCATAAAAAGGTTGAATATTTCTTAATGTTGTTCCACCTGTTGTACTATATCTATTGTGTCCAAGTGCATAATTTCCAGATAATTTTTTTAATACTTTTTCTTTATTAAAGTTGTCACCAACTAATCCAAATCTTTTTTCAGAGTGATATTTTTTTCCATCAAAAGATACTATTCCACATCCTTCTTGTCCTCTGTGCTGGAGTGCATGCAATCCTAAAGCAGTAAGAGCTGCAGCATCATTATTATTACTTATTCCAAATACACCACACTCCTCTTTTATTTTAGTATTAAAGTTCTTGAACTTTTTCTTTAGCATCATCGTAGTTTTTTTCATCTGGAAATTCTTTAATTAGATAGTTACTACCTTTTTCAACAATTGGAAAGGTAAAGGATTTATCAAAATCTAATGGCCATTTTTCATAATTATAGATTATACTTATAGTTGAAAATATACATACCACGATTACATATGACCTTATAAAACCAAAAAAGAATCCAAATATTTTGTCCAAAGTTCCAAGCCCTGAATAAGTAACAGCTTTGCTAATGCCTTTATTGATCATTAGAATTATAAATATCACTAAAACAAATATTCCAAGACCTAAAATAATATCTAATGCATAATCGTTATCTATGATTCCTTCTAGAAAAGGTCTTGCTTTAGGGAACAATATTAGCGTTACTACATAAGCTAACAACCATTTTGATGCAGCTAATAAACTTAAAACAAAACCTTTTCTTGAACATTTAATTAAAGATAAAATTGTAAAAATTAGATAAATAATATCAAAAGTGGAAAGAGCTTTGTATAAATTTAGTAAAAAATCAGTCACAATTAACTAATCTTTAAGGGTTTAGTTATCAGAATAAGTGAGGGTAGAAGAGTTAAAACAGAAATCATTGCAAATAACATAGCCAAACCTGTAAAAAAACCAAAATATATAGTAGGTATAAAATTTGATAAAACTAAAATGGAAAATCCAAATACAATTGTAATTGATGTATTTAATATAGCGATCCCAACTGTAGAGTGACAAAGTTTTATAGTTTTTTCATAATTTCCATTATATTTTAGTTCCTCTTTAAACCTATAAATATAATGAATACTATTATCTACAGCTATACCAATAGTTATTGCTGCAATTGTAATTGTCATCATGTCAAGTGGAATACTTAATAAAC
>ENA-OSEY01003235-OSEY01003235.1-marine-metagenome-genome-assembly--contig:-NODE-3235-length-10124-cov-8.334826_pt1 | contig 10124 bp, 11 predicted proteins | sample MGYA00248465_ERZ534230 | MGnify/ENA primary metagenome ERZ534230 (study PRJEB26409, sample SAMN06344110) | marine metagenome | isolation source: Sea water from surface | place: Atlantic Ocean:Southern... | reverse complement strand
CAGCAATGACAGGAGCTGGTTGGAAGTAATATGACAACTGATAATAAAAAATTTATTCAAGAAGTTGATTTAAATAAATCTTCAAAGGCATGTCCTACATGTGCTTCTGAGTGTGAAAAAATCAATAAGAGAATAAATGGGAGAGAATTATCTGATTTAGAGACTAAGGAAGTTCCGCAAATTCTTAAAGTCTTTAATATATAATTCATCTTTTTGGTGTCCATGACAGGGTCTCCTTTGTTGTGGACACATCAAAGTTTTCATGGTTTAAAAATAAATAATGAAAACCTTTAATATTTGGTACATCAGCAGTTTTTTAATTTCACTTTTTGTAATTATTCCAGTCGTAACAGTTTTTTTTAGTTACTTTGAAAATACCAGTGATTACTCTGAACTTTTAAAAAATACATTTTTATTTGAATACATATCCAACTCATTAATTTTGCTTTTAGGCGTATTGATAATGACTTTAATAATAGGGGTTACAACAGCCTACTTAGTATCATTTTATAGTTTCCCTTTTTCTAATTTTTTTAAATGGGCCTTGATATTAGGCTTTGCTGTACCACCATATATCTACGCTTATTCTCTAACTGCTTTTTTTGAAAATTATGGAACAGCTTACTCTATATTAAAATCTTTATTTGGTGACGCTAATTATAACAAACATATACCTAAATTTGACGGAATGTTAGGTGCAATTTTATCAATTTCATTTTCGATTTACGCATATGTTTATATTTTAACTAGAGCTTCTTTTTATTATCAATCGAACAATCTGATAGAACTTGGAAAAAATTTAGGTTTTTCCAAATTAAAATCATTGTTTAAAATTATAATTCCATCTGCAAGACCTGCAATAGTTGCTGGACTGTCACTAGTGGCCATGGAAACTTTGTCAGACTTTGGTGCTGTTGACTTTTTTAGTATAAACACTCTGACTACAGCAATTTATAATTCTTGGTTATCATTTGATGATTTGGCATTTTCAAATCAGTTATCATTTTATTTGTTAATTTTTATTTTTGGATTATTTATTATTGAAAAATTCTCAAGACGTAGTGCAAAGTACCACTCTCCATTACAGGGTGGCTTTAAAACAAGAAAAAAAATTGAATTATACGGATTAAATTCTTTTTTTGCATTTTTGTTATGTTTTATTATTTTCTTTTTAAGTTTTATATTTCCTATTTCTCAAATGTTATATTGGACTATTATTTATCCTAAAAATTTTTTTGATTTAAACATTTACGATCTAATATTAAATACACTTTTGCTCGTTTCTTTATCTTCAATTATTTTAATTATTTTTTCATTTATTTCTAACTATGGAAACAGAGTGAGCAAAAGTAAAATCTTAAATTTTTTAACAACCATATCTATATCGGGATATGCTTTACCAGGCATCATATTGGCAGTTGCATACATTACATTTGTTGCTTGGTTCGATAATACAATAATAAGTTACTTTGAAATCCAATCTATAAAAAAAATTTTTATTGGATCTATTTTAGGTTTAGTATTAGCTTACTTTGTTAGGTTTTACTCTTTATCCTGCAATGGTATTAAATCTAGTTATGAAAAAATTAATAAAACATTAGATGAAACTGCGTATCTAGCTGGTTATTCAAAATTAAAAACTTTTTTAAATATACATATTCCATATTTAAGAAGTTCAATTTTTTTTGTGATTATTTTAATTTCTTTAGAAATAATAAGAGAATTACCTATCACTTTAATTTTAAGACCATTTAATTTTGAAACATTTGCTACAACAGCATATATATATGCGTCCCAGGATCTACTTGAAGCAGCAGCTGTTCCTTCTCTGTTTTTGGTATTAATTGCTTCTCTATTTATTTTGTTAATTTCAAGATATATTCTTAAAGAGGAAAATGAATAAAAATTTTTTTGAAATTAAGAATGTAGATTTTCAAGTAGGAGGTAAAACAAAAGTTAAAAATCTTTCTTTACATATTGAAAAAAAAGGAGAAATAATTTGTTTATTAGGCCCTTCTGGCATTGGAAAAACCACAATACTGAGATCTATTGCTGGATTAGAGAAAATAAGCAATGGGTCAATCTCTTTAAAATCCAAAGTACTCTCTTCTAAAAATGATTACGTTGAGCCTGAAAATCGAAATATAGCTCTTTCTTTTCAAGAAAACGCTTTGTTTCCTCATTATACAATAAAAAAGAACATATATTTTGGCGCAGATAGAAATAAAGGAAATGGAGTAAGGAAAATTGATCCCAGAAAAATTATTAAAATTTTAAATATTGAAAAAATATTAAATAAATATCCACATCAGATAAGTGCTGGAGAAGCTCAAAGAGCCTCACTTACAAGGGCACTTGTATCTAACCCTGACTTACTTTTATTGGATGAGCCTTTGTCTAATATAGATGAAAATTTTAAAGAAGAAATTCAGGTTAAATTAAAGCAAATTTTAAAAGACCATAAAATTACAACTATTATAGTTACGCATGACTCTTACGAGGCCTTTTATTTAGGCGATAAATGTGGAATTATATTAGAAAAAAAACTTAAACAATTCGATGAACCTTATAATGTTTATCATTATCCAAACTCTATAAATGTGGTTAATTTTTTAAATAGAGGAGTATTAGTCCCAGCAAAAGTGACCGGTCAATATACTCTCCAAAACGATGATCTTGGCTTAATAAAGGGAAATTTTGTTAACGAGCATAAAGTGGGTACAAAAGTAAAACTTCTTTTACAACCTGAAGACTTAGAGCACGATGATAAAAGTAATTTACAATTAGATGTGGTAGATAAAAAGTTTAAAGGTACAAATTTTATTTATACTTTAAAGACAAAAAGTAATAAAAATATCTCGGTTTTTGTCCATTCTCACCACGTCCATCAGCACCAAATAAATGACAAGTTTGGAATTAAAAATCCTATACACATAAAACATTTAGTTTGTTTTTAAATATTGAAATTTTTAATATATAATTTTTTTTATTTCGGTTATAATAAATAATGGGGTGTCGAAAGACTGAGATTAAACCCATGGAACCTGTCCGGTAATTCAGAAAGGGAATATGGAGAAACAAATTTTTTTAAGTCAATCAATCACAATATCATTAGTTTTAGGTTTATCATTTTTATTTATAATTTTTGGAATTTATTATTCTAAGAAGCATCAAGGAATTAATAATTATTTGTTGGCTAATAGATCAGTTGGAATTTTTTCTTTAACTGCAAGTTTAGTTTCTTCAGCACTTGGTACCTGGATATTGTTTGGCCCAGCATCCGCAGCTACATGGGGTGGAGTAGGGGCAGTTATTGGATACTCACTTGGAACTGCGTTTCCACTTTTTGCGTTAATTTTTTTATCCAAAAAGTTTAGAAAATTTTATCCAAATTGCAGAACACTAATTGAGGTTATTAGGCTTAAGTACGGAAAAAATCTTTATAAATTAATTTTGTTATTATCTGTATTTTACATGACAATTTTTTTAATCGCAGAGGTTACTGCAGTTGCAATGTTATTAAATTATATTTCTGGTACCAAACTTTGGATTACTGCATTAATTATAATATCAAGCTCCTTAATATATACACTTTATGGAGGGCTAAGAGCTTCAATATTTACAGATAATATACAATTTATTATTTTACTGATTTTAATTATTTTAGCCTTTTCATATTTAATTTCATTTAATCAAGATCAATTTAATTTTAATTATATAAATAAGAATAACCCATCGTTATTAAGTATAAACTACATTCCAAATTTCACAGCTGGTATAACTTTTTTTATAGCTGTAGCAGCTACAAATCTTTTTCATCAAGGTAATTGGCAGAGGGTTTATGCTGCACAAAATGACAAGGTTTTAAAAAACAGTCTAATATTTTCATCTTTAATTATAATTCCTATTGTTTTCTTGATGGGTTACTCAGGGTTAGTTGCAATATCAACAAATAGCAATGTTGTTCCTGATTTGGCATTTTTTGAATTGTTATTAAAAGATCAATTTTTTACTATTTCTATAATTGTAATATTTTTATCTATATCCTTGACTGTGAGTAGTATTGATACAATTATAAATGCAATTTCAAGTTTAATAATTGTTGATGGTGTAAAAATTATAAAATTTAATAATAGTTTATTAATTTCAAAACAAATAATTATAATTATATGTTTATTTGCATTTTTAGTTGCATCTCAAGGAATAAGTATATTGTACTTATTTTTAATTGCTGACTTATTATGCTGTGCGGGTGTAATGACGGTTTTTTATGGTTTCTATAACAGAAATTTTTCTGAAAAAAGTGCTTATTTATCTATAATATTTGGCTTAATAATTGGATTATTACTATTTCCTAGTCAAGATTTTTCAAAATCAATATTAGTTGGATTGTTAATCCCATCTAGTTACTTTCCTGAATTTATATCGAATTCTTTATTATTTCTGTCATTTTTAACCGCAACATTTGCCCCTGTAATAACTTGGAAAACTAAGTAAAATGTTTATTATAAAATTATGTTTAGTTATATAATTCCATTTTTAGTTTTATTATCAATCATAGTCTTTATTCATGAATATGGACACTACTACTTTGCAAAAAGATATGGTGTTGGTGTTACAGCTTTTTCAATAGGTTTTGGAAAAGAATTATTTGGATGGACAGATAAATCTGGAACAAGATGGAAGTTTTCTTTAATACCTCTAGGTGGGTATGTAAAATTCTTTGGTGATCACAATATCTTTAGTGATTACAATCGCGAGGAATTAAGAAAAAAATATAGCGTGGAGGATCAAAAAAAATTATTCGCATTTAAACCCCTATATCAAAGAAATTTAATTTTATTCGGTGGTCCATTAGCAAATTTTATTTTGGCTTTTATAATATTTGTTTGTGTATTTATGTTTGTGGGAAAAGATTTTACAACACCCTCAATTGCTGAAGTTCAAAAGGATAGCCCAGCTGAAATCTACGGACTAAAAAAGAATGATATAATAGTCGAAATAAATGATGAAAAAGTAAACAGTATATTAGATGTTTCTAAATTCATAATGCTTTCAAATACTGAATTTATTAAATTTACTGTTCTAAGAAACGATATTGAATTTAAAACAAAAGTAAAACCAAATGAAATTGACACTAAGGATGAATTTGGAAATCCAATCAAAAAAAGAATAGTTGGAATTCAATTAACACCTTACAATGACAATATAGATCATGTTAAACTTGGACCAGCCAAGGCAACATATTTTGCTATAAAAGAAATTTATTTTATCAGTGTAAAATCTTTACAATATATGTGGGGGTTAATTCAAAAAATTTGGGGCAAGGGATATGGAGATATTAATCAATTAGGCGGACCAATTAAAATTGCACAAATCTCTGGCAAAGTTGCTGAATTTGGTTTTTTACCTTTCATAATGACTATGGCTTACATTTCTATAAGTCTTGGTTTGGTTAATTTATTTCCAATTCCCTTATTGGATGGAGGACATATAACTCTCAATACAATTGAGGCAATTAGAGGAAAAGAGTATAATAGAAAAACTATTGAAATTTCTTTTCGAATCGGAATAGCAATCCTTGGAACTTTAATACTTTTCACAACAATTAACGATTTAAAGGGTCTATTTAGTTAACCCTTGAAAATTAAGGTTTTTTTGAAACTTAAAAAAACCAATAAATTCAACACTTTTTAGCTACCATATATTGTGTAAATAATCTTATAAAACACTAAAAAAAAGCTTGAATTATCAAGGATTTTGTTAAGTATGAATTAACGTTTAAACTGGAGCTAAAATGAACAAAAAACAATTAGTGGCTAAATTGGCTGGTTCTTTAAATCAAAGTAAAGCTGATGCTGAGCGTACTTTTGATACTATTACCAATACTATACTGGATGCGTTAAAAAATGACGATTCAGTGAAAATTGCTGGTTTTGGTACATATAAAGTAGCAAAAAGAAAAGCTAGAATTGGTCGAAATCCAAGAACTGGAGAGCAGATCCAAATAGCAGCATCACAAAAAGTTAAATTTTTGCCTGCAAAAGCACTTAAAGAAATATTCAATAAATAATTTTTTAAGTTTTACAGCCTTTATGAAAACCTCATAAAGGCTGTAACTATATGCAATAATTGCATACCTATTTTTACTCATTAACGTTAGTTATTTTTGTCCAAAAAATTAAAAGAACCCTTTAATTAATTTTAAAGGAGATAATATGAGTAAAATTTTACGAAAAATAATTACTCCAGCTACAGCACTTCTTTTTCTGCTCAACATGAGTAGTGCAGGGGTGGCAGCAACAACAGTTTCTGCAGAAGTTGGGTTTATTTTTAATACTTTCCTTTTCTTAATATGCGGTTTCCTAGTCATGTTCATGGCTGCTGGTTTCGCAATGTTAGAATCAGGAATGGTTACTTCAAAAAGTGTATCAGTAATTTGTGCTAAAAATATCGGCTTGTTTTCTATAGCGGGAATAATGTTTTGGATGTTCGGATACAATGTTGCTTATGGAATTCCCGAAGGTGGTTACATAGGTAAATTTATGCCATGGTCCGATGGAAGTAAAATAGGAACTGGTTACGCTGATGGATCTGATTGGTATTTTCAAATGGTATTCTGTGCAACGACAGTATCGATTGTATCAGGTACTTTAGCTGAAAGAATTAAATTATGGCCATTTTTCTTATTTGCAGCAATTTTAACTGGATTTTTATATCCATTTGTAATGGGCTGGCAGTGGGGTGGAGGCTGGTTAGCAGCGAGAGGTTTTGCTGATTTTGCCGGTTCAACACTTGTTCACTCTACAGGTGGTGCAGCTGCTTTAGCAGGTGCAATATTACTTGGACCAAGGTTAGGCAGATTTACAAAAAAAGGTGAACCTGCTCCAGTTAAACCATTTGCAGCTTCTTCAATTCCACTAGTAACAATAGGAGTATTTATTTTGTGGCTAGGTTGGTTTGGATTCAACGGTGGATCTCAACTAGCAATGGGAACTTTTGATGATGCAGTAGCAGTATCAAAAATATTTATTAATACAAACCTTGCAGCTTGCGGTGGTGTAATGGCTGCAGCAATCGTGACAAGACTTGCGGCAGGTAAAACTGATGTAGTCCAAATGTTAAATGGAGCAATAGGTGGATTAGTATCAATTACTGCTGAACCTTTGATGCCATCCCCAATTGCAGCAATATTAATTGGTGCAGTAGGTGGTGTTATAGTGGTTTATGGAACTAAGTTCTTATTCGCAATGAAAATCGACGATGTTGTAGGTGCTATCCCAGCTCACTTGTTTGCAGGTGTTTGGGGAACGCTAGCAGTTCCAATTACAAATTCTAGTGCGAATTTCGGAACACAGTTATTAGGTGTGATCGCAATAAATGCTACTGTATTTGTAATAGCATTTGTGGTTTGGGCAATTATGAAAAATACAATGGGTATCAGATTAAGTAAAGAAGCTGAACTGAAAGGTACAGACGTTACTGAAACTGGTGTAATTGCTTACGCAATAAGAGACTAAAGACTTTAACTCCCTCAGTGTTAAAGAGTTAATGTGGAGGCCCCGAGGGGCCTCCAACATTAAAAAGCTGCTTCCTCCCAAAGTTTTTTTAAATCAACATTAGGTGACAATCCATAAATTGAATTAATATTTGTGCAATGTATCGCTACAGATGGTATGGGACTAAAACAAAATTCTTTCTTATAAATTTCATGTAAAGGTTTTTCGAAAGGATAATGCTCAAACTTACACATTTGAGCAATTTTTTCATGGTATTTATCAATCATTTTTTTACTTGTTAAAAACGTGCATAAAGTTTGATTAATTCTCCGCCAATGAGATTGGTTACCAATAAATATGTTAGTATTTTCAATATCTCTATATAAATAAGGATAATCAGTAGGACATAAAAAAACTTCGGTATTTAGTTGTGAGGCAAATTTTTCATATGTTGAAATTAATTCCAAAATTGAATTTTTAGAATGTATATAATCATCTTCAACAAAATATATTAAATCATCACAAGTTTTAGATAATTCAATAGATTGATGAATATTTGACATATTAGATTTTTGATTATTAGTTACAGGTTTATTTTCTTCATTAGTATCTGAAATTTGAGCACTATATTTTTCATATTCTAACTTTTTAATTTCATAGCTAAAAAAGTTATTATTAAGAATAGTCTCAAATTTGTCTATTATCGCTTGATCAGAGTTGAAATCTATTATTGTTAATTTAATTTTAATTTTTTTTAATTCGTCTTCAGAAAATTTTATAGAGTTTACTATCGACTTAAGACATCTAAGGGTGTACTCACTTTTCTCTTTTTCAAAGACTCTTTCTTTTGATTGAGTTAACATTTTAACTGATGCACATGTTCTTAGTATAATATCTAGGGATTTTACAGGCCTTGTTATATTCACCGTACCCATTGGTAGAGTTAAAGAGTTAACACCTAACTTAGATAACGAACTTTTAGAATTGCTCCCATCTAAATCTTGTAATGTTAGGTCGCTTTGGTCCATGACCTCGTATCCTAGACGTCTAGAAAGTTTTAAAAAAAGTTTTTTTAAAAATGTATTTTTTTTCTTTATTTTTGACTCTTTCATATTATATACTTACTTCATTATGACTATAAAATCATCTCAAGAACTTGTTGAAAATGCTCTGCAAGAGATAAAAACATTATCTGTTGATGATGCGTTAAAGCTTGTGAAAGAAGATAAATGTAATTTAGTTGATATAAGAGATATCAGAGAATTAGATAAACAAGGTAGAATAGATAATTCTGCACACATACCAAGAGGCATGTTGGAGTTTTGGATGGATCCTCAAAGTGAATACTTTAAAAATGGTAAAATTGATATGAAAAAAGAAATAGTACTATTTTGTGCTGGAGGTTTAAGATCAGCTTTAGCTACAAAGTCATTGAAAGATATGGGTTACAAAAATGTATCACATATTGAGGGTGGTTTCTCCTCAATGAAAAATAATGGGTTCAAAGTAGTATAATTTAATCAAATAAACTTATTCTTTTCGCAAAAAATATTCTTATTAACCAATATAAAAAAATTCCTAATGGCCCAACGAAATATGTAAGTAACAAGGGAATGAATGCTAAATATTTTGATATTTGAAACTTTTGACAGTCTCTTACAATCCATGAGCCACAAAATAAATTTATTGCTAAAAAATGAATCCAAAAAGTAATTAAAAAAGAATTATCACTCATTAACTCATTAAGGTTTGCTAAACCTTTATAGAGATCAAAATTATCAATAAAATTATATCCTGAATTAAAAAACAATATGATTAGATATGTATAGATTGCAGAGAAAACTATAATTGGAAATATTGATGAAACTATATATTTACAGATATTAGATTGTGGAAATACAATTAAAACGAGCCAAAAAGGAATAACGCCAATATTTAACCAGATATAAATCATTTCAGTTGTGAAATATTGTGATATTTGATCAATCATAAAAAAATATAATATATTAAATCTTAAAATGATTCCTATTAAAAATAAGAAAAAAAATTTAAAAGTTACAGTAGAGGAAATGAGGAATTTTTCATTCAATTATATAGAAAAATACGCTCCATCTAAGCAACAGCTAAGAACATATTTGTTAAAAAAATATATTAAATCAAAAATACCTAATACTAACAAAAAAAATCTTACAGATTTGATTGATGTAGTGCTTCAGGACCTGGAAAAATCACGTTTTATAAATGATGAATTTTACTCTAAGTCCAAAGCAAAAAGTTTAATACAACGCGGTAGCTCTATAAATAAGATAAGAAGCGTACTTTTATCAAAAGGAATTAAAGATAAATATATAAATGAAACAATAGAAAAAATTAATGAAGAAAATGAGGATCAGGATTTTTTTTCAGCTATAAAACTATGTAAAAAAAAAAGAATAGGACCAGCACGTAACGAGAGTAATAGACCACTTTTTTATAAAAAAGATATTGCAGTTTTAGCAAGAGCAGGATTTGATTTTGAAGTTTCAAGAAAAGTAATGGATATCGATACCGAGGAATATTTAAAAATAATAAATTTACTCTAATTTGTCTTTTTTATTTTTCTCAAGATCGGAAGAGCGTCGTGTA
>ENA-OSEY01003234-OSEY01003234.1-marine-metagenome-genome-assembly--contig:-NODE-3234-length-10124-cov-11.397432_pt1 | contig 10124 bp, 13 predicted proteins | sample MGYA00248465_ERZ534230 | MGnify/ENA primary metagenome ERZ534230 (study PRJEB26409, sample SAMN06344110) | marine metagenome | isolation source: Sea water from surface | place: Atlantic Ocean:Southern... | reverse complement strand
AAAGTTCAAGATCAAAATTTTACAGTAATTGGAATTATTAAATCAGTACCAGATGTAAGTGGATTTGTTGCATTTGGCGATTGGGCTTTAGCAGGAAAACAAACTTTAGAAATTTTAAAACTAAACGGAATTGGAAGCTTTTTAAACTATGAATACAAAGTAAAGTTTAATGAAAATGATAAGCCAGAAGAAATTGAACAACGAATTGAAGAAATCTTTAAAGACGATCAAAAAGTTAAACTTAGATATCCTGAAAATTCTGCAAGTGGGATAAAGAGAATTATAAATAATTTTTCTCAATTTTTATCCCTTGTATCTATCAGTGCAATGTTGATAGCTGGTATTGGAATAGCAAATACTCTGCTTTCTTTTATTAATCAAAACAACATGTCGATAGCTGTAAGAAAAGCAGTTGGCTTTTATTCAGGCAATATTAAAACACTATATTATCTGCAGTTATTTATACTTTTATTTATCATCACTGTTGTTGCTTATGGATCGAGTTTCTTAATTGTACCAATAGTAGATAAATATTTATCTGATGGATTGGGATTAAATGTTTATCCAGTATTTTCAATTCTTAATTTTTTTAAAATATTTTTAGTAGGATTACTGGTACTTGTAATTTTTTCTATCCCAACAATCAGTTCTATTGACCAAGTAAAAGCTTCTAATTTATTTAGAAACGTATTTCAAAACCTTCAATTTTATTATTCTAAGAGATCAGTTGTTCTAAGCTTTATTTTATTATCTATTTTAATTTTATTATTCACAGTTGGATCTGAACAGCCTTCATATAGTTTGGGTTACTTTGCTGCCTTTTTTGTGTGTTTAATTGTATTTTTCTTACTTTCAAAATTAATTATTTTTTTTCTAAAAAAATTCAAATCTAGTCCAATAATTTCTTTAAAAGTTTCAATTAAAAATATTACCCAAACAAAAAGTATAACTCCCATTACAGTTATGTCTCTTGGCTTAGGGGTTACTTTGTTATTAACATTAGCTTTAGTTGGTACAAATTTTCAAAGAGAAATTGCGAAATCTATTCCTGATATTGCACCTGATTATTTCTTTGTCGGTATTCAAAAAGGTGAAAGAGAGAAATTTGAACAAGGTATTTTAAATATGGATCCAAATGCATCTATAGAAATTGTGCCAATGGTATCCTCTGGAATTGTAAAAATTAATGGTGTGGATCCTAACACTTATATTAAACCAGATAATGATAGTTACTGGGTAATTGGTAGCGAACGAAGATCTTCATGGGTGGAAAATATACCTGAAGATAATCCAATTTTAGAAGGTAAATGGTGGGATTTATCAAACCCAGATCAACTTCAAATATCTCTAGATGCAAAAGTTGCTAAAGATTTTAACATTCAGTTAGGTGATATTTTTACTTTAAATGTTTATGGACGAGAAATTGAAGGAGAGGTCATTAATTTTAGAGAAGTAGATTATCGAGATTTAAGCATCAATTTTGCAATGTTATTTAATCCTCAATTTGCAAAAAATATACCTCATGAATATTTAGCTACTGCAAAATTTAATTCAAATAAATTTGATGAAACTGAAATGCTTGAAATCATGCCAAGTTTATCAATGATAAAAATTGCAGATTATTTATCTAAAGTTACAGCTGTTTTAAATAAAGTATTTATTGCAGTTACTTTAATTTCAGCGGTTACTATTGTTATAGGGTTAATCGTAATTTCGAGCGCAATTATGGTTCAAGGAAAAGTTAAAGAATATCAAAATTTAGTCTTTAAAATTTTGGGTTTTTCAAAAAAACAAATAGTTTTTTCATCGCTAATTGAGTTCATCATTATTTTTAAATCTGTAATTTTAATTGCAATATTTTTTGCAGTGATTGGTTCAAAATTTATTATGGAAAATATTTTTGAGCTAGTGTGGATGTTTGACTTTAAAGTTTTAATTTATTTAGGATTTTCAATTGGCTTTGTTACTTTAATTTTAATATTGCTAACAAACTTAAAATATCTAAATCCTAAAGTTTATCCTCTAATAAGAAATCAATAATTAGAATTTAGTAATTTTACTATCCAAAGAAATTAGATTTAATTCTACTTTCAATTTTGGAAATCTTTTTTTTATTTGTTTTTTAATTTTTGAGAACGACTCTTTATGAATTTTTTTTTCATTAGCTGAGGTAAATTCTTTTTTTCCATTTGCAATTTTGGCAGCACCACAATCTTTATGATTAATAACAATTAATTTTTCTATTTTATGCAATTGAATAGAAGTTCCTAAATTATCATAAAACGTTTTATGCCATTGCTTAAATTTATTATGTGTAACCCCAACAGCTGCACCTGCAATTGTAAAAGCACTATATTTTCCTATTAATTTTTTTTTCTGTAAATGATTGTGGACTAAATGTTGAAATCTTGGATCTATACAAGATAATACCATTGCTTTAAATTTTGATTTCTTCAATTTAATTCCACTTTAAACATAGCCTCATTTCTTCTATTCATTGGTAGAGTAAATGGGCTATCATAGGTTGCTCTAATTGGTGGGCTTATAATTGATATATTATTTTTTTGTAACTCTTTTTCTAAAATTTCTTTATGCTTAAGAAAGTTTCCATCTGATGCTCGTCCAGAATATCTTAATACCGCGTAGTGTCCTCCCTCGATATTAACAATTTTAACGTCTTCCCTGCTAGGATTTGGTGCATTTTCTGAATTAAATTTAGAGGGCAAGTAAAATTGCATACTCATATTTCCATTTTTCTCAACCTGAGTAACTGGGGTAGTCATTTTAATTTTCTCTTGGGTATCGTTTCTGCCTGAAATGTAATTAAATAACTTTCTAAAATTACTATCTATTCCAGATGTCATTGTTTCCACCGCTAAACGATCAGAATATTTTCTAATCTCATAAACTTCATTTTTAGAGACAACTTCATAATTTGCTTCTTCGTAAGCCATAACTGCAGAATAAGGTAAAATAAATAAAGTACAAAATACTATAAAATAAAGTTTAATAATTTTCATTGTTACATAACTTTATATTCAAAATTTTGTGTAGTTTCATTAATTTGAATTAATTTAGCGCCATTTCTCTCATGAAAATTTGTTGCCATTTCTGTTAGAGGTGAAAGGGTTACCAATCTATTTAAATGATTAGATTTTTTTATATTTTTAAATACTTCTTTTACAATTAATTTTCCCCCACCCTTTTTTTTGGACCAGACAGTATAAGCAATTGCTATTTGACCACCTGATTGATCTCTCATTGCTGTTTGAAGAAATGCATCAGTGCTTAATTTTTCTAACTCTTCAACACTTTTTGGAATTTCATTTGTATAAGCAAAACACATTACAGCATGAATTTCTCCTTGATATTCGACACCAAAAATCTTTCTTCCATATCCTGTTCTAAACTTGTTATCTAATTCTGGTCTAACAGGATCCTCTTCAGGATTACATTCTTTAAGCTCAACAAGTTTTGCACCTTTAACCCATCCAAAAAAATTATCAATATTTTTACTTAAAGCTTGTCTATTTTTTCTTAATCTTGCTTTAATTCTTGGTTTAAATTTTTTTTTCATTTTTATAATAATTATTATCTAACACTTATTTTAAAATTTTAATGCGTTATTAAATCATACCAGGTAATCATACAAAAGCTTTGCACTAGTAACAAAAATTAAAGCATATAAAATATTGTAAAATAATTTTTCCTCTATAATTTTAAGTAATTGATATCCAATTAATATTCCAAGTAATGCAACTGGAAACAATGTTGCTGACTGTTTAAAAGACTCAAAGTTTGTCATAGATAAACTAATGTACAATGGAAGTTTAATTAAGTTTACGAAAGTGAAAAAAAATATTCTTGTACCTACATAAATTTCTTTTTTCATTCTAAGTGGAAGTAAATAAAGGCTAGTTGGAGTTCCTCCTGCATGAACGCAAAAACTTGTAAATCCTGCAACTACCGAACAAGTACCACCTTTAAAAAAGTTTTTTTCTGATTTTTTTTCTTTATTTTTTTTAAAAAAAAAATAATGACCAGCAAACAAGAAGCCCATAACTCCAATTATGAATTTTAGTAATTCCTCTGAAAAATATGAAAAAGTTAATGATCCAATAAATATCCCAATAGCTGCAAATGGAACCATTAATTTTAAAGTTCCTAAGTCAAATTCTTTTCTATATTTATAAACAGCAATAAAATCTGAAAATATTAATATTGGTAAAATAATTCCTAAAGCTTGGTTTAATGGCATCACTATGGTCATTAATGGTACAGAAATTAAAGTCATAGAGCCACCTAGACCTGATTTTGCAATTCCATATAAAATAATGGCAGGAACAACAGTTAAGAAAAATAAGAAGTTTATTTCCATCTATTTAATGATTTTAATAATTTCGATCCTAAAGGACTAATTGGTTCTTGAAGTATTATTTCTTTTCCAGTTTTTTCTTTTACTAATTCTAATAATTTAGTTGCTAAACCTTGTTTTCTAAAAATTGGATTAACAAAAATATATTCTACCTCGCCTTTCTCATTAAATCTAACAAAGCCAATTGTTGTATTTTCATTTTTAAAAGTAAAAACTCCATCTGTTTCCTTTATTTCAAAATTTGAAACATCAAGACTGTTCATAAATCCTAATAATTCAGGAGCAAAAGGATTACCGCAATAGCAGCAATTATTGAGCTAACGACAATATAATTAAGCTTAATATTGAATTTTTTTTCTACAAACTCAGTAATTTTTTCCCAAAATAAAACTATTAAAAAAATAATTATAGCTGGAAGAATATATTTAATCATAATTAAGCTTTCATATTATAACCTTTTTTAAGCAGGCTAGTAACTACGCCTATACAAATAACAAGGAAAGCTATCATTAAACCTACGCTTATCCATATATTAAAGTCTGATACCCCGTAAAAAGAAAATCTTAATCCATTTATCAAATAAACAACTGGATTAAAATAAGTAACTATTTGCCAAAACTCTGGAAGCATATCTAAAGAATATAAGCTACCGCCTAAAAAAACCATTGGTGTTATCACCAAAGATGGAATAATTGACATTTGTTCAAAATTTGAACTCATCAAACCAATTAAGAAACCAAATAAAGCAAAAGTAAATGAAACTAATACTAAAAGAAATATCATCAACAATGGGTATTTAACTTCAACTTCAACAAAAAAAGTAGATGTTAAAAAAATCATTAAACCAACTATCAGTGTTTTGGTTGCCCCTGCACCAACAAAAGCAAGAACTATTTCTAGAGTTGAAATTGGTGCTGCTAAAATTTCGTAAATTGTTCCATTAAATTTAGGAAAAAAAATACCAAATGAAGTATTGCTAATTGACTGTGTTAAAAGGGTCAGCATCAATAATCCAGGTACAATGTATGATCCATAACTTATCCCATCAATTTTTTGCACATAACCGCCTATAACTGAACCAAAAACAATAAAGTATAAAGAAGTTGATAAAACTGGTGATAACAAAGATTGCATCAATGTTCTTCTAAATCTATCCATTTCATGAAGATAAATTGCTTTGAATGCGTAATAATTAAATTTCATTGTTTTCCTTAACTAAAGTAACAAATATTTTTTCTAATGTGCTTTGTTCTGTTTTTAAATCTTTTAATTTAAGTCCTGCGTCTTTTAAATCTTGGAGCAAATTTGTGATCCCTGTTTGTTTTGCTTGAACATTATATGTATAATCAATCGACATATTATCTTTTCCAATTTCAAGATTATATTTTTCTAAACTGTTAGGTATTTGAAAAATTTCTTCTTGTAAGTCTACTGTAAGTTTTTTATGACCCATTTTTTTCAATAATTCTTTAGTTTCATCTACTACAATAATTTCACCTTGATTTATAACACCTACGCGATCAGCAATCGCTTCAGCTTCCTCTATATAATGCGTAGTTAAAATAATTGTTACACCAGTTTTTCTCAAATCTTCAACTATCTTCCACATATCTTTTCTTAGCTCAACATCTACACCAGCGGTAGGTTCGTCTAAAAATAAAATAGATGGTTCATGAGATAAAGCTTTTGCAATTAATACTCTTCTTTTCATTCCACCAGATAATTGCCTAAGGCTTAAATCTTTTTTATCCCATAAACTTAAATCTTTTAAAATCTTTTTTATATATTCTGGATTAGGTTTTTTGCCATAAAGACCTCTTGAATATGAAACATTATTGAACACACTCTCAAATTGTTCCAATGTTAACTCTTGTGGAACTAATCCAATTTTAGATCTAGTCGATCTATAATCTTTAATTATATCAAGGTCATCAACAGTTACCTTGCCTGAGGAAAGTCTAACTATTCCACAAATAATGCTTATAAGTGTGGTTTTTCCAGCACCATTTGGTCCAAGCATTGCAAAAATTTCACCTTTTTTGATATTTAGATTTATATTTTTTAATGCCTCAAATCCATTATCGAATACTTTTGATAAATTATTTATACTTATTTGATCATTTGACATGAGTTAAGGATATATAGAGACAATTTATGTTATTACAATAAATTAAAATTTGTTTAAAAATGTATATGTATGAAAAAATTTTTGGTATTTATCTGTTTTGCATTAGCATTTAGCTCCAAAGCAATTGGAAAAGAAACTACTTACAGTAAAGAATTGTTTGATAAAGCTCTATCAGAGGGAAAAGTTGTTGTAGTAAGTTCTTGGATTAAATATTGCTCATCATGTGCAGGTCAAATGGAAGTGTTAAAAAAAGCAAAAAAAGATTTTGAAAATATGGAATACTTTGCTTTTGATGTAACAAATAAAGAAATTGCTCAATTTTTTAATGTTCAATATCAAACAACACTTTTAATTTTTAAGGATAATAAAGAAGTTTACAGAAGTATTGGTGAGACCACTAAAGAACTTATTTATGACGCCTTAAAATCCTCTATCTAAATTTAATTTTCAAAATTATTGCAGGCAAGAAAGTTGCAATCAAAAAAGATAAAAATAATAAAGATTGAGCTATAAAAGGTGAAAATAAATCTTTAGGAAAAATTACTCCCACTAATAAACTTTTGGAAAAATCTGGAAATGGAAACATTAAAAATCCAGCAACTAGGCCAATTATAATTGAAACATAAGCGGTATTTTCATTTACTTTGTTATAGAAACTATAAAAAACAGTCACTACAAATGCACAACAAAATAAATCTGCGAGTAGGAATAAATATAAAATATCAAATCCTCTGGAAGCAACAATAAAAGATATTAATGAGAGAAAGATAATTATATATTTGGATACATTAAAATAATTTGTTTTTTTTAAACTTAACGTAGCTTTACCATCAACAATAATTAAACTAGATATTGCATTTATTAATGTGTCTACTGTTGAAATAGTCAATGCTAACCCTAGTGTGATAATAGTTAACGATATTAATATGGATTGATTTTTTAATAATAAAGAGCAAAAACCAAGATCAGGTCTGACTGTTTCATCGATAGAAAATGCAACCATGCCTGCAAAACCCATATAAAAAACAATAGGTATAATAATCACAAAAGAAATAATCAAACTGCTTTTTAAGATTTTAAAACTTTTAGCTGCATACACTCTTTGCCAATTACCCTGATGAAATAAGTTAGTTGCTGCAACAGCTATAAAAAATGTCAAACCAGCTGTATAGCTAGATAAATACGACATACTAAGAAGTTGTGGATTTTTTTGACTAATAAATTCGAAAGAAAATTGCGATCCGATTGATGAATTTATATATATAAAAGAAATAATTAATATAACTCCAATAACAATCATCTGAATATTGTCAGTAAATATTGAAGCTCTTAACCCACCATACAAAGTGTAACATAGTGTAGATAGTAAAATTATTAAAGCAGTAACCCAAAGTTCTGTACCTGATACATAGTTAATCAAAACCGCGACAGCAGTTACTTCTGCACATAGAAAAATAAACATATAAAAGATTGTCATTAATAAAACTAATTTAAACAAACTTTTTCCAAATTTTCTTCTTAGGTATTCAATTAAAGATGAGCCCTTTGGAAATTCAGATCTAATTTTTTTTCCAAAATAAATCAAAAATAACATTGGAAACGCTGTTCCTAAGGAATACCCAATTATTGATCCTAAGCCTCCCCAGGTTGACGCAGAGACAGGTCCAAACAAAATCCAAGCTCCTAATGCTGATGCAGTCAAACTTGTTGTGAGAGAAAAAACTCCTATATTTCTATTTGCAGTTAAATAATCACTTGTAGTTCTAAACTTTCTTGAATGGTAATAACCCAAATATGCAAATATTAAACTAATAACAATTACTAATGTGAGCGATGTTGTCTGAGATATGAAATAAGTATTTTGCATTCTCCCTTTCTGAATTACCGGACAGGTTCATAGGGTTTAATCTCAGTCTGTTTAGACACCCCTAAATCATCTGTTACACTTTATTATCCATAATTTCAACCATGCATTTAGTGGCATAGTCCCTCCACTCAGAGGAACTTTTTCCCCTCAAGCTATTTAAGTGTTCTCTATTATTTTGAATATCTTTTTTATGTTTGCTCATAGTTTTATCATCTAACAATTCTTCCATACGAGCTAAATTCTTCTCCATCGCTTCAATCCAGCTATTACCTAAAGCTATACATTTTTTATCGTCACTTTCATCGCAAATTTGTTTAAAAAAATTAAATATTAGATCATCTGTTTTTATGGAAGTACCCATTTTTTATCTATGGAAACAATTATTTACTAGAATAGCCATTAAAATCCAAACTACGAATATTTCACCATGTGAAAAAGAATAATCCGCTCCAGCAAATCCAGCAGCAAAATTTATTGCATATATGATAATTGTAGAAACAATCAAGCTTACAATCAAATGAATAAGTCCAGTAATATATCTCATATTAGAAATTTATATTTATTTCATACTATTGCAAATAAAATTATAGATCAGGAGGATAAATTTATAATGCCGGGATATTATTAAATTACTTAGTTACATTCAATAAATTTTTTTTATTCTTTTTTAAATTTTTCTATTGAATACAACCTAACTTAATTTTATTTTTATTATTAAGGAGGTTATTATGAATCAAATGCCACCTGACACTTAGCTGGCAAATTATATATCCAAAAAAGACATAAAACTTAAAATCCAATTGGATTTAAAGGCCAAAAAGGCTAAATAGAGGAGCTCTTTTGGTTAAAAAACTAAAAGAGCGAACCTCTAATTTTATTTAAATCACTTATTGTTTCCCTTAAATAAAAAGTAGAAACCACCGATCAAAAGAAAAATTTGAATATTTGTAAACAATTGTTTTGTAATAAACCAGTCACTGTGAGCTATGACAAAAATACAAATCATTAGGATAACAATGTTAAGTCCTGCTAATCTAGTAAGAGTGTGACCTATTGGATTTTTGATAAAACCTGCGACTATCAAAATTATCCCTGTAAATAATTCAGATATTGCGACCACACTTGCTAAAAATGGTGGTAAACCAAAATATTCTATAAGACCCTCGGGTGGTAAAGGAAATTTGCCTAGGCCATAAATGACAAAAGCTATTCCAACTCCGAACCTAAAAAAAAGTGACCCTAGAGCCTCAAAATTTGAAAAAAAATTGTTAAATTTTAGAAAGAAACGACTCATAAATTAACTTTAGTTATTTTTAATAATTATACAAATTAATTTGTCGTTAAATTTCAAATTATTTTTATATTTTAAATTTATTTCCTTTATTCCTGATAAAATTTGGTAATCGTTTAAGTTTAAAAGTATAGAGATAAATCTCTCGGAAATCATTTTTATATATTTTTCTTTTTTAATTTTTACTTTGTACGTGAAATACTTCAATTTTTTTTTTGGAAATAATTTTGATATATAATTATGAATCATTTTATCTCTTTTCAAAGATTTTTGTAATCTTCTTTTCATCGATCCAAAGCAGGGGAGCTCATTTTTATTTGGATCTAAAGTGATTATAATTATTTTTCCGTTAGGATTTAGAATTTTTTTTAATTCTGTCACCACATTTTTAATTTCATTAATTCTTAAAAAATGAATAGTTTGCTTAATAAGAATTAAATCAAATTTTTTTTTATTTGATTTT
>ENA-OSEY01003232-OSEY01003232.1-marine-metagenome-genome-assembly--contig:-NODE-3232-length-10128-cov-2.295990_pt1 | contig 10128 bp, 8 predicted proteins | sample MGYA00248465_ERZ534230 | MGnify/ENA primary metagenome ERZ534230 (study PRJEB26409, sample SAMN06344110) | marine metagenome | isolation source: Sea water from surface | place: Atlantic Ocean:Southern... | reverse complement strand
AATCATTTCCTTCTCTAGTTCTTTCGCCGACACCTGCAAAAACTGAAAATCCTCCATGTGCTTTTGCAATATTATTAATTAATTCCATTATGATAACGGTCTTACCAACACCAGCACCACCGAAGAGGCCGATTTTTCCACCCTTGGCATAGGGAGCAAGAAGGTCCACTACTTTTATACCTGTCACCAGAATCTCCGCCTCTGTGGACTGATCAACATAAGCGGGAGCTGGTCTATGTATCGGATAGGCCATTTTGGATTTTATAGGTTTACCTTCATCAATTGTCTCACCGATAACATTTATTAATCTACCGAGTGTCTCTGGTCCTACCGGAACCTTGATCGCGTCACCTGTATCGATAACTTCGCTTCCCCTGACGAGTCCTTCGGTACTATCCATAGCAATAGTTCGAACCATATTTTCGCCTAAGTGCTGCGCCACCTCCAGAACAAGCCGCGTATCACCATTTTGAGTATGCAGAGCGTTTAAAATTGGTGGCAGATCACCTTCAAACTGAACGTCCACGACTGCACCAATAACCTGTGTAATTTTACCGGTTGCATTAGTACTCATTGATTACTCCCATCTATATTAAAGGTAACAAAGACAGCCCAAAAACTTTTGGTCACAAAGCCTCAGCACCAGATATTATCTCTATAAGTTCTTTAGTAATGAAGGCTTGTCTTGTTCTGTTATACGTCAAAGTTAGCTTGTCTATCATATCACCCGCATTGCGAGTAGCACTATCCATAGCCGTCATTCTCGCCCCATGTTCACTCGCTGTATTTTCTAATAAGGCTGAGAATATTTGTGTAGATACATTCCTTGGTAACAATTCTGCTAGAATCTGTTCCTCATCAGGTTCGTATTCATAAGCTCCCAATGATGGAGCAGTATCCATCTCTTCTGGAACACTTGCGGGAATAATCTGCTGTTCAGTAACAATCTGTGTCATGGCAGATTGGAATTTATTATAAATAAGTGAGCAAACATCGAATTCGCCCGCCTCAAACATATGGATTAATCTTGCGCCAATATCGGACGCCGCAGCAAACTCGATTGCGCCTTTCGCGACACCTTCCAAAGCATCGGTTATTAAGTCGTTAGCATCTCGCCGCAACTGATCTGCCCCTTTCTTTCCAACACATAGGAGCTTTACTGACTTTCCATTCTCTTGGAGTTCCGCTATGCGCTTGCGCGTTGCTCTTACAATACTTGAGTTAAAACCTCCACAAAGTCCTCTATCTGCAGTCATGACCACAAGCAAAAACTTCTCTTCTGAGCCGGTTCCGGCTAACAATGCTGGCCCACCAACATTACTCATTTTCCCTGCCAATGCCGCAATCATGCGGTCCATTCGCTGCGAATATGGTCTGGCTTCCTCTGCTTGCTCTTGAGCTCGACGAAGTTTGGCTGCCGCCACCATCTTCATTGCAGAGGTGATCTTCTGCGTCGACTGAACGCTATTAATTCTGACTTTTAGATCCTTAAGATTTGGCATACTGCATTACTTCCCAGTATAAGCTCAGCCCGTTCAATTTATGCAAACTTCTTGGCGTAAGCGTCTACAAACTCCGTTAAAGCTTTGTCCGTATCGTCACTAAGTTCTTGTTCATCTCTTATAGATGCCAAAATCGAAGCGCCGCTAGCACGAACTTCAGATAAAAGCCCTTGTTCAAATCTAGTAACGTCGTTTACTGCAATCTCGTCGAGGTATCCACGAACTCCAGCAAAAATTGATACCACCTGCTCTTCTACAGTGAGCGGCGCGTATTGCCCCTGCTTTAACAGCTCAGTCAACCGAACACCCCTCGCTAGCAATCTCTGTGTAACTGGATCTAGATCGGAGGCGAATTGAGCAAAAGCCGCCATCTCGCGGTACTGGGCTAGCTCTAATTTGATTCTACCCGCAACTTGTTTCATAGCTTTGATCTGCGCCGCTGAACCAACCCGGCTCACTGATAGCCCAACATTCACTGCAGGCCTTATTCCTCGGTAAAAAAGTTCTGTTTCAAGAAAAATTTGCCCATCAGTTATGGAAATAACATTGGTCGGAATGTACGCAGAGACATCTCCTGCCTGTGTTTCAATCACCGGCAACGCAGTAAGTGAGCCAGCGCCGTTTTCATCATTCATTTTAGCTGCTCGTTCTAACAAGCGCGAGTGAATGTAGAACACGTCACCAGGATATGCTTCCCGTCCTGGCGGCCTTCTAAGAAGCAGAGACATTTGCCTATATGCGACTGCTTGCTTTGATAAGTCATCGTAAACTATGAGGGCATGCATGCCGTTATCTCTGAAATACTCTCCCATAGTGCAACCCGCGTAGGGAGCTAAAAACTGCATTGGTGCAGGTTCTGAAGCAGTTGATGCAATCACTATCGAGTATTCCATCGCTCCGTAGTCTTCTAGCGTTTTAACTATTTGTGCTACAGTAGATCGCTTTTGCCCAACTGCTACATAAATGCAAAACAGCTTTTTGGAGTCATCGTCGCCAGCGGCATCATTAACTGATTTTTGGTTAATAAAAGCATCTATCGCAATAGCAGTTTTTCCAGTTTGCCTGTCGCCAATGATAAGCTCACGTTGACCGCGTCCTACGGGGATCAAACTATCAATCGCTTTCAGGCCAGTTTGCATTGGCTCGTGTACACCCTTACGAGGCATGATCCCTGGGGCTTTAACCTCCACACGACCCCTTTGCTTTGCTTCTATCGGCCCTTTCCCATCTATTGGATTCCCAAGAGGATCTACAACCCGGCCTAACAGTTCCTTACCAACAGGAACATCAACGATGCTTCCCGTACGTTTTACTGTATCGCCTTCTTTGATTTCCCTATCGTCACCGAATATGACGATACCAACATTATCCGTCTCAAGGTTGAGGGCCATGCCTTGCACGCCATTTGGAAACTCCAGCATCTCACCAGCTTGAACGTCATCTAGACCATAAACTCTCGCGATCCCATCGCCGACAGACAGAACTTGTCCGACTTCAGCAACCTCCGCTTCTGTTCCAAAATTTTCAATCTGATCTTTTAAAATTGATGAGATTTCTGCTGCTCTGATATCCATCAGTTCATACCCTTCATGGCAATTTGTAATCTTTGTAACTTAGAACGAATCGAACTATCTATCATGCGTGATCCAACCCTTACAATCAGACCACCAATTAGCGACGTGTCGACTGTAAGATCAATGGACACTTTTTGGCCGAGAGCCTTATTTAACGAACCTGTCAAATCCTTTAATTGCTTGGCACTAAGCTCAACTGCCGAAACCACTGTTGCTTTTATCTCGCCTCTACGTTCTGCTAATTCAGACATAAACACGTCGATTATATCCGCAACAACAAAGATACGTCGGTTCATTACAACCGCACCAATAAACTTTTTTGTCAACGGCTTGGCCTTGGCGTTTTCGAGTATTGCCATAAGGCCATTATTTTGGTCTGACCTGCTAATAACTGGAGATCGAATGAGACGGTTTAAATCTTCGCTTTCTACCATTAGCTGACGAAATTTTACCAGATCTTCCGCAACAGCGTCGAGAACACGATCTTTATCTGCTAATTCATAAAGAGCCGACGCATACCTTCCCGCTAAACTTTGTGAATTGGCAACCACTCCGAGATGACCCTTCTTAGATACTTATTCCAGTGTGATAAAAATGCTTTATAGACTCAAGACGGCGTTTCCTAGCACACAGATCACATGCACGCAAGCGGTTGCTGACACAGAAAACTAACAACCCCAGACGTGTTGTTATTGAACACTTTTCTTGATGCTTTTTTTTACCATATTTTCAGCCGTTTGATGACGTTAAATGGCCATTTAAGCGAAACTTTGAGGATCAATGTCTATTTCTACTTTTGTTGAGCCACGTATTTTTAAACCGCCCAGCCAATCTGATATCATTTTTTGAACATTGAGTTTCTTGTCAGCTTTTATTAGCAACCTCCGACGATGTCTGCCTCTCAAGAACGCAAGCGCGGAAGGCGCAGGGCCTAAAATTTGTGCTCGCGGAGTGGAAGGAGCAGATGCGGCTAATAGCTTCGCAATCTGGTCCGCTTCTGTCTCGTTTTTTGAACTAACAATCAGAGAGACCAGCCGTCCAAAAGGCGGTAAACCTGCTTCACTTCTAGCCTGTTTTTCTAGCCTTAAAAAACCTTCCCTATCCCAGTTTGAGAGTGCTTGCATCAACGGATTATCTGGCTGTCTTGTTTGCAACCATACCTTACCCGCCCTTTCTTCCCTTCCTGCTCTTCCTGCCACTTGATGTAGCATTTGATATGTCTTTTCTGCCGCACGCAAATCACCGCCCGCCAACCCCAGGTCGGCATCTAGCACGCCAACACAAGTGATTAGAGGAAAGTGGTGGCCTTTTGCTATCACCTGAGTCCCTATGATAATTTCTATCTCGCGTTGTTTAACCAATTGCAGAAAGTTAGTTAATGCTGGCCCATTAGAGAGGGTATCGCTGGAAGCAATTCCCGTCCGCGCATTTGGAAATAATTGGCTAACTTCTTCCTCTATTCTTTCAACCCCCGGCCCTGCGGCCACCAAAGAATCCTCAGCGCCGCATTCAGGACAATGAGTCGGTACTTTTACATTGTACCCGCAGTGGTGGCATTGCAGACGGGATTTTGACCTATGTTCCACTAACCAAGCCGAGCAGCTTGGACATTCATTTCTGTATCCGCAAACCTTACAAATATTTAAGGGTGCGTATCCTCGTCTATTTAGAAAAAGTAAAACCTGTTCGTCGCGTTCGAGTGTTGCTTGGATTGCCTTTTGAAGCATAGGTGATATCCATGAACCATTCCGGTTCTCGCTACTTCTAATATCTATCAATTCTACTTTCGGCAAAGTTGCGTCACCATATCGTTGGGATAACGATACTTTTCTAAATCGGCCTGTTTCCGAGTTATGCAAGGTTTCAAGAGATGGTGTCGCCGAAGCCAATATAATCGGGATGTCACTACATTTAGCTAGCAAAATCGACATATCCCGCGCATGATACCTTGAGCCCTCCATCTGCTTAAAGGCAGGCTCATGCTCCTCATCCACCACCAAAAGGCCTAGGTTGGGAAAAGGCAAAAACAGTGCAGAGCGGGCACCAACGAGAACGTTTACGTTGCCTTCCAAAATAGCCCGCCATATTCGTCGTCTTTTTTTTGCCGGCAACTCCGAATGCCACTCGACCGGAGCAGCACCAAACCGCCTGGAGAATCTTTCAATAAACGGGCGAGCTAGAGCTATTTCGGGAACTAAAATGAGGACTTGAAACCCTTTTTTTAAAACCTCTGCTATTACTTCAAAATAAACCTCGGTTTTGCCAGAGCCCGTAACGCCGTCAATAAGTGAAACAGAGAATTCGTTCTGTCGCACAACGTTACGAAGACATTCTACTGCCGTTGTTTGTTCATTGTTTAACTCCACCGAATTTTTATCCAAAGCTCCAAGTGACTGAGGAGTGAAATTATCCTCAACAAACTGTTTTTGAATGACACCACAAGTAAGCAAACCGCTAATCACCCCACTTCCCACTCCTGTATTACTCCTAATTTGCGCCGATGTTTGGGGGCCGTTTTTCGCTATCGCGTCCAAGACAAGCTTTCGTTGAGGTGTAATCTTAAAGTTTTTCAAACAGCTAGTTTCGGATTGACTTAACAACTCAATCTTGTCAGAAAAATTAAAAATCTCAGGCACGTTTAAAACCATTTTCAAAACAGCACCAAGCGGGATCATATTGTAGCTCGCAGCACGCGAAATAAAATCCAGCATCGCAACAGATATTCTATGTTCTCCGTATTTATCCGAAACAAGCTTTAATTTTTGGTTTGCTACATCCGACGCAGAGCTAGAAACTACGACTCCGAGGCACATCTTGTTAACGAATGGAACTTGAACTATATCACCAATTTTGAGATCCATGCCATTTGACAAATAATCGTATGGTTTGGTCACAGGCCTTGCTATTAGTACGCTCACACGCCCCTCTGCTGTAATCCGATCTGAGATGATCGCCTGTTTTCCCATATTCTCTGCCAATCGGTGACGCAAAGAGCAATTATCATTAACTACTAGTTACTATTGCTTTTTTTAGATCACAAGAGAGAACTCTTCTATCTTATGATTTTTCCAATAAGCTAGCCATCAATCAACCATTTTGATAATATCAAAACGTTAATAAACTATTGAAAATAGAGGTAACCATGAAATTTTTCCTTGATACCGCGAATGTAGATGAAATTACAGAGCTGGCATCAACTGGTCTAGTTGACGGAATTACAACTAACCCATCTCTCATTGCAGCTTCAGGGAGAAACATGATCGAAGTTATTAAAGAAATAGCGGGACTAGTTGATGGCCCGGTAAGTGCCGAGGTTACCGCAACAGATTATGGCACAATGTTAGCAGAAGGCAGGCTTCTAAGCGAAATTGCAAAAAATGTTGCTGTGAAAGTTCCACTCACTTTTGATGGGCTTAAGGCATGCAAAACACTCGCAGAGGAAGGAACATCTGTGAACGTGACACTGTGTTTTTCCGCCACTCAAGCGCTGCTCGCTGCGAAGGCTGGAGCAACATTCATCTCACCCTTCGCTGGCCGGTTAGATGATATAGGCGGGGTTGGCATGGAATTAATTTCGGACATTATAGAGATTTACTCGAATTACGATTTTAAAACGGAGGTTTTAGTTGCTTCTGTTAGGGGACCGCTTCACGTTCTCCAAGCGGCTAGGATGGGAGCGGATATAGCCACTGTTCCAGCAGCGGTAATCAAGGCATTGTACAAGCATCCACTAACCGATAAGGGTCTGGAAGCATTCATTTCAGATTGGGAAAAAACAGGCCAGTCTATTCTGAAAAGATAAAATTTGTTAAAAAATAAAGTCTGACGTCTCAACATTTTTAAAAATAACTGGAAATGACTTAAAATGGCAAAGCATTTTCAACCTGTCAGTAACTTGGTTTTAGATCAGCAAGTACTTCACGTTTTTAAAAGCTGGCAAGATTGGCTATTTAACGAGAGAAAATTATCAGAAAATACCCGAATAGCTTATCTCAAAGATGTAGAGGCGTTTTTTTGTTTCTTTTCGAAACACATAGGCTCAAACATTAGCATGATGAGCTTACAACAGCTGACCATTGCGGACTTACGATCGTTTTTAGCAGACAGAAAAAGGTCTGGTCTCTCAAACACTTCAATGGCAAGAAATGTCTCGAGTATTCGCAGTTTTTTCTACTTTCTTAATAAATTTGGCCACCTAAAAAATGAGGCCATAAATCTCTTAACATCACCAAAAATCCCTCAAGCTATTCCAAAGGCTCTAGACAAAGATGAGGCTTTATCAATTCTTGAAAAGCCCTCCAGCACAACTATGCAGCCTTGGGTCAAGTCCCGCGACAAAGCTATTTTCGCCCTAATGTACGGCTGTGGATTGCGGATCGGAGAAATAATTGCGCTAGACGGTTCCGATATTCCCTTATCAGATGCCATTATTGTAAACGGTAAAGGAAACAAGCAGCGATTAATTCCCATAATGCCAATCATTAGAGATAGTGTAGCGGAATACATGTCGCTGTGTCCCTTTACGATCTCAAAAGATGGGCCTGCTTTTTTTGGTGTAAGAGGCAACCGCCTAAATCCCGGTGTTGTACAGAGGTCTATGAGATTGATTAGAGGAAGTTTAGGGCTGCCCGCTACTGCAACGCCTCACTCACTCCGCCACTCTTTTGGAACGCATTTGCTGGTGAATGGTGGGGATTTGCGATCGATCCAAGAACTCCTTGGCCATGCTTCGCTTTCTACAACTCAAAGATACACCGCAATCGACACGAACTATCTAAAAGAAGTGCACCAAAAATTCCATCCAAGGGCAGAATTAAAAGAATAAATTTATAAAAGTTTTAAGCCCTCAAAATCTCGATCATCTTCTGCCCAATATTCGCGGGCGATTCGGCAACGTGGATGCCAGCCTCGGCGAGCGCCTGCATTTTTTCTTTAGCGCCACCTTTTCCTCCAGCTATTATCGCACCGGCGTGTCCCATACGTCTTCCTGGGGGCGCTGTCATTCCGGCTATAAAACCGACAATTGGCTTCGAGGTTTTTGAGCTTTTTACAAACTCGGCAGCTTCCTCCTCAGCCACCCCACCAATTTCTCCAATCATCACAATAGATTCGGTTTGAGGATCGGCTAAAAACATTTCGAGACATTCAATAAAGTTGGTCCCGTTGACTGGATCTCCGCCTATGCCTATGCATGTCGATTGGCCTAAACCAACAGCCGTTGTCTGTGCAACAGCTTCATAGGTCAGCGTTCCCGATCGTGAAACTATTCCAACGCTTCCAGCCTTATGAATGTGTCCAGGCATAATGCCAATTTTACACGCTCCTGGCGTTATTACACCAGGACAGTTAGGTCCAATGAGCCTCGTTTTAGAACCAACTAATGCTCTTTTAACCCTGACCATGTCCAAGACCGGGATGCCCTCTGTGATACAAATCACTAGGGGTATCTCTGACTCAATTGCTTCTAGTATTGACTCAGCAGCATATTTGGGAGGGACGTAGATGACCGATGCATCTGGTTCTGTTACCGACACTGCCTCAGCGACTGTATCGAAAACAGGCAAAGATAGATGAGTTTCTCCTCCTCTACCTGGCGTGACGCCTCCCACCATTTTAGTACCATAGTTGATTGCTTGTTCAGAATGAAATGTTCCCTGTTTGCCGGTAAACCCCTGACAGATAACCTTGGTATTCTGGTCGACCAGAACGGCCATCAGCTCAATTTCCCGACAACGTCTACAATTTTTTGCGCTGCGGTTGATAGATTATCTGCTGATAATATTGGAAGGCCACTCTCAGCTAAAATGCTTTTCCCTTTTTCAACATTTGTACCCTCCAAGCGCACTACTAAGGGAACTTGTAGGTCTATTTCCTGAGCTGCCGAAACGACACCTTCGGCTATTATGTCACATCGCATGATCCCACCAAAAATATTCACCAAAATACCGCTTACATTCTCGTCAGACATAATAATTTTAAATGCGGCCGCTACTCTTTCCTTTGTGGCACTTCCGCCTACATCTAGAAAATTTGCAGGGTCCCCCCCGTGCAATTTGATAATGTCCATAGTTGCCATCGCTAGCCCAGCACCATTTACCAGACACCCTATATTACCATCCAGTTTTATATAATTTAACTCCAGTTGGGCCGCCTCAATTTCTGTGGGCTCTTCCTCACTTTCATCACGCAGTTGTTCTACCTCTGGCTGCCTGAAAAGAGCATTATCGTCAAAGCTCATCTTAGCGTCGATAGCTAGTAAGTCATCTGTCTTTGTTATGACTAACGGATTAATTTCAATCATAGCCGCATCCAGCTGTAAAAAAGCCCGAAACAGAGATTGCAGTAAATTTGACAAATCTTTATGTTGAGTTTTAGAGAAGCCTAACGCTTTTGAAATTTTTTGCACATGGAAACTCTTCAGTCCAGTGTAACTATCCACATTCACATGAATAATTTTTTCCGGTTTACTCTCCGCAACTTCTTCAATTTCCATACCGCCTTCGGTAGAACAAATTATGGTCACGCCGCCGAGCTTCCTATCTACAAGCATAGATAAATAAAATTCGTTATCTATCTCACAAGCTTCTTCAATATAAACCGTTGTTACCTCTTTCCCCTGAATTCCGGTTTGCTTCGTCACAAGCGTCTTGTTCAGCATTCTTTTAACGTTTGCTTCAACATCCTCAATACTGGTCGCAAGTGTGACACCGCCGCCACCAGTCTCTTCATCCTTAAAAAAACCCGCCCCTCGTCCCCCTGCATGGATTTGAGATTTCACAACAAATTTTGATCCAGATAATTTCTCTTCCAGTCCAATTAAATCAGACAATGAATCCACTACGATCCCGTTTGGAACAGGTATACCAAAATCTCTCAGCAAACTCTTAGCTTGATATTCGTGAATGTTCATTCAGGTTCACAATATTTTGGGGCACACCGCCATTGCAATCCTGCCCCGTTCAGGATTGTCGATTCATAGGTCCCTTTAACGCTTAATTTAACTGGTAGTCAACAGTCTATTTTCAACATGAATAAGTGGTGCCTAAAATCGT
>ENA-OSEY01003230-OSEY01003230.1-marine-metagenome-genome-assembly--contig:-NODE-3230-length-10130-cov-3.033124_pt1 | contig 10130 bp, 10 predicted proteins | sample MGYA00248465_ERZ534230 | MGnify/ENA primary metagenome ERZ534230 (study PRJEB26409, sample SAMN06344110) | marine metagenome | isolation source: Sea water from surface | place: Atlantic Ocean:Southern... | reverse complement strand
TCGGATCAAGTTTAAGCTTTCAAGAGGGAGGTATAGGTCCAGTGGTAAAACTAGTAAAATTGGACAATGAACTAAAACAGGATCTTAACTTATTAAAACCCGTTTTTAATGGAATTACCAAAATTAAAAAAGAGACCCAAAACAAAATTCCTCTTATTGGCTTTGTTGGAGGCGTATGGACGACAATTTATTTTTCAATTTTTAATAAAAATGAGAGAAATGACATAAATCAAAAACTAATTATAAACAAAAAAGAAGAAATAGGAAAATTAATAGATGTTTTTACCGAAGCAACAACTAAATATGCTCTCGAACAAATTAATCTTGGTGTTGACGCTTTTCAAATATTTGAGTCAGCTTCAGGCGTATTGACCGAAGAACAGTTTGACACTTGGTGCCTAAAACCCACACAAAGAATCCTAGACTCTATTAACAACAGAGTCCCCGTCATTGGCTTCCCAAGAGGAGCATCTTTAAATTCTTATATAAAATATTCAAACCTTGAAAATATATCAGCCATTTCATTAGATGAAAAATTCTCATTAAAAAACCTTAGACTTTTAAATCAAAAAATTACATATCAAGGAAATCTAAATCCAGAATTGTTATTGGGAGACAAAGAAACCTTGGTAAAAAAAACAAAAGAAATTTTACTTGCTTTCGAAGATTATCCCCATATTTTTAACCTAGGACACGGCGTGTTGCCTACAACGCCCGTGGAGAATGTTAACCTAATGATTGAAACGATAAGAAGAACATAAAATGAAGTATGTTGGCGAACAAGACTTTGATCACAAAAATCCACAGAGAACCGGGGTATTAATTTGTAACCTCGGTACGCCAGAAAGCTACAAAGTAAAGGACGTTAGAGCTTTTTTAAAAGAGTTTTTATCAGATGGTAGGGTTATCGAAATACCAAAGGCAATATGGTGGTTTATTTTAAACGGTATAATACTGAGATTCAGGCCAAAAAAATCAGCAAAGCTATACGAGTCAGTTTGGACAGAAGAAGGATCCCCTTTGTTGGTGTATTCACAAAAGATAGTTGAAAAAGTTAGAGCCTTAATGCCCGAGAACATCGAAGTTGAGCTAGCAATGAGATATGGCAAGCCAGAAATGGAGAAAGCCCTCTTGTCACTTAAAGACAAAAACTGCCGCAATCTGATAGTTTTGCCCATGTTCCCGCAGTACTCTGGAACCACCACAGGTAGCGTATTTGATGAGGTGACCAGAGTTTTGTCAAAGTGGAGGTGGGTCCCTGCCATAAATTTCATAAACAGCTACCACGATAATAAAAATTATATTAACGCCCTAGCCCAATCAATAAAAACAAAAATGAATGGCCGCTCTCCGCAGAAAGTAATATTTACTTACCACGGCATCCCCAAAAGAAACTTCGACCTTGGAGATCCTTATCACTGTCTTTGTTTAAAGACTACAAGGCTTGTTTCAGAAAGATTGGGTCTTGATGAAAAAATGTATATGACGACTTTTCAATCTAGATTTGGACCGTCTGAATGGTTGAAGCCCTACACAAGCGAGACCATGGAAGAGCTGCCTTCTTTAGGAATAAAAGATATCATGGTTGTGGCACCAGCATTTAGTGTTGATTGTCTTGAGACGATCGAAGAAATCGATGAAGAAAATAAAGAAATATTTTTAAATGCGGGAGGCGAAAACTTTGAATACGTACCCTGCCTGAATGACTCAGACGACCACATACAATTTATAAAAAAAACAATAGAACAACACACCGCTTCTTTTAAATAATTGGTCATGAAGAAGTGTTTAATAATTTACTCAACGACAGATGGACACACAAAAAAAATCTGTGAACACATAATAGATCAACTAGAGGGCTTGCAAGAAACAGTCCTAATGACAATATCAGACACATCTCAAGAAGAACTAACGAAGTATGATAATATAATTGTTGGCGCAAGCATCAGATATGGAAAGCATAAAAAAGAAGTACACGAATTTATAAAAAAAAATATTGATGCAATTAATTCCAAGAACAATTATTTTTTCAGCGTTAATGCTGTAGCTAGAAAAGATAATAAAAATACTCCTGAAACAAATCCTTATGTTATTAAGTTTTTAAAACAAACAGCCTGGAACCCAACATTCACAGGCGTGTTCGGAGGTAAGGTCGACTACCCAAAGTATAGATTCTTTGATAAGCATATAATCAGGTTTATCATGTGGCTTACAAATGGGCCGACCGATATAACTAAAAGTTATGAATTTACGGATTGGAACTCCGTTACAACATTTTCAAAGAAAATAGCTATTTAAATTCAATAATTTAACTAACAATTGACCAGTTTTTAGTTAAATCATTAAAAGGTTGATAATTTTGAAGATACAAGATAAATAATAGCTTCTACAAAATCTTCCCTTACTAAAACTTTCAACTAATCATCAAAAAAATATAAACATGAAGAATCTAAAACTTAAAGAGCTTAAAATTAAAACACCTCAAGAGCTATTAAAGTATGCAGAGGATCTTGGCGTTGAAAATGCTAGCTCTATGCGTACGCAAGACATGCTTTTCTCAATTTTAAAAACTCTTGCTGAAGACAATAAAGAAATTGAAGGTGAGGGAGTTTTAGAAGTTTTACAAGATGGGTTTGGTTTTTTAAGATCAATGGAAGCTAATTATTTGCCAGGACCTGACGATATTTATGTAAGTCCAAGTCAGATTAAAAGATTTGGATTGAGATCAGGAGACACGGTTGAAGGACCGATCAGAGCGCCAAAAGATGGTGAGCGCTATTTTGCTTTATTAAAAATCGAGTCGATCAATTATGAACCAACAGACAAAAGCCGTAACAAAATAAATTTCGATAACTTGACACCATTATATCCTGACGAGCAAATTAGACTTGAGACTGAAAAACCATCAAAAGATCAAAGTTCAAGAGTTATTGATCTTGTTGCTCCAATTGGAAAAGGTCAAAGAGCTTTAATCGTATCACCTCCAAGAACAGGTAAAACTGTTTTACTCCAAAATATTGCACACTCAATTACTGATAATCATCCTGAGTGTTATTTAATGGTTCTCTTAATTGATGAGAGACCAGAGGAAGTGACTGATATGCAACGTTCTGTAAAAGGTGAGGTAGTAAGCTCAACTTTTGACGAACCTGCTTCACGTCACGTACAGGTTGCAGAAATGGTAATTGAAAAAGCAAAGAGACTAGTCGAACACAAAAGGGACGTTGTCATACTGCTAGACTCAATTACTCGACTGGGTCGAGCTTATAACACAGTTGTTCCTAGCTCCGGTAAGGTATTAACGGGTGGTGTTGATGCAAACGCCTTGCAAAGACCTAAAAGATTTTTTGGTGCTGCGAGAAATATTGAAGATGGTGGATCGCTTACTATCATCTCAACAGCATTAATCGATACTGGAAGTAGAATGGATGAGGTCATTTTTGAGGAATTTAAAGGAACTGGTAACTCTGAAATTATACTGGATAGAAAAGTTGCAGATAAAAGAATATACCCTGCAATCGATATAACGAAGTCTGGTACTCGAAAAGAAGAAATCTTGCTTGCTAATGATGAGCTTCAAAAAATGTATGTTTTGAGGCGTATTCTTAATCCGATGGGAACAATGGACTCAATAGAGTTCTTACTAGGTAAACTTAAGGAAACAAAAGATAACGCAGATTTCTTCCAATCAATGAATAAGTAGCCTTTCTACTAATTATCCCTCAGCCTCTAAAATTGAAGAAAGCTTATATTTTTCTCCTAATTTTTGAGATCCCCCAATATTTTTAAGATCAATTATAAAAAAAAACTCAATAGATCTAACTTTACATTTGTTTATTAAGTTTGCAGATGCAAATGCAGTGCCTCCAGTTGCGATCAAATCATCAATAACCAGAACCTTATCTTTTTCATTTATGGAGCTTTTGTGAATTTGTATTTCATCTGTTCCATACTCCAGCTTATATTTTTGCTTTAGTACTTTTCCAGGAAGTTTCCCTTTTTTTCTAATAGGAACAAAAGGGATTTCAGTTTTATAAGAAACTGCTGAGCCAAAAATAAACCCACGGGCTTCTACTGCTGCAATTTTTGTAAATTTATTCTTTTTTACATATGTTGCAATTTCATCGACGACTTCTTTGAAAAGCAATTTATTGTCTGTAATTGATGTTATGTCCTGAAACAGAATTCCCTTTTTAGGAAAATCAGGGATCACTCTGATATTTCTTTTTAATTTATTTTTTAATTTTTTGTTCAACGTTCAGTAATCTTTTCTTTGTTTTTATTCCACCAACAGATGTGAATCCTGTCAACTTACCATCTTTTGAAACCACTCTATGGCATGGAACGGACATCATGAGATTATTTCGACCTAAAGCACCACCAACCGCTCGTGGTGATGTCTTAAGGTTTTTTGCTATTTGGCCATAGCTGGTAGTTCGACCATATGGAACTCTTCTTAAATAATTCCAAACTCTATTTTGAAATTTAGTTCCCATTTGTTTTGTAGGGAAAGAGAGAGAACGTCTTCGACGAGCTAAATATTGATTAATTTGAAGAGCAGCCCGTAACAAGAGCCTATCTTTTGTTTTGGTTGGTTTTTTTCTTGAGCGGTGAATACTGATTATTCTCTCATTGCTTGAAACAACTTCAATATTTCCAATCATTGATTTGAAAACGTAGCTACTCATGTATACATTAGGTTAGTATATATGGACGCACTAGAAAATATTATTTTAAGAAATTCTCCCAGAAAATTGGCATTACCAATGCCATCTGAGGATCAAATGCAGTTGGTTTACAAAGCAGCTTTAAGGGCTCCAGATCATGCGTGGTTAAGGCCTTCAAGATTTATTCAAGTCACAGGAGATGGAATTACAAAATTATCTGAAATTTTTGTAAATTTTGCTAGAGAAAAACTTAAAGAGGAAGATGAGCAGAAGTTAGAAAAATATAAAAATGCTCCCTTTAGAGCACCAATGATCATTATCTTGGTCTCTCATATTCAAGATCATCCTAAAGTCCCTGAAATAGAACAAGTCATGTCTACAGCAGCAGCGGCACAAAATATTTTATTGGCTTTAAAAGCAATTAATTTTGCAGGTATGTGGCGAACAGGAGCTTTTTCACTCAATAATGATATTACAAAATATCTTGGTTTAGATGAAGATCATAGAGTTTTAGGTTATCTTTACGTAGGCACACCTGATGGGCCAGATAAAAAAATTCCTGAATTAGATTTAGATGACTTTATAACTAAATGGGATTAATCATTTAATCTGAATTTTAGATAAATTATGACGATATATGCACTATCAACTGCTCATGGTGTTTCAGGACTTGCTGTCATTAGGGTCTCTGGTCATTTAGCTTTAACAGCTTTAAAAACTTTAACTAGAAAAAGTCATTTCGAAGCAAGCGTTATGACGCGAGCAGATTTTCACGAACCAGAAAGCGGAAAACTTATCGATAAAGGACTTTGTGTTTATTTTGCGAAACCAAAAAGTTTTACTGGAGAGGATGTTGTAGAAATCCATGTGCATGGCAGTCAAATAGTCATTGACAAGATTTTGCATTCCCTTGGGACAATACAAAATGTTCGCATGGCAGAACCAGGTGAGTTTTCGAAACAAGCTTTTTTAAATAACAAAATGGATCTTACTGCTATTGAAGCAATGGGTGATCTTATAAATGCACAGACAGAAGCTCAATTAGAAAATGCACTTAGTCAAATGGGTGGCAAATTAAGTGAGTTGTATTTGTCATGGAGAAAAACTCTTATAGAGCTTGTTGCATATCTTGAGGCCAATATTGATTTTGCTGAAGAGGATATTCCTGATAACATCTTAAATAATATCCATTCTAAAATTGATAAATTAATAACTGAAATGAATGAGCACCTGAGTCAAAAAAATCAAGGTGAGATTCTGAGAGATGGTTATAAAGTTGTAATAGTAGGAGAACCCAATGTTGGCAAATCAAGCTTACTAAATTTATTAGCTGATAGAGATATCGCTATTGTATCAGATCAAGCTGGAACAACTCGTGATGCACTCGAATGTCGTCTAAATATTGCCGGTTTTCCAGTGCTAATTACCGATACGGCTGGACTAAGAGAGTCAGATAACGAAATTGAAATAAAGGGAATTGAGATAACTAAAAAGAAAATTCAAGAAAGCCAACTTGTGATTGAAATGTTTGACGATCCTAAAAAAATACATTCAAACAATACAAGTTTAAAAGTCCTTAATAAATCTGACTTACATAATGGATTAAATGAAGATCATGAAGTTATAAACATATCTGTTATCAAAAACGAAGGTATAGATAAAATCATCAATTCAATCTCAAAAAACATTCAAAAAAATTACGACCGTAACCAAAATACTATTCCTACTAAAACAAGATATATTTTAGGAATTCAAAACTCTGTAAACAGTTTAGAAAAATCTAAAAACATAAATCCTATTACTCATTCAGAGCTTATGGTTGAGGAATTGAGATATGCAATTAACGAAGTAGGAAGAATTACAGGTCACGTTGATGTCGAAGATTTTTTAGATGTTATTTTCAAAGATTTTTGCATCGGTAAATAAATAATTTATCGATTGCTTTTCCCCTAAGTTAATTTAATTAACATTATCATGTCTGATAATGATTATGATGTTGTAGTTGTTGGTGGTGGTCATGCAGGATGTGAAGCTGCCACAACATCTGCACGAATGGGCGCAAAAACCTTACTTATAAGCCATAAATTTGAGACAATTGGTGAAATGTCATGTAATCCAGCAATTGGTGGATTGGGTAAAGGTCATCTTGTAAGAGAAATAGATGCTCTTGATGGAATCATGGGAAGAATTTCAGATCTCTCTGCAATTCAATATAGATTACTTAACAGAACCAAAGGACCAGCAGTACGTGGTCCGAGAACTCAATCTGATAGAAAACTTTATAAAAAACACATGCAGAACGAAATACTCAACACAAAAAATTTAGAGTGTTTGTTTGATCCTGTTGAGGACCTAGTATTTGGCTCAAACAATGATATTTCGGGTGTTGTTTGTCAAAGTGGTAAAACGATTAAAACTTCTAAAGTTATTATTACAACTGGAACCTTTTTAAATGGTTTGATTCACGTTGGAGATAAAACAATTCCTGCTGGAAGACATGGCGACAAACCAGCCATAGGACTTGCTAATTCTCTTTACAAAGCAAATTTTAAAATAGGACGTTTAAAAACCGGTACTCCTGCGCGATTAGATAAAAATACAATTGATTTCGAAAAATTAGAAAAGCAGGATGCCGATACCTCGCACTCATATTTTTCTTTTTTAACGAAAAAAACACACAATGAGCAAATACCATGTCACATTACATTTACCAATCAGGATGTTCATGACATTATTCAAAAAAACATAAATAAATCAGCTATTTACTCGGGTCAAATCGATGGAACCGGACCTAGATACTGTCCGTCAGTTGAGGATAAAGTAGTTAGATTTGAGGACAAAACTAGACACCAAATCTTTTTAGAGCCGGAGGGACTAGACAGCAATTTGATCTATCCAAATGGTATTTCAACATCATTGCCTGCTGATATACAAGATAAATTTATAAGTAAAATCAATGGTTTAGAGAATGTTAAGATCATTAGACACGGGTATGCTATAGAGTACGATTTCATTGATCCCCAGGAGCTTTATCAAACTTTAGAAACAAAGAGAATTAAAGGACTTTATTTAGCTGGGCAAATAAACGGAACTACAGGATATGAAGAAGCTGCAGCTCAAGGTCTGGTAGCTGGTATGAATGCAGCACTATCTTTTTCCGGCAAAGAGCATGTTTTCAAACGAAACGAATCTTATATTGGAGTGATGATTGACGATTTAACGCTCAAAGGAGTTACTGAGCCTTATAGAATGTTCACATCAAGGGCAGAATATAGGCTAACACTAAGATCAGATAATGCTGATCTAAGGTTAACACCTCTAGCAATCGAATTTGACATGGCATCAAATGAGAGAAAAGAAGCTTTTAAAACAAAGAAATTGAAATTGGATGAATTAAATAAAATTGTTAAAAATCAATATGTTACACCAAGTAAAGCAAACAAATTAGGCTTAAAAATTAATCAAGATGGTAAAAAAAGATCTGCATTTGAACTATTATCTTATCCAAATATTGATTTGAAAAAAATTTATGAGGTATTTTCTCTAGATGGTTTTGAGCAAATTGAGGATGATATCAAAGAACAAGTGTCGATTGAGGCACATTATAAAGGATATTTGAAGAAACAAGAAAGTGAGATTTTATCTCTAAATAAAGACGAAAAAGTTAATATACCAAGAGATATTGACTATCATGAATTTCCTAGTCTTTCCAACGAAATTAAGGAAAAACTATCTAAAATCAGACCCGAAACCCTAGGGCAAGCTTCAAGAATTGATGGTGTGACACCAGCTGCGTTAAGCTTCATTTTAGCCTATATAAAAACAAGAGCAAAAAGTCAAAAATTAGCTTAAAGTCCATCTTGTATGGAGGATTCCAGTGATTCTTTTTCTAAATTAAATACCGATGTTTCACGTGAAACATTGCTTCTATTTCATAAATATCGTGACCTCATTATCAATGAAAAACAAAGCCTCATATCAAAAAATGACCAAAAACATATATGGATTAGGCATTTTCATGACTCTTTAAGACTCTCAAATTTCATTGAGTTGAGTAATTTAAACATTATTGATATCGGAAGTGGAGCTGGGCTTCCTGGTATACCGTTAGCTCTCGTATCAAATAAAAAAAATCATTATTATTTATGTGAAAATCGTAAAAAAAGAGCCAATTTTTTAAATGAAGTAATAAATCAACTCTCTATTAAAAATGCAGAGGTGATTCACTCTAAAGTGGAGCAAATAAATTATCCACAGTTTGATATAGTTCTAGCAAGAGCAGTTGCGGAATTAAATGATTTATTTTCAATGAGTTACAATATTATAAAAAAAAGTAGTACCTTACTTTTCCACAAAGGTGTACATATAGATACTGAATTAAAGAAGGCTACTAAATATTGGACATTCGATTATTCATTGCATGAAAGTAAAATAGAAAAAGGATCATATATAATAGAGGTTAAAAATTTAATAAAATCAATAACTTAATGAAAAAAATAATTGCAGTTTCAAATCAAAAGGGCGGAGTTGGTAAGACCACAACAGCAATAAACTTATCCACAGCTATAGCTGCTATGGGACGAAAGGTGTTAGTAATCGATCTTGATCCCCAAGGCAATGCTACAACTGGTTTAGGCATTGAGTATGATGCAAGAGAAAAATCAATTTATGAAGTTCTTTCTCAGCAAGTTGATATTAAAGATTCATTTCAACAAACGAAAATTGAAAACCTATTTCTGATTCCATCTAAAGTAGATTTGTCTGGTATTGAACCTGAACTTTCAAATGTTCATGACAGAGCTTTTGTGATGAAGAAAATTTTTGATGACACAAATTCTTTAGATCAATTTGATTTTATTTTTATCGATTGTCCACCCGCATTAAGTTTGCTTACTGTCATGGCAATGACTGCAGCAACATCAGTGATCGTCCCACTGCAATGTGAATTTTTTGCGCTAGAAGGATTAAGTCAATTAATAAAAACAATTGATCGTGTCCGACAAAATCTAAATCCAATTTTGACTATTGATGGAATAGTTCTAACCATGTTTGATAAAAGAAATAAACTTTCATCACAAGTTGCACTCGATGTAAGAACTCACTTAAAGGAACAAGTCTACGATACAATTATTCCGAGAAACGTTCGAATGTCAGAGGCACCTTCTTTTGGTTTACCGGCACTTTTGTATGATCAAAACGCTTCAGGTAGCCAAGCCTATATTGCACTTGCAAATGAAATCATGAAACAAAATAAAACTCAAGAGGCTGCATGACTGACTCTAATATTCAAAAAAAAGGTTTAGGTAGAGGTCTATCATCTTTAATTGGTGATAATGAAATTAAGACGGAAAAAAATAAGATTTCTATAAGCTCCATATTGCCAAACAAATTTCAACCTCGAAAAAATTTTGATAAAGAAAAATTATCAGAGTTAACAAACTCCATAAAAGAAAGAGGTATAAT
>ENA-OSEY01003229-OSEY01003229.1-marine-metagenome-genome-assembly--contig:-NODE-3229-length-10134-cov-2.488317_pt1 | contig 10134 bp, 13 predicted proteins | sample MGYA00248465_ERZ534230 | MGnify/ENA primary metagenome ERZ534230 (study PRJEB26409, sample SAMN06344110) | marine metagenome | isolation source: Sea water from surface | place: Atlantic Ocean:Southern... | reverse complement strand
CTTTACCATCTTTTTTACTAGATATCTTTTTCACAAGTAATATTTTACTTTCTTTACTAATCCTGATGGTTGCAATGAATGCATTTAGGCCATTAGATTTTTCAAGTTTTCCAACCATTTTGCTTTTTGCAACCATACTAAGATTGGGTTTGAATGTGGCATCGACAAGAGTTGTGCTTAGCCAAGGTCATACTGGTACAGATGCAGCTGGTAAAGTTATCGAAGCATTTGGAGCTTTTGTTGTTGCTGGGAATTATGTTGTTGGTATTTTTGTATTTATCATTTTAGTCATAATTAACCTGCTAGTAATTACAAAAGGTGCTGGTCGTGTTTCAGAGGTCTCTGCTAGGTTCACTCTTGATGCAATGCCCGGAAAACAAATGGCTATTGACGCCGATCTAAATGCGGGAGCTCTAACCACAGAAGAGGCAAAGCAAAGAAGGGAAGAAATTTCAAAAGAGTCTGACTTTTATGGATCAATGGATGGTGCGTCTAAATTTGTTAAAGGAGATGCTATAGCCGGTATTTTAATTTTAATTATTAATATTTTGGGTGGTCTAATTATTGGTATATGGCTACATGGTTTAGGCATAGAAGAGGCGGCTAATACATATTTTCTTCTTTCAGTTGGAGATGGTCTTGTAGCACAAATACCTTCATTACTTTTAGCAATCGCTACTGCGATTATAGTTACACGTGTATCTGAAACACAGAATTTAGGCGAACACATTAGTAAGCAAATGAACCTCTCCAGAGCATGGCTCCCAGTTTCAGGTGTTTTAATCCTTATAGGAATTGTTCCAGGTATGCCAAATACTTTATTTTTGATTGCTGGATTTGGAGCTGCATTAGCTAGCTTTCTTTCACGTAGATCAGAAACCATTGAAGAAGAACAAGAATTAGAGAAGCTATCAGCACCAGAAGAAAATGAATCTGAAGAGAAAATTAATTTATCTGAAATTGCTGATAATTCACCTATTTCTGTTCAGCTTGGTTATGGGTTGATTGGGATGGTTGATGAAGAAAGTGGTGGTCCGTTGGTAAATAGAATTACGGGTATAAGAAAGCAAGTTTCTAAAGATCTTGGTTTTATTATCCCTGCTGTGAGGGTTAAAGATGATTTAACGCTTCCTGCAAACCAGTATAGAATTAGAGTTGGTCAGACAATTGTTGGTGAGGATACAATTTATCCAGACAGAAAATTAGCAATACCAGGAGATAATAGCAAAGTTAAAATATCTGGTATTGAGGTTATAGACCCTTCTTTTGGAATGGAAGCAATCTGGATTGAAAGTCATAAACAAGCAGAGGCAGAAGCAAATGGTTATATGGTTGTCGAACCAGAATCAGTTCTTGCAACACATTTTAGCAGAATACTATTTAGGAATGCCGGAAAGTTAATTGGACAAGACGATGTACAGTCATTATTAGACAATTTATCAGAGAGTGCACCTCAACTTGTTCAATCAGTTATCCCAAAAATTGTACCACTTCATAGTTTGACAGGTGTTTTAAGGTTGCTATTAGATGAAAGAGTTCCAATAAGTGATCTCAGGCAGGTTTTAGAAACTTTATCAGGAATGAATTTAACTAATATGAGTATTCAAGATATGGCAGAGGCGTTAAGACCTGACTTAGCTGGTTTACTAATTCAAAGATTGGCACCTTTAAATGATCCTTTACCTGTAATAACCTTTTCTTCAGGGCTAGAGCATATGCTAATTGGCATGGTTCGCCAAAGTGGTGAAGAAGGATTAGTACTTGATAATGCTTTGGCTCAAAAATTAATAACTTCTTTAGTTCAAGCAAATGAAAAGATTGGTGCAGAAGGAAAGCAAGCAGCTTTGGTTGTTTCGCCTGCAATTCGAAAACAAATATCCTCAATAGTTAGGCAACATATAGAGGATATAATTGTAATGGGTTTCACTGAACTGCCAGATAATAGGAAAATCAATATTGTCGCATCTATAGGCGAAGATATAGAAAAAGAATAATGGAGGATAAAATGACAACTACAACAGTAATAGCGAAAGATACTTCATCTGCAATGGATGATATAATGTCAAAGTTAGGTGATGACGCTGTAATTCTTTCTACAAAACATAAAGATGGTAAAGTTCATATGACAGCTACCACAGAGAATGTTTCAACAACTCCAAGGAGATTAAAGCCAAGTCAACAGTTTTCAAAAATTTTTGAAAGTAGGATGTTGAATGATCAATTTTTAAATCAAGATAAGCCTTTAGAACTAGAAGAAGCATTCAATGATACAGGTGCAAGCACAGCACAGTTGTCGGCACTTAGAACTGAAATACAAGAAATAAAAAATATGTTGTCAGGTGTTGTTGTTACTGAGCCTCAGAACCTAAATGATAATATTGCTTCAACATCTGCATTAAAGCTAAGGCAATCTGGTTTTAGTCCAAAAGTTGTAAAAAGACTTGAAAAAAACTTTCTAGGAAAAGATTTTGAAGGTGGAAGAGTTTCTTTTTTAAGATCATTAGCAAAAACACTAGTTCCAAATGACATAGAAAATTTAAAAGACAAACAAATATTTTACATAATTGGTCCTTCTGGAAGTGGTAAAACTACGTTGGCTGCAAAATTAGCAGCGTTACTTGCAGATACAACTAAATCAAATTCAATAATTTTGTCAGAAATCAATAATGGTAATGGGCAAATAAGTGATAGTTTAAGAGGATATGCTAGACTACTTAATTTGAAGACATCCATGGTATCAAAAAATAAAGCGCCTGAACATGAGTTTGATAGTCAGAAAACTATTGTAGATGTATCAACAAATTTATCGGAATCAATTGAAAGCATAGCATCATCTAAGAAAATCTTCGGACATAAAAATGTATGTGTTATCATGGCAGTTCCTGGTGGTAGTAGTAACAAGCTTATAGGCAGCCTTCATAAAGCTGCTGAAAAACTTGAACCAATAATAGCTCTGTCTAAATTAGATGAATGTGAAATAGGTCCAGAAGAATTTTCAAAATTATCTGAATTAGACTCAAAAATTGGAATTATTACTGGTACAAATAATATAGTTGGTTCATTAGCTGTATCGAGTGAAAATATTATAACTCAATACTTAAAAGAAAACTGCTAAAAAGCTTTACGGATATAATATTATGGCAATAGCATTAGCAATAGCTAGCGGAAAAGGTGGAGTTGGCAAAACAACTGTTTCAGTTAATCTTGCTTTAGCCCTAGCACAGGCAGGTAAAAGAGTAGTTTTATTAGATGCTGATTTTGGAATGGCAAATTCACATGTGCTTTTGGGAATTAATCCTAAATTGAATATAGCTAATTACTTAGATGGATCTGCATTAGTTAGTGATTTGATTATTGAAGCCCCATACAATCTCAAGTTTATTGCTGGTGGCACAGCGGTAAATGATATTTTAAACACTCAGGAAAAAGATAGATATAAAGTTATTAGAGGAATGCAGGATCTTTCAAATGAAACAGATTTACTTGTTGTAGATTGTGCTGCTGGAGGAGCTGATAGTACTCTTGATTTTGTCTCTGCTTCTGATCAGGTGTTAATTGTTTTAGAGGGAGAGCCAACTAGTATGATGGATGCTTATTCTTTAATCAAAATTCTAAATCAAGAAAAAGGTGTTAAGAAATTTTCAATTTTCATTAATAAAGCCTCTAGTGAACTAGAAGCAAAACAAAATTTTGAAGTTTTTTCTAAAAATCTAGTTCATAAATTTTTAGATGCGAGAGCTTATTATGCTGGTTTCTTGCCTATGTCAAAAGTCTTAAAACAGGCAGTTATAATGAAAAAACCAGTTATGATACATAATAGAAAGTCTAAAGAGGGTATTGCATTTCAAAAGTTAGCTGGAGTAATGTTGAAAGCACCAAAGAATGATAAAAAGGGTATTTGTTTTTTTGAATAACATATATAAATTTTATTATGGATATTAAGAAATACTCTGAAACCCCAAAAGATATTAATATATTAGTTGAAAATAATATGGGCCTTGTAAGGAAAATCGCTTGGCACATGCATGGAAGAGTTAAGTCTGCTGTTGAAATTGAAGATTTAATCCAAATTGGAATGTATGGCTTGGTTACAGCAGCTCAAAACTATGTAGTTAAAGAAGGTGTTTCTTTTGCAAGTTATGCTGGAATAAGAATTAGAGGTGAAATCGTAGATCATCTTAGACGCAATTCAAACCTCTGCAGAACCACTATTCAAATGCAACAAAAATACAATGCAAGTTTTGAAAAGTTATCAAGACAGTTACAAAGAGAGCCTAAAAACAGTGAAATAGCGAAAGATATGGGTTTAGAGGCATCTGAATTAGATAATTGGGAGCAAGCCTTTGCAGCTAATACACATCAATCTTTGGATAGTGTATATGATGAATTTTCAATTTGGTTTGCTTCTAATGATCAAAGCCCTGAAGATGAATTATCTGATACTGAACTTAGAGAAAACTTAGTTGAAGCTCTTAAAACACTTCCTGAAAGAGAGGCTATGTTAGTTCAACTATATTATGTTGAAGAGTTGAATGTTTATGAAATTGCCGAAGTTTTGGAAATAACGACTGGCAGAGTATCTCAAATAAAGAAAAGTGCTATATCCAGATTAAGAGAATTTATTCAAAAAATAGACTAGTCCCATATGTTTAAAAAACAGAAAATGAGCACTATAAGTATATCTGTTTTCTCAGCTGATTTGAAACTTATTGGCTTTGAAAACAGAAGAGAGCTTCATTTATCGTGTGGCTTAGTAAATATAGCTAGAGGTAATTGCAATGTAATAATGAAGCCTGATACAAATAATATTAACGGAGAAATATTAATTTCTTCTGAGAGGCCAGTTATGAATGCAGATTTGTCAGTGCCTCCTATTTTATTTGATCAAGTGCATAGTGCATTAAAAAATAATGTTGATAGACCTCTTCAATTAGTTCTATTATTGGATAAATACCTTCAAATAGATAATCATGGTGTATTAACAATAACTGATAGTATTAAAGCAAAAATAGAAGATATATCTTGGATACTTCCAATTAGATAAATCAACCCATTATACTTCTTACCATTTCAACTTCAGTTTGAAGTAATCTTGAAGCGCCACTAAATAATTGTTGGGCTTTAATCATAGTAGTTAATTCGTTAGAAACATCGGTGTTTGAACTTTCAATGGAACCAGCTTGAAATTTACCAAAACCGTCTTCATCACCACTTCCAATTAATGGTACACCACTTTTATCAGTTTCTTTAAATCTATTAGTTCCAAGTTCTTTAAGTTCTGAAGGATTAGAAAATCTTGCTAATGCAAGTTGTCCAATTCTCTTAACTGTTTTCATCCCATACGTTGCTTCAATGATGCCTGAGGGGAAAACTTTGATATTAGAGACTAATATTCTCTCTCCATTATCATTCAAAGTACTAAATGGTATGTTAATAGATGATAGGTTTTGAGTAAGACCATTTTCTGTTTGAATTCTTCCTAAATATGGAAGTCCATCTGAAGTAAGAAGATTACCTTTTTCATCAAGGTTAATAGCTCCATCTCTTGTGTAATAGGGCTTATTAATACCCTCTGGAGGACCAAGAACAAACATGCCATTACCAATTACTGATAAGTCTAAAGCACCATCTGTCTGGATAAGTGCACCTTGAGAGTGAATTCTAGATGATTTGGCTATATTGCTGCCCATACCACTTGCAGGTGTTATACCATCCAATGCTAAACTATACTGGTCATGAAATCTGCCAGCACTTGTTTTAAAACCTGTTGTCTTTGCATTAGCCAAATTGTTTGAGACTAAAGAAAGTTCATGCTGCGCAACATTTATACCTGATCTAATTATACCTAACATTGAATAAATCCTTTACTGAATATGAATATTCACTGCAAGAGATATGCCATCTAAAGACTTGTAAAAATTATAGTGATCTGTATTTTATAATTTATGAAATTTATAGTAATAACTTAAAATATGACAAATAAAAATCAATCTACTGCATTGGTTCCAACACCAAAGTTACATGCGCCAGCAATAAAAAAATCATCTCATGTTGCAACTGTAAAACTCGTCGATGATAAAACTATTTTAGAAGATAAAGAAGAAGTCAGAACTAAACTTCCTGATATTCTTGGTAGAGTTCTAGCTTGCATATGGATTGATCCTGAATTTTACCATTCTTTCGCTAATGATCCCAAAAGTACTTTAGAAAAGAATGGAGTTTTTTTGCCACAAGATATTTTTTTAGATTTTGAGAAGCCGAGGGCAGATAGACCTAAAATAGTTGTCTACGAGAAAAAAAAGGACTCTAAATTTAAATTAAGAGTAATGTATCTTCAATTAGTTATGATGGCTGGTCGATAATGAAGATTATTCTTTATATTCTTTTGATAGTTTCATATTTTTCTTTATATAGCTTTGCTCAAGAAAATAATTCTTCTGATGAAGACCCAAATTTTGCCCAATTTCAAAAAGGTGTAGAAGCTGTCAAAAGTAAAGATTATGCATTAGCAGCAGATATTTTTGAAGAATTAGCTGTTTCTGGAGACATGGATGCCCAATTTAATTATGCTATACTAGTAAGAAATGGACTTGGAAGGGCCCAAAATTACAGTGAAGCTTTATATTGGACTTGGCTATCTTACGCTAGCGGTTTAGAAAAAGCAGATAAGGTGCTAGAAAAAATTTTGGAACTAGTTCCTGAAGAGAGCCATCAGCAAATTAGAGAAAGAGTATCATTATTTATCTTAGAAAAAATAAATTCTGGTGATAGAGCTTCTCTTTTAAACTTTGGAAAATATTATTTGAAAATCTTGCCTGAAGAGGATTATAATAAATCGTATTTATTTTACTCTATAGCAGCAGCTTTTGGAGAAGAGGGAGCTAAAGACAAAAGAGATGAAATTTTGAGTGATGTAGATAATGAAAAAATTGTTGAAATCCAAAGTCAAGCGTCTGAAATGTTTGAAAAACTTAGAAAAGGTGAAAAAATTGAAATGTTGAAAGATTAGGAGAATTACATGAAGGTAAAAGTGCATTGGATTATTGATGGAGTTGCTGAAATTGAAGCAGACACTCCCGAAGACGCAGAAAAAAAGGTAGAAAATGAATTGTCAAAGTTTATGGGAGACAATAAGCATATTTCTGATGAATTAGGTGCAAGAGCTATACAAGGCAAAGCTTATTTACCTGGACCTGATGATAAAGATGAAATAATAGAGAATGAGGACTGATAAATTAAAATCCTTTAAGAAGCTCTCCTATCGTATTTTCTAAGCTAACATTATCTTGTTCGATACGTTCAATTTCGGCTCTTAATTCAGCAATTCTTTCTTTTCTTCTTTCCATCACTTCTTTGATTTCTTCAACAAGTTTTTCTAATTTTTCGCCTAGATCAACTTCTTCTTTCTTTTCTTCTTCAGCCATTCTCGAGTACCATAATTAGATTAGATCCTTGCTTGTCCTGCAAGCCAATCAAGTGTTGAAGCCTTATACTCTTTTGGTGTGTTATAAAAGAAATTATTAGAAAAACCATTGTTTTGTTTTTCTTCATAATTTTCATCATTAGTATTTTGATCAGGATTTTTATTTCCTGAGTTATTCAATTCCCTATCAATTTTATTTAACACGCCTAATTCCATAAAATTAAAAACGACAGAGATGCAAAATAGTTAAATAAAAATTGGCATAACAATTGCTGATTTAAGTTTAAATATTGACTAACAGTAAAAATGTATCAAAAACAATTTTTTCAATTAATTTTAATTCTATTAATTTTGCAATTTTCAAATTCCAGTATACTTGCAAAAACAGTTATTGATTGTGAGTATTTAGCTGCTGTTGCTGAAGAAAAAAAAGATCTTCCAGCTGGCTTGCTATCAAGTATTTCAAATGTAGAAGCAGGAAGAATAATTGGCAATAATCCAAAAAGGGGATGGCCATGGACTGTAAATCATGCCGGTGAAGGCCTCTTCTTTGAGAAGAAATCTGAAGCAATTCAATATGTCAAAAGATATTTAAAACTAGGTGATGTAAATATGGATGTTGGTTGTATGCAAATCAGTTTAAAATGGCATTCTGATAATTTTTCTTCGCTAGAGCAAGCTTTTGATCCTGTAATAAATATTAATTACGCAGCAGATTTTTTAAAAAAGCTTTTTTCTATTCATAAAGATTGGAATTTAGCTATCAAACACTATCACTCTTCCGACCCAAAAAAGAATATTAAATACCATCAGAAAGTTCTTGCAGCTTGGCAAGGCTCAGAATTTTCGAATGACAAAGAAAGTTTTATAAAAGCACATTTAACTTTACCAATTGCAAAGCCAGAATATAGAAAAAATAATAATTCAATTAACTTATCAAAAAGTACTAAAGTTTCAAAAAAAATAACTCAGAAACAAAATATTAAAAATAATAACATTACTGAAAATATCAAAAGTGTCTCAAATACACAGAGTAAACCAAAATTTATTCAAGATCGATGGGATATAGTTCTTAAATTTAGAAAAGAATTTCAAAATAAATAAAAAATATATTTATAATTATTAATCAAAATATTAGTAATTATATATGATAGAATTTGTTGAAGCATTTAGATTAGCATTTAATCTTATTATCACTCTGGATGCAAATATCCTAGAAATAGTATTATTATCTCTGAAAGTAAGCTTAGTTGCACTTATTGTAGCATGCTTAATTGGTTTTTCTTTAGGTTCAATTTTAGCTGTAAGCAAATTTTATGGAAGAGGAATTGTATTAATTATAATTAATAGTTTTATGGCTTTACCACCAGTTGTGGTTGGTCTTGCTGTTTATATGCTACTCTCAAAATCTGGCATGTTTGGATGGATGAATATTTTATACACGCCTTCAGCAATGATAATTGCTCAATCCATAATTATAACGCCAATTGTATTAGCTTTATCGAGGCAAGTAATTGAAGATTTAAATAATGAATACTCAGAATTTTTTAAATCACTAAAAATTTCAAAATTACAAATTATAAAGACATTGATTTGGGACGCACGTTACACATTAATCACTGTGGCCTTAGCAGGTTTTGGAAGGGGCATTGCAGAGGTGGGCGCGGTGATAATTGTAGGAGGCAACATAAATCATTTCACAAGGGTTATGACAACTTCCATTGCACTAGAAACTTCTATGGGGAACTTACCTTTTGCTCTTGCTCTTGGGATTATTTTATTGTTGATATCCGTTCTTATTAACGCTCTTGTAATGGCATTTAATTTGACTACTAAAAAATATGCATTTGGATAAATTTAATAGAACATTAATCAGAATTAAGCCTGAAAAAAATATTAATTGTTTGCCAATTTATATTAAAGACTTAAGTCTCATTTTGGATGAGAGAAAAATATTGTCTAGTTTAAATCTTTCTATCAATTCAGATGATGTTACGGTTATTATGGGTCCAAATGGTGCAGGAAAGAGCATTTTCTTAAAAATTTTAAATGGAATTTTAACACCTACATCAGGAAGTATTACATGGAATAATAAAAAACAATTTTCAGATACATTAAATACGCAAGCTTTTGTTTTTCAAAAACCTATCCTGCTTAGAAGGTCAGTTATTGCAAATTTAGATTATATGGATAGTGTTCTTGGATATAAGAAAAAAATTAGTAAAGACAGATTATTAGAAATTGTCCAACTTAAAAAGCAAAAAAATCAGCCGGCCAGAATGCTTTCACTAGGAGAACAGCAACGTCTTTCACTTATCAGGTCATTAATGCTACGTCCAAATTTATTGCTTTTAGATGAGCCCACGGCAAATCTTGATCCGGCTTCAACAAAAATTATTGAGGATATAATTTTAAATTTAAAAATGATGGGAATAAAGATCATTTTTGTTACACATAATATCCTACAAGCAAAAAGGATAGCTGATGAAATTATCTTTTTAAATGAAGGAAAAATGGTTGAGCATTTAAATAAGCAAGAATTTTTCTCTAATTCTAAATCTATTGAAGTTCAAAACTATTTAAATGGGATACTTTAAAAAAAATGAAATTTGATAAACAAACTATAGAATTTTATAATGAAAATGCACAAAAATATTCATCATATTCTTATTATCATGAAAAAGGTGATCTATATCAAAAATTTTTAAATA
>ENA-OSEY01003227-OSEY01003227.1-marine-metagenome-genome-assembly--contig:-NODE-3227-length-10138-cov-6.887089_pt1 | contig 10138 bp, 10 predicted proteins | sample MGYA00248465_ERZ534230 | MGnify/ENA primary metagenome ERZ534230 (study PRJEB26409, sample SAMN06344110) | marine metagenome | isolation source: Sea water from surface | place: Atlantic Ocean:Southern... | reverse complement strand
TAAAATCTTAATCCTCGACCAATAATAGAAACAATAATAAACAAAAAAATATTTAATCCAAATACACCGCTTGCAATTGTAATAAACTTATATGGAAAAGGGGTTATGCCAGCACCTAAAACAATCAAAATACCATATTCTTTGTAGTAATTTTCAAAAATACTAAAAGAATTTTCCAAATGATAAAATTCAACAATGTAAATGCCCAATGAATTATAAAAAAAATACCCAATAGTATAACCAGCTACTCCTCCAATTACAGATGAGAAGGTGCATATAAACGCGTAAAAAAAGGCCTTAAGCTTATTAGCTAAAGCCATGGGTATTAGCAGTAGATCTGGTGGAATAGGGAAAAATGAACTTTCAGCAAATGATATCAAACATAAGTACCATTTCGCATTTTTATGTTTAGCTTTAGTAAGAGTCCAGTTATAAAGTTTGTTAAGAAAATTCATTTATGTTTTTTTTGCCTTAGTATCTCTTTTGTTTATACTAAATGTAAACTTAAATCTAAAAATTTATTTTCACCTATTATGAATAACCTAACATCAAGAGAATTAAATACTTCATTTATTGCAACATTCTCTCAAGGTATATTTGCTACACTTACATTTAGTACTTTCTTAGTTCATGCTCCAATTTTATTTAATCTTATAGAGATGACTGAATCAGACTATTCATATGGGTTTGTTTTATTTGGTATTTTTACGGTTATAACAAACCAATTAACAACAAGATATTTGTTACCAAAAATTGGAAGTACCAACTGTTTAATTGTAGCAAGATTGATGTATTCTTTTATACCATTCTTAATATTTTATTTTTCTACATATCAAACATATATTTTACTATCAATTATTTGGGGTATTGCGATAGGTATTCAAGCTCCAAATATATTCACCCAAGTTGCCATTATTGAACAAAACACAAATAGAATTTTAAACCCAATTTTTAAATCATCTTTTAGTATTGGTTTTATTATTGGTGGTGGCATAAGTAGTATATGTGTTGGTATAAATATACCACCAATATTAACTACTTTTCTTATTGGGTGTTTTGTATTTAGCTCAACAATTACAATGTTTTTTTTTGGATTGAAAAAAAAATATGACATTAAAAATAATAAACCTGCATTTATATTTCCTAGTTTTAAAATAATTATATTTGCCTCTATAAATATGCTTATCTTTGCAACCATGGGAATCATTATTCAATGGTCTCCATTGTGGTTAGTAAAAGATCTTTACGCACCTTTGTATATGGTAGGATCTATAGTTATACTTTTTAATATTGGTGAAATTATAAGTAATTTTTTTGGTTCTAAATTAATTAATTTGTTTAATGAAAAAATTGTCGGACCTTACTTTGCAATGGTTGGTTCAATAATTTTATTTCTCAGCCTTCTATCTCAAAATATTTATGTAATTTATATATCAATTATTCTTTTTGGATTTCTAATTTCTAATGTCATGCCAATTGTTTATAGACAATCTGTTCGACATTCACCACATCCTATACCTGTAACAATTTCTCACGTGTCTAGTATTGCATTTACAGGTGTCATTTTTGGACCTGCAATTGTTGGTTTCTCTGCAGAAACTTATGGATTAACTTTTAATATGTATATGCTTGGATTAATTATGTTTCTAATATCGTTAATAATGCTTTTAGTTATGAATAATGAAAAAATGGTAGGAGTAGAGGGAATCGAACCCACACCACCGAAGTGACCGGATTTTGAATCCGGCGCGTCTACCAGTTCCGCCATACTCCCTTAGTTAAGGTTTACTCTGGTTTTAATTATTAGTCTATTAGTTTTAATGATTTATTTATTTTTATTAAGATTATCTTTTTAGATTAAATTTTGAAGAAATAGTCGTGTATTCACTATATCCCATTCTTGCTATATATCTCATTGCAACACTATCAACTCTATTATTTTTAATAAATTTGTTATTTATAAAAATTCCAATTACTTCACCAATAATCATTGTAGAGATTTTTTTTGAATTTGATTTTAATTTAATTGTTTTAACTAATTTACATTCTAAATTAACAGGACTATCTTTAACTGACGGAGCTTTAACAAGTCTTGATTTTTTCTTTTTTAAATTTGACAAAATAAATTCATCTTCATCTGGTTTGAAATCCCTGGAAGATATATTCATTTGATTTCGTGAAGTGGAGGTTGCAAAATTTACAACAAATTCTTTTGTAGCCAAAATATTTGATAATGAATCCTTATATTTTCCATGTGTTGAACTACCATTTGAACAAAACATAACCTGTGGAGGCTCATCAGCCACAGCGTTAAAATATGAATATGGTGCTAAGTTCGCTATTCCATTTTTACTAATTGAAGAAATCCATCCAATAGGTCTAGGAAAAACTAGTGACTTAAATGGATCTATTTTAAAAGGACTTCCCTTTTTTGGCTCATAAAACATTATCTATTTTATAAATAAGAATTTGCGTATTCTTTTATTTTTTCAAGCATTGAATAAACCCCATTCCTTCTCCCTGGAGTTAAAAGAGTATCAAGCTCTAAAGTATTTAGCATACTAAAGTCAGAATTTTTAATTTCAGATGGATTCCTATCACCATAAATATCACATAGAATTGTAACCATACCCTTTGATATAAATGCATCTGAGTCATAATAAAATGAAAGTTTATTTTCTTTTAATTGAGGCACTAACCAAACTTGTGCCTGACATCCTGAGACTTTAAAGGACTCATTTCTATATTCTTCAGGAAAATCTTTAGCATTTTTTGCTTGATCAATTAAAAACTTGTACTTATCCATTCCGTCATCGAATAGATCTAGACTCTCTTTGTAGTAATTTATTTTTTCTTCTATTGTTTTCATGACATAAATTTTCTTAATACTTTAGCAGAATCTTCTGGCAATACATCCATAATGAAAACACCAGCCATTGACTCAGAGCCTGCTAAAACTTTTGGTTTATCGCCGTGTCGCAAAGGTGGGTAAAATTCAACATGAAAATGAAACTGATTATCATTTAATTCAGGGGAAGCATGTAAGCCCATTATATATGGGCATCTTTTATTGAGAAAACTATCATATCCTTTTACAACCTGTTGAATACATTTAGAAAAATCTTCAATTTGCTTATCATTAAATTTCCAAGGTCCTTCAATTTGAATTTTTGGTATTATCCATATCTCATAAGCATATCTAGCAAAGGGCGGTACAGCAGCAATAAAATTATCATTTTGATACACATAATATTTCTCCTCCAGTTCCTTCATAATTTTAATTAAAAAGTTCTCTTTTTTAAATGCCCTTATTTCTTTTTCAATTGCAGGAGGAATAAAAGGATAAGCATAAATTTGACCATGTGGATGATGAAGAGTAACACCACATTCTTCCCCTCTATTTTCAAAAGGTAGAACATATTTAACATCAGGTTTTTTTTGCAACTCTTTATATCTATCAATCCAAACTTTAGTTAATAATTCTATTCGCTCCAAAGGCATTTCAGAAATAGTATCAAGATGTGCTGGAGAATATACAACTACTTCACACTCTCCTTTTGAAGGTTTACTTAAAATTTTTTCTAAAAATATATTTTCTCCATTTGGATTAAAGCTAGCCCAACGATTTGGAAAGACTGCAACTTCGAAGTTTGAAAATGGTATTTCTGTTGGATAATTTAAATTTGCCCCTGGACAAAGTGGGCAATATTCTTTTGGCGGAAATGAAGTTCTATTTTTTCTTCCTGCTGAGTAGGTAACCCATTCTTCTCTTGAAGGGTTCCATCTCATATGAGGTTTAGGAATTTCTGTTATCTCAAGTTCTTGGCTTGGGGACTCTATGTGTTCCTTATAACCATAAAGATAAAGTTCTTTTTTATCATTTCTTATAAAAATTCTTTTATGTATTTGATTCATTAATTTTTTCTTCCCATTTAATTGAAGAATTTATAATTTCACTTAGATCATTATATTTTGGCCTCCAATCAATATGTTTTAATATTTTTGATGTATCTGCAATTAATTGTTCAACATCCCCATCTCTTCTATTTGAAAATTTGTAATCAATTTTATCTTCTGAAATTTTATTTGCAGTATTTATAACATCTAAAACACTAAAACCATTTCCATAACCACAATTAAATAAGTTAGATTCTGAATTTTCTAATAAATATTTTGCAACTTCTAAGTGGATATCAGCAAGGTCAGAGACATGAATATAGTCTCTGATAGCTGTTCCATCAGCCGTATTATAATCATTGCCAAATATTTCAATATGATCTCTTTTACCTACAACTACTTCAGATAAAATTTTTATTAAATGTGTTGATCTTTTAGATATTTGACCTGATCTTAATTTTTTATCAGCACCAGCAACATTAAAGTATCGCAATATTATAAATTTGTAGTCATGCTTATTTTCAAATAAAAAATTTTCTGTTTTTATTTTAGATTCAGCATATGGATTTTGAGGATTTAAATTTGTATTTTCATCTATTAATTTATTTTCACTTACCGATCCGTATGCAGCAGCTGTTGAAGAAAATACTATTTTATTTAATCCATTATTTTTACAAGTTTCAAATAGTTTAGTTGCATTTTCAGTATTATTATCAAAATATTTCTGCGGATATTTTACAGATTCCTCAACTTGAATAAAACCAGCAAAGTGCATTAATAAATCAAAGCTATTAGATTTTATAAGCTCAGAAATTACTTCTTCATCATTAATATTACATTTTGTAAAAAATGCATTTTTAGGAATGAGACTTTTATTCCCAGTAGATAAATCATCAATAATATGAACACTGTGACCAGCATCTAGAAGAGAAAGAGCGGCATGACTTCCAATATATCCAGCACCACCTGTTAAAAGAAAATTCATATACGTATCTAATAAATTATTATTTATTAATTTAAAATTGATATATTTTGTAAATGACTAATATTATAAATCTCTTTATTTATTGAATTCAAAATAAAGTCTGTTAATGCTTAAAAAAGACAAATCATTCTGAAATATGAGATTAGATAAAAAAAATATTATAGTTACTGCAGCTGCACAAGGTATCGGAAGAGCAACTGCCCTTAAATTTGCGAATGAGGGGGCTAAAGTTTTAGCAACTGATATTAATGAAGATAAACTAAATGATTTAAAAAATGAGAATGAGAGTATCCAAACTATGAAATTGGATTCAACAAACAAAAAAGATGTAGAGGCCTTTTGTTCTTCTATAGACAAGATTGATGTTTTATTTCATGCAGTAGGTTTTGTTCATCACGGAACAATTCTTGATTGTGATGAAGATGAATTTTCACGATCAATCAATGTTAATATATTTTCTGCATATTTAATGACCTACAATCTTTTGCCAAAAATGTTGAAAGAAAAGAAAGGTAATATCGTTATTGTTTCTTCTGCTGCATCTAATGTTAAAGGTGTGCCTAATAGGTTTATCTATGGAACTACAAAAGCAGCATTAAATGGTTTTGTAAAAGCTATAGCTATTGATCACATTAAAGATGGAATTCGCTGTAATGCTATTTTACCAGGAACTGTTGAAACACCTTCTTGGGAGGGTAGAGTTAATATGGCCGATGATCCTATTAAAGCAAGATCAGACTTTATAGCAAGACAGGCAATGGGAAGATTAGCACAACCAGAAGAAATAGCATCTCTTGCAACTTATTTAGCAAGTGATGAATCAGACTTTGTTACTGGAACATTAAACTTAATTGATGGAGGGTGGACTTTATAATGAAAACTTTAAGATACAGAATTGGAAATGAAGTTAAGCCAGGAATACTTGACCAAGAAGGAAATATTCGTGATGCATCATCTCTAGTAAATGATTGGGATAATAAAAATGTAACTATTAGCAAATTGAATGAAGTGAAAAAAATTGATCCTACATCTTTACCTCTAGTTGAAAACAGTGATGGATATGCACCTTGTGTTTGTAAAGAAAGTATCGGAAAATTTATTTGTATCGGCCTAAATTATTCTGATCATGCTGAAGAAACAGGTCAGAAAGTTCCACCTGAACCAATTATTTTTGCAAAAGCAACAAGTGCCGTTATTGGACCAAACGATAATGTTGAGATTCCAAAAAAATCAGTAAAGTCTGACTGGGAAGTTGAGCTTGGTGTTATTATTGGAAAAGAAGCAAAATATATTTCTGAGAGCGAATCACAATCTCATATTGCTGGATACTGTGTCATCAATGATCTCAGCGAAAGAGAATTTCAAATAGAACATTCCGGTCAATGGGTTAAAGGAAAGTCTTGTGATACCTTTGGTCCAATCGGACCATATTTGGTTACTACCGATGAAGTACCAGATCCTCAAAACTTAAAAATGTGGCTTGATGTAAATGGTAAAAGAATGCAAGATGGATCAACAAGCACAATGGTTTACGGAGTAAACTTTTTAATAAGTTATTTAAGTCAATTCATGTCATTACAACCTGGAGATATCATCTCAACAGGCACACCGCCAGGAGTTGGAATGGGAATGAAACCACAAGTATTTTTAAAAGCAGGTGATGTAATGAAACTTGGTATTGAGGGTCTGGGAGAACAAACTCAAAAAACTATTCAGGCGTAATGTTTGGCAATATTAATAATTGTCATAATGTTAAAGATTTTAGAAACTTAGCAAAAAAAAGACTACCTAGTCCAATATTCCATTACATCGATGGTGCTGCTGATGATGAGATAACTTATAAAAGAAATACAGATGCCTATGAGCAATGTGACTTGATCCCAAATGTATTAAGCGGTGTTGATAAAGTTGATATGTCAACTACTGTAATGGGACAAAAGTTAGATATGCCTTTGTATTGTGCACCAACTGCTCTTCAAAGATTGTTTCATCATGAAGGTGAAATTGGAGTTGCAAAAGCTGCAGAAAAATTTGGAACAATGTTTGGAATTTCTTCTTTAGGGACTGCCAGTATTGAAGAAATATCAAATTTAGTCAAAACACCTAAATTATTTCAACTTTATGTTCACAAAGACAAAGGCCTGAATAAAGCTCTTATAGAAAGATGTAAGGAATCAAATTTTGAGGCAATGGCTGTGACTGTAGATACTGCTGTTGGAGGAAACCGTGAACGAGATTTATATACGGGTTTTACAATTCCAATGAAATTAAAACTCAATAGTGTTTTAAGTTTTATGCTTCATCCAAAGTGGGCAGTAGATTATTTTACAAAACCAAAATGGGAATTAAGTAATCTAAAGGATCACATTAATGAGGGCACAACAGTAATGACAACCATAGGAGATTACTTCACTAAAATGCTTGATAATTCTATGAGTTGGAAAGATGTGGAAAATATTAATAAAGAGTGGGGTCGTCAATTTGCTATTAAAGGTGTGATGTCCGTAGACGATGCAAAAAAAGCTGTAGATGTAGGTGCTTCAGCCATAATGGTTTCAAATCATGGAGGTAGACAATTAGATGGTTCAAGATCACCATTTGATCAACTAGCTGAAATTGTCGATGCTGTTGGAGATAAAATAGATGTAATATGTGAAGGAGGTATTAGAAGAGGTACCCATGTTTTAAAAGCATTATCACTTGGTGCAAAAGCATGTTCTGGAGGACGAATGTATTTGTATGCTTTAGCTGCTGGAGGTCAAAAAGGAGTTGAAAAAAGTTTGTCTAATTTACGTAATGAAATTGAAAGAGATATGAAATTAATGGGAGTTTCTAACGTAAAAGAGTTAACAAGAAAAAATCTAAAATTCAGATAAATTAACAACTTTTTAAAAAAAAATATTTATTCTATTCCAATTTTATCTTACAAATTTTTTATGAATGATGAAATTGATCCAATATTTGTTGGTGAGACAGATGATATTGAAGTTGGAACTGTTGAAAGTTTTGAACACGATGAAACCAACTATGCAATTTATCATTTAGAGCCAGGCTTTTTTTGTACTCAAGGTAATTGCAACTGTGAGGAAAAAGCTCCATTAAGTGAATCAGAGGTTGAAGGTGAAGAACTAGAGTGTGTTGGTTGTGGTAAAACATATAGCATCGTTTCAGGTGATTGTGTTAGTGATCCAGAACTAGAAGGACTCAAAATTTATGATATCTCTGAGGAAGATGGAAATCTTTATCTAAATATTTAACTTATAATGTTTAAATTTATTATATTATTTTTATTTAAATTTTTACTTTTAGTTAAAAAATTAAAAACATTTTCACAAGACTCAGTAGCCATTCTTTTTCTACATTCTAGTGTAAGTGCTGAATTATGAGGGGTTAGCAAAGTGTTTTGTAAAGAAAATAACATGTGATTTTCTATTGGTGGTTCAGTTTCAAAGACATCTAATCCAGCAGCAAGAATTTTTTTATTTTTTAAAGCATCAAATAAAGCATTTTCATTAACAATACCTCCGCGTGCAGTATTTATTAGAATTAAATTTGATTTAAATGATTCAAATTGTTCATAAGAAATTAAATCTTTTGTTTCTGAGTTTAGAGGCAAATGAATACTTATATAATCAGCAATTTTAAATCCACTTTCTTTGTCTGTAGGAATATAATTCATAGAACGGATTTCATCATCTGGAATAAATGGATCATGAATATAAATTTCCATATCAAAAGCCATGCATCTCTTAGCTAATTCTTTCCCAATTCTACCAAAACCTAAAATAAGAATTTTTTTTTGATATAACTCAAAAAAATTTGGAAGATTTGCTTTTTCTTTAAATTTATTAAGTTTAACCAATTTATCTGATTCATAAATATTTTTAGTTAAGCAAAGCATCATTGTCATGACATGTTCAGAAACACTTACAGCATTAGCTGTTCCTGTTATAGCTAAAGCTATTTTGTTTTCATTTAAGAAATTGTAGTCAACGTTATCATAACCCACTCCATGTCTTGCAACAACCTGTAATTTTTTTGCATTTGATAAAACTTTTTTACTTAATTTGACTGTTCTAACAACAATTCCATCTACATCAGATAATTCATTCGTAAGTTGATCTTCTTCTTTACTATTAGTAACAAAATATTCTATATTATTATTTTTAAAGATCTCATATCCACAAGTATGAATTTCTCCTACAACACCAACTTTCATAAATGATCTATATTCTATAATAATAAAAAAATAAATTGATTAACTCTTTAAATTATTTTTTTATTATAATAGTATCTATTTTTTTTGGGAAAGGAACAAATGAAAACAGTTAGAATGTCTTGTTCACATGCATTAATTAAATATTTAACAATGCAAAAAATTTTAATTAATGGAAAAAAAGAACCACTTTTTCCAGGTGCTTTCGGTATTTATGGTCATGGAAATGTAGCTTGTATTGGACAGGCAATGGAAGAATATCAAAATGAACTTCCAGGATATAGAGGCCATCATGAGCAAAACATGGCCTTAACTGGAATTGCGTATGCTCGCGCAAAAAGAAGAAAACAAATATTTGTTGCTACGTCATCAGTAGGACCAGGTGCAACTAACATGGTTACTGCAGCAGCAGTTGCATTAAGCAACAGACTTCCAATTTTACTTTTACCTGGTGATACATTTTCTAGTCGCTTTCCAGACCCAGTTTTACAACAAGTTGAACATTTTAACTCTCCATCAGAAACTCAAAATGATTCATTTAAATCTGTATCAAGATATTTTGATAGAATTACTAGACCCGAACAAATTTTAACTTCTTTACCTCAGGCAATCAATGTGATGCTTGATCCTGCAGATTGTGGACCTGCAGTAATATCAATGTCACAAGATGTTCAAGGAGAAGCTTTTGATTATCCAGAAATTTTTTTTGAAGAAAAAATTCATCAAATAAGAAGAATTCACCCAGATCCAAATCAAATACAAAAAGCAGCTGATAAATTAAAAAAATCAAAACAACCTATTATTATTTCTGGAGGAGGTGTTTTATATTCAGAAGCAGAAGAGGAAATATCTGCTTTTGCAAAGAAACATAATATTCCTGTAACTGCAACTGTAATGGGTATTGGATGTATGAATAAAGACGATCCCTATTATATAAGTGCAATTGGATGTTTAGGAGAGGGTTCATCTAATAACCTTGCTACTGATACAGATTTAGCACTAGCTGTGGGAACAAAGTTAGGAGACTTTACAACTGGCTC
>ENA-OSEY01003226-OSEY01003226.1-marine-metagenome-genome-assembly--contig:-NODE-3226-length-10139-cov-4.094713_pt1 | contig 10139 bp, 8 predicted proteins | sample MGYA00248465_ERZ534230 | MGnify/ENA primary metagenome ERZ534230 (study PRJEB26409, sample SAMN06344110) | marine metagenome | isolation source: Sea water from surface | place: Atlantic Ocean:Southern... | reverse complement strand
GATAGCACGCGTACAACCCATGAAAGTATTCCATGAAGATCTCGTTACCCGGTAATTTCATGTCTTTGGGTGTAATTCTTATGTCAGTGCTATTTTTAAGATCCGGGTCTCTCCCAACTCCAGTAACGCCTCTTTTTTGTTTCTGTTTATTTAAAATGTCGTAAATACGATCATAACAATTGAAGGCAGAAAACAGGCTATAACCAACCCAGATTATGAAAAAGTAGAAACTGTATTGTTCCCACTGCTCTCCAAATATGGTTCTAACAACTAATTGGTGATGCTGAAATAGTAGACACTATGATTAAAGACGGTCTATGGGATGCCTTTCACGGATACCATATGGGTATAACAGCTGAAAACGTGGCAACTAAATTCCAAATCACGAGAGATGAGCAGGACAAATTTGCACTCTCTTCCCAGGAAAAAGCTTTGAAGGCTCTTAAAGAGAAAAAATTTAAAGATGAGATAGTAAATTTTAAAATTAAGTCAAAGAGATCTGAAATTGATTTTAAACAAGATGAGCATCCCAGAGAAGGGATTAATTTTGACGCTTTAAAGAGATTAAAACCTGTGTTTCAAAAAGATGGAACTGTAACAGCTGGTAATGCCTCTGGTATAAATGACGGTGCAGCCGCAGTGGTTCTGATGAGCTCTAGTGAGGCTAAAAAAAGAAATTTAAATAAACTTGTAAGTATAAAATCATGGGCAAGTTGTGGTGTCGATCCTGCTTTAATGGGCACTGGCCCTATACCCTCTTCAAAAAAAGCACTAGACTTAGCAGGTTGGACAGTTAAAGATCTCGATCTACTTGAGGTAAATGAGGCTTTTGCGGCTCAAAGTATTGCGGTTTTAAAAACTTTAGAGGTGCCAGAAGAAAAAGTAAATGTTAATGGCGGGGCCATAGCAATTGGTCATCCTATAGGAGCCTCTGGAACTAGGATCCTTGTTACATTGATACATGAAATGATTAAAAGAGATGTGAAGAGAGGATTGGCCACATTGTGTATTGGTGGAGGAATGGGTATAGCTATGTGTATTGAAAGATAATGGAAATATCAAAACCATATAAAGGAAAAGGTAAAAGAAAACTTAAAAAGATGCCTTTTACCGTAAAAGGGTATTTATATTATTATTTGTTTTTTTGGATTTTGATACTCTGTATTTATTTTTCCTATAATTAAGATTTCTTTGATAGTGATTATCATTCTCTAAATTTTTAAGGAATTTTAGCGATAATGATTTTCACTTCCATCTATATTATTTGAAATAAAATTTTAAAGTAATAAGATTTAATTATGAAAACATATAGTTGCAAAAAATGTGGTCTAACAGTACCAGCGAGCTGCTCTGAGTGTGAAAGAGTTATCGATGTAAAAATCGTCGGTGAAGGTTGCTTGGTAAAAGAAAATAAATGTTTAGATTGCTCTAGCGTACCAATTATAAAAGATGTTTGTCTTGAAAAGACAAATTAAATTAACTTTTAGCTTTTAATTTTTTATAATTTTTCATCCATTCACTAAATACTTTTATGGCTTCTTTCATTTGTTGGGTTTTATAAGGATGTTTTTTCGCCCTTCCCAACATAGTTGCAATTACATTTATTTGGTACTTTTTATTCCTTTTTCTTATTTTTCTAATTGTATAAAGAGCTTTATCTTTATCTTTAAAACCTAAACCGTGTGTAGTTGTTTTTGGGTTATAATCTGAAAACAAAGATAGGTTTAGTGGCTTAATCTTTTTATTCTTTAAGATTTTTCCAAGTGGCATTTTATCTAAAATTCTAAATATTTTTTTACTATCTAATGATTTAAAATTATCCTTTTTCAAACCATCAAACCCTATTAAATCAATTTCAAATTTATGATTCTTTCTTAATATTGAACTTATTTTAACAATTCTTTTGTGAAAACCTTTTATATTTTTTTGGTATATGTTTTTAGCTTTTAAATAATTTACATCTTTATAATTAGGAGTTTTGAGTAGTAAAATTCTACATTTCCATTTATATCTTTTGATCATTTACCCTCTTTAAAAATTTTTAAATTATATTATAGATGAATAATGGAACTTCCAATAATAAATCATCCAGATTACGTAGCAAAAATAAATGATGACAATAAATTTCCGATTAAGAAATTTGGCGCTCTAGCAAATCATTTATTAGAAAAAAGAGTTGTTAAAACTTTTTATGTTCCCGAACCATGTTCTGTTGAAACTATGAAAACATCTCATTCGCTTGAATATATTAACCATATAAAGAATAAGACTCTTGATCTTAAATATCAAAAAAAGATCGGCTTTCCAATCAATGATAGTGTTGTTAGAAGATCATTTGTTGCAACTGGTGGAACCGTTCTCGCTAGTAAATTAGCTTTAGATGCCAAGTTGGCTTGTAATACTGCAGGTGGTAGTCATCATGCAACCTTTGAAATGGGAGCAGGTTATTGTGTATTTAATGATGTAGCTGTGGCGGCAAATTATTTAAAGAATAAAAAATATGCAAAAAAGATACTAATTCTTGATTTAGACGTTCATCAAGGTAATGGAAATTCTGAAATATTTAAAAAAGATCGAGACGTATTAACTTTTAGTATGCACTGTGCCTCGAATTATCCAGCAAAAAAATCAAAAAGTGATATTGATATTGAGCTGAAAGATAATACTGAAGATACAGAATACCTTAAGATATTAAATGGAAATCTTAAAGAACTTAACAAAAACAGTTATGATTTTGTGTTCTACGTTGCTGGAGTTGATATTCATCACGAAGATAGATTAGGTAAACTTAAGATTACTGATGAAGGAATAAATATCAGAGATAAAACAGTAATTGAAAATTTTTATTCTAAAAAAATTCCATTATGTGGAGTTTTAGGCGGAGGGTACAACAAAAGTTTCGATAAGCTCATAGAATTGCATTCAATGCTTCATAAGAATTGTGCATCATATTTTTAATTCTGGTAAATTTTCAAAATACTTTAGACTTTCGGGATTAGATATTGCTTCTTTATTATTTATTTTGTCTCCATTAATTATTTTTTTGACTGCTAATTCAACAATTTTTCCACTTTTAGTTTTTGGTATCTCGGGAACTTTGATTATAATATTGGGTACGTGTTTTGGAGAACAATTTTTTCTGATTTTTGATTTAATCAATTTTATTTTTTCTTCATCTAATTTTTGATTTTTTTTAGTCGTAACAAATAATATTATTCTTACATCGTCGTTAAAGTCTTGTCCTACTACTAAGCCTTCAGTAATAAAATCAATATCTTCAACTTGTTGATAAATTTCAGCTGTTCCTATTCTTACGCCGCCGGGATTTAATGTGGCATCTGATCTACCTCGCATGATAAATCCATTATTTTTAGTTTTTTCTATAAAATCGCCATGATGCCAAATATTTTTAAATCGATTGAAGTATGCATTATGGTACTTTTCACCATTCTTATCACCCCAAAACTTTATTGGCATTGATGGAAATGGTTTTTTTACAACAAGTTCACCTTTTTCGTTATGTAAGGCACTTTTTCCCTCATCAGTGAAGACATCAACTTCAATCCCTAAGCTTTGTCCTTGTATTTCTCCTTTATGAACTTTAGAAAATAAGTTTCCTAACACTAAACAACCAACAAGATCTGTCCCTCCCGCAATAGATGCTAGGTGCACGTCTTCTTTAATATTTTGATAAACATATCTAAAACTTTCCTCTGCTAGAGGTGAGCCTGTTGAAGTAATAATTTTTATAGAGCTTAAATCTAAATTAGTGCTTTTATAATTTTCATTTTTCAAATGATCAATATATTTTGCGCTAACACCAAAAAGATTTATTCTTTTATTTTGGCAGTATTCTAAAAGCACATCTATTTTTGGATAAACTGGAGCTCCATCAAAAAGAAAAATTGTAGCGCCGGTTGCAAGTCCACCAACTAACCAATTCCACATCATCCATCCAGTTGTTGTATAATAAAATATTTTTTCATTATCCCTAATATCGCAATGCAACATAAATTCTTTATTGTGCTCGATGAGAACATTACCAGCACCATGCGTTATACATTTTGGTTTCCCGGTTGTACCACTTGAATAAAGAATATAAAGAGGATAATCAAATTCAAACCTTTCAAAAATTTCGTCTAATTCGGTTTGAAGTGCTTCTTTGAAATTAATAAAATTTTCAGCTTCTGTTGAATTTTTTAAGTCATAATTAAAGAAAATAATTTTTTCTATAGTTGGTATGTTTTTCTTAATTTCTTTTACTTTTTCTAAAATATCTATTTTTTTTCCATTATAAAAATAGTAATCACAGGTTATTAAGATCTTTGGTTCAATTTGTTTAAAGCGATCAACCACTCCTTGAATACCAAAATCAGGTGAACACGAAGACCAAATGAGTCCATTTTTAGCACATGCGAGAAAACAAATAACAGACTCAATTTTATTTGGAACATAAGCTGCAACTCTGTCGCCTTTTTTCAAATTTAATTTTTTAAGGTATGCGGAAAAACGGCAAACCTTTTCGTAAAGATCTTCCCAGCAGATTTTTTCTTCAAAACCCTTTTCTGAAAGAAAATTAATAGCAATATCTTTGGTTCTTTTTTTTATCAGATTTTCTGAGTAATTGATTTTAGAATTGGGGAAGAATTTTGTTTTATTAAAAATTTTATCTTTTCTTATTACTTCGTTCCCTTTGTCCCCAACTATTTTAGAAAAATCCCAAAATTTAGACCAAAAAATTTCAGGATTTTTAACACTCCATTCCCAAAGTTTTTTAAAATCATAATTAAATTCTTTACCTATATATTTGGTAAATTCATTTAATTTAGATTCCTCTGCTAATTTAGTCGACGGTTTCCAAAGAAAATTCATAAAGCTTAAGCTTTAAGAACTTATCTCAATAGATATTTTTTTAATAGGACTTTTTGAACTATAGGATCGTTATGTAGTTTTAGTTCTTTCTTCTTGAAAATTAAGTTTATTAACCAATTCATAATCTCTATTATTAATTTTTAGATGTCCAAAAATAGGGATAAATATGTCTAAAATTGAGCTTATTAGAGCAAATTGCTTCATTTTTAACATTTATTAATGAATGAATTTTTAATAAATTCCATTCCAGTTTATAATAAGAAATTATGGCTCAAAACATTTCAGTCCCGGACATAGGTGATTTTAAGGACGTAGAAGTTATTGAAATTTTGGTAAAGCCGGGAGACAAAATCAAAAAGAATGATCCGATCGTAACGATTGAAAGCGATAAATCAAGTGTTGAAATACCTTCACCCTCTGAAGGTCAGATAAAGGATTTAAAAGTGAAAATTGGTGATAAAGTATCAGAGGGAAGTGTCCTTGCGACTATTGAAAATGGCCAAGCAGCAAGTTCTGAAAAATTAACAGAAAAGAAAGTGGTAGAGAAAGAAATACCTCAAAAGAAAATAGAGGAGCCTAAAAAAAATGGTAATTTAAGTAATGGGGCTGGAATTCAACAAGTTAAGAAAGTTTTTGCAGAACCGGCTTCAAAAGATGATATTGATCCTCTCGAAACAAATGAGTGGATTGATTCTCTTAATTCTGTAATAGAAAATGATGGGTCTTCTCGAGCAAGTTATCTTTTAAATAAAGTTATAGACCAAGCTTACAAAGCAGGTTTGGTTTTACCTGACACTAGGACAACACCTTACATAAATACTATTCCGCCAGAAGCTGAGGCAAAGTCACCTGGCGATCAAAATATTGAAAAAAAAATTAGAGCATACATCAGGTGGAATGCTGCCGCCATGGTTGTAAAAGCAAATAAAAAAAGTTCTGAATTAGGAGGTCACATTGGTACTTTCGCTTCTGCAGCAACTTTATATGATATTGGCATAAATCATTTTTGGAGAGCAAAAACAAATAAATTTGGCGGAGACTTAGTTTATTTTCAAGGTCATTCTGCCCCGGGTATGTATGCAAGAGCATTTTTAGAAGGAAGATTAACAGCGCAGCAACTTGATGGTTTTAGACAAGAAGTAAATAAAGGTGGTTTGTCTTCTTATCCTCACCCATGGTTAATGCCAAACTTTTGGCAGTTCCCAACTGTTTCGATGGGTCTAGGTCCTATAATGGCGATTTATCAAGCAAGGTTTTTAAAATATTTAATCAACCGAGGTTTAATAAAAGATCAAGGAAGAAAAATTTGGGTATTTTTAGGAGATGGGGAAATGGATGAACCAGAGTCTTTGGGTGCTATTGGGCTTGCAGCTAGAGAAAAGCTGGACAATCTGATTTTTGTTATAAATTGTAATCTACAAAGGTTGGACGGTCCTGTCAGAGGGAATGGTAAAATTATTCAAGAGCTTGAAGGCAGCTTTAGGGGTACGGGCTGGAATGTTATCAAAGTCATCTGGGGTTCCTATTGGGATAAGCTTTTATTAAAGGATAAAACAGGTCTTTTAATCAAAAGAATGAATGAGTGTGTTGATGGAGAATATCAAGCATTTAAGGCAAAAGGTGGATCTTACGTTAGGGAAAAATTCTTTGGCAAATATTCTGAATTGAAAAATCTTGTCTCTACTATGACTGACCAGGATATTTGGAAACTGAATAGAGGCGGGCATGACCCGCATAAAGTATATGCCGCCTATCACGCAGCAATGCAACATAAAGGTTCACCAACAGTAATTCTTGCTAAAACTATTAAAGGATATGGAATGGGAAAATCTGGTGAGAGTATTAATACCACTCACCAACAAAAGAAGTTGGATGAGCAAGATTTACTATACTACAGAGATAGATTTGAAGTTCCTTTAACTGATAAGCAGGTCAAAAATATTGAGTATTATAGGCCAGATAAAAATTCTGAAGAGATGAAATATTTAATGGATAGAAGAAAAGAATTAGGCGGATTTATACCTGAAAGATCTTCTTTCGCTAAAACTATAAAAACTCCTCCTAAAGATATTTTTGATAATTTTATGAAGTCTACTGGTGATAAAGAAATGTCAACTACGATGGCATTAGTTAGAATGTTAACTGCCTTACTTAGAGATAAAAATGTTTCACCGAGATTGGTCCCGATAATACCAGATGAAGCTAGAACCTTTGGTATGGAGGGCTTCTTTCAAAAAATAGGAATATATGCACATGAAGGACAGAAGTATGAACCGGTTGACTCTGAGCAATTAAGTTCTTATCGCGAAGATAAAAGCGGTCAAGTATTAGAGGAAGGTATAACAGAGTCTGGTGCGATGTCTTCTTGGATTGCAGCAGGGACGTCTTATACCAATCACGATTTAGAAATGATACCAATTTACATTTTCTATTCTATGTTTGGTTTTCAAAGAGTTGGTGATCTCGCATGGGCTGCGGGAGACTCACAAGCCAGAGGTTTTTTAATTGGAGCTACAGCTGGCAGAACCACTTTAGCAGGTGAAGGACTACAGCACCAAGACGGTCATAGTCACCTATTAGCATCAAACATTCCAAATTGCGTTAGCTATGATCCTACTTTCGCTTATGAAATGGCAGTTATTTTAAGAGATGGAATAAAAAGAATGCATGAAAATAAGGAAAATGTTTTTTATTACATTACAGCAATGAATGAAAATTATTCTCACCCTGAAAAACCAAAAGGAGTGGATGAAGGTATTTTAAAAGGTATGTATTTATTTCAAGAAAATAATAATAAAGGTAAAACCAAAGTGCAATTACTTGGTTCGGGCACAATTTTAAGAGAGGTAATTTCCGCTGCCAAGATTTTATCTCGAGACTATGGAATTGACTCGGATGTATGGAGCGTAACAAGTTTCAATGAACTTAGGAAAGATGGTATGGAAACTGAAAGGTGGAATCTTTTGCATCCAGATGAAAAAAAGAAAAAGTCATTTATTCAAAAATGTTTAGAAAAAAGAGATGGTCCAGTAATAGCTGCATCTGACTATGTGAGATCTTTTTCCGATCAACTAAGACCTTATGTTAATAAATCTTTCTATTCTTTTGGGACTGATGGCTATGGCAGAAGTGACACAAGAAAAAATCTAAGGAAATTTTTTGAGGTGGATAAGGAACATATTGTTGCTTACACGTTAAGTGCATTAGCACAAGAGCAACTTGTTGCCTCTAAAGATGCTGAAAAGGCAATTAAAAAATTTAAAATTGATAAGGATAAAATTTTTCCAACCAAACTGTAAATATGGCTTCTCAAAAAATTGTTGTTCCCAATATAGGTGATTTTAAAGATGTAGAGATAATAGAGGTGTTAGTTAAGCCAGGGCAAAAAATAAAAAAAAACGACTCAATTATTACACTTGAAAGTGATAAATCTAGTGTTGAAGTTCCATCCACACATGAAGGCCTAGTTGAGGAAATCAATGTAAAGGTTGGTGATAGAGTCAATGAGGGTGATTTAATCTTATCCTTAAAAACAATATCTTCTACATCAAAAGAAGTTGCCCCAAGCCCTATTAAAAAAGAAAAACCAGTAAAAGAAATTCAGGTAGAAGAATTAAAAAAAGAGGAAGAGATTGTCACTATGCCCGCTAAAGCCGCGAGTCCAAAAGTTAGGAAATTTGCTAGAGAGGTTGGAGCCAATATCAAAAATATTTCTGGTTCTCAGAGAGCGGGACGGGTAACTGAGGAAGATATAAAAAAACATATAAAGGACAAGTTGACTTCCGACACTGTTAAAAAAGAAACTCAGAAAAAATATAAAGACGAATATGATCACGCCGAATTTGGTAAAGTGGAGGTAAAAGATATTCCTAGGGTAAAAAGATTATCTGGTCCACAATTAGTTAGGTCTTGGACTGAAATTCCTCATGTAACTCAACATGATGAAATAGATATAACTGAAATGGAAATATTCAGAAAATCTTTAAGGGATGTTTTTACAGGGGAAAAAATTGCGATTACTCCATTAGCTTTTATAACAAGAGCGGTGGTAAATGCTCTAAAAACATATCCTAATTTTAATAGTTCTATTGATACAGAGTCAAATAAAATTACTTATAAAAAATATTTTCATATTGGTTTTGCAGTAGATACACCTCACGGCTTAATGGTGCCTAAAATAAGAAATGTAGAGACAATGGGAATAAAAAAAATTTCAGATGAACTTAGAAAGGTTAGCAAATTATGTAGAGAGTTAAAAATCGATAAAAAGGAATTTTTTGGTGGATCTATGACGATTTCCAGTCTTGGTGGGATCGGAGGAAATTTTTTCACACCGATAATTAATCCGCCTGAAGTAGCCATCCTCGGTGTCGGAAAGGCCTTTGATAAAATATCTCGAAAAGACAGTAAGTTTATTATTCGTAAAATGCTACCTATTTCATTATCTTACGATCATCGAATAATTGATGGAGCAGAAGCAGCGAGATTTTGTGTTCATCTCGGTCAAAGTCTAGGTGAAGATTTTGCTTTCAAGCTTGCTGTTTAAATAATTTTCAATTAACTAATCTAATGAATAAAAAAGTATTTTCCTTAATTTGTGCTATTTCCTGTTCCTTCATTTGGGGAACCGCATTTGTTGCTCAAGATATGGGTATGGATCACATTGGTCCTTTCACATTCACTGCGGTAAGATTATTTTTAGGATTTCTAACTTTACTTCCTATTATGTTATTACAAGGTCATCATTTAAAAAAAATTAATTTAAATCAAAATGCAAAAATTTTTTATTACCTTATTTTAGTAGGTTTCATGTTGTCTTTTGGTAATTCTTTTCAACAGTTAGCTTTGTTATACACTGATGTTGCAAACACTGCAGTGTTTACTGCTTTTTATGTAATATTAGTGCCTATGATAGCTTATTATTATTTTTCAAAAAATATTCACTGGTCCATATGGCCTTCGGCTCTTTTTTGTTTAATTGGTGGATTTCTTTTAACTAATCTTGATAGCTTAAGTGTTAGAATTGGGGACAGTATCGCTGTCATAAATGCATTTATGTGGGCTTTTCATATTGTTTTCATCTCTAAACTAATAAAAATTTATAATTACCCGGTCATAGTAGCTTGCTTACAATGTTTAATTGGATCTTTTTTTGCTTTCATTCCAGCCGTAATTTTCGAAACAATCGTTTTTTCAAACATACTTTTAGAATATAAAGAGTTATTATATGCTGGGGTTTTATCTAGTGGAGTAGCATTTTTACTTCA
>ENA-OSEY01003224-OSEY01003224.1-marine-metagenome-genome-assembly--contig:-NODE-3224-length-10142-cov-2.169101_pt1 | contig 10142 bp, 4 predicted proteins | sample MGYA00248465_ERZ534230 | MGnify/ENA primary metagenome ERZ534230 (study PRJEB26409, sample SAMN06344110) | marine metagenome | isolation source: Sea water from surface | place: Atlantic Ocean:Southern... | reverse complement strand
TTAAAAAGTTGTTCCATTCCTGGGATAATGGAGCCTGTGGTTGAAGGTGAAAGAGTTATCGTTGATGGCGGTGTCAGTATGCCAATTCCCGTATCTCCATTAGCTGATAGTTGTAATGTAACCGTTGCTGTGGACATTGGCGTCTATAAATTTGATAAACTAACAAGCCCAAATGCTAAATCTATTAAAATAAGGTCTGATATTATAACCTCTAATAGGCTAAAATTAAGACAAGTCTCTGATGCAGATCTTGTAATTAGGCCAGATACAAATGGTTTGCATTGGTCAAGATTTGATGCTGGGGAGATTCTTCTAGAAAATGGAAAAATAGAAGGAAGGAAACGAATGTCAATTTTGAATAATTTGATTAAATAAGTTTGATAAATTAGCAAACAAAGAATAGTTGAGAAAAAAAAATAAACCCATTACCTTTCGCGGCCTAAAATAAACTGAACACAATTGAAGAAGATCATAGCATATATAATAACAACGGCAGTCCTGTTTTCTCAGTCCTCAGATAATCCTGTTAAAATATCTGCATCTTTCGATAACGTGGCAAGAGCAGGTGAAGTAATAGATATCAAGATACTTGCAGAAATGGATAAAGAGTGGCACATATATTCCATTTACAAGGCTAGTGAGGGACCTCTACCAACTGAAATTAGCGTTAGTGGATCTGCGGTAGGATCCGTAGCACCTGTTCGCGAACCAAAACCACTTTATTTATTTGATCCTGGCTTTGAAACAGATACTTATTATCATGAAGGAAATACAGAATTTATCCTTCCAATAAGGTTAAAAAGAACCCTTGTTCCTGGAACTTATGATGTAGATGTAGAGGTTTTCTACATGGTTTGTAATGAAAGGTTGTGTTATCCTCCATTAACCCAGAATGCAAAAGTAAAAATTGTTGTTGAAAAAGGAGAGCCGCGTTCAAATAAGTTAACTTTTAATTCTGCATTACCTAGAGATGTGAGTAATATATCGGATACTGATGAAAAATCAATTTTAAATATATTTCTTCTTGCCATTGGAGGAGCAATCCTTAGTTGGGTAATGCCTTGTGTATACCCAATGATTCCAATCATCATATCATTTTTTGGTAAAATGTCCGAAGACAAGAACATTGGTCGTAATACCATTGCAACATTCTATGGGCTTGGTATAGCAGGTACCTTTGTTCTAATTGGCCTTATTGTTGGGTTCCTTTCCTGGGGTGTTAATGATGCAGCAACACAATCAAAGTATGCAAATATCGGAAATCTAATTGCAACGGATCCCTGGATAAACTTAGGTCTTGGAATCTTGTTTATCTTTTTTGCACTATGGATGTTTGGTATAATCAATATAAATATTGCTGGTAAGCTCGTAAATACCACAGACAAAGCCGGTCAATCTGCGAATAGCGCTTACATTGGATCTCTTTTATTGGGCGTCGCTTTTGCTATCACAAGTTTTAGTTGTACAGTACCTGTTGTTGGAACCCTATTAGTAGTTGCTGCTGCCGGTACAGCAGGAAGCGTTCTAACTAGTTTATATGGGATGACTGTTTACGGATTAGTTTTTGCTGCTCCTTTTGTTGCTCTGTCCTTATACCCAAAAGCGATGGAAAAAATGCCAAACTCTGGTTCATGGATGGAGACTTTAAAAATTGCTTTCGGTTTTATTGAGATAGCTGCTGCAATTAAATTTCTTTGGGTACCTGATTTTGAATGGAATCTCGGCCTGTTACCAAGAAATATCGTGCTCGCTCTTATTATCTTTATTGGATTCCTACTGATGGGCTATTTACTAGGACTTTTTAGAGTGGGCTCTGCAGATAATATTAAACCTTTTCAAGTAGGGAAAGGTCGTTCTATTGCATTGATTTTTACTGCAATAATGATGTATCCTATTGTGATGTCATTCTTTTCTCCTCCTACTTACCATTACGTAAACATGCCAAGGCTTGCAGATGAATTTATCGAGGCACTTGTTCCGCCACCACCAACTGAAGATGAGATTGCAATTAAAGAAGGTTGGTTTGTTGATGAATATGATGAAGCATTGGAAACTGCAAAAAAAGAAGGTAAGCCTCTTTTTATTGATTTTACAGGTGTTTACTGTGCTAACTGTCGCGTTATGGAACGAAGAGTTTTTCCAACAAAACCTGTTCAAGAACAATTTGATAAGATGATCTTAACAAGACTCTACGTGGATAAAAAAGATTCAATGAGCCAAGTGTTTGCTCAAATGCAATTTGAAAGGTATAAACAAGCTACTCAACCATATTATGTCATTCTAGATCCTGAAACTGAGTCAACCATTGCCGATACAGGTGGTTATGTTCCCAATGGTTTTGCAGATTTTTTAAAAAAAGGATTATCATCATATTATAATGGGACTAATAAATAAAAAGTAAATTGATGAAATATTTTAAAATAAAAACTATGTTAACAAAAAAAATATTAACCCTGTCTTTGCTAATTATATTTGGCTGTGACAATGGATCTGCGCAACGTCAATCATCTGCTAAAAGTAGTACCGCTTCTAAACCTGCACAAAAAAATAAAAAGCAAAAGAACACAATAATCGCTCCAGACTTTACATTGGCAGACCTTGAAGGTAATCTTGTGAGCATGAATCAGTTTCAGGGTAAAGTCGTCCTATTAAATTTTTGGGGCACCTGGTGTGGTCCGTGCAGAGTTGAAATACCAGATTTTGTAAAATTATCAGAAAAGTATAAGGTTCAAGGATTGGAGATTATTGGTGTTACGTTGACCTCAGGTCCTCCAAATAGGATTAGTGCATTTGCGGATCAATGGGGCATTAATTACACCCTACTAACTGACATTAATAAAAATGAAACACAATCTGTCACCGCACTATATGGGCAGGCTACGGGTGAGAGGATTACTGGTGTCCCAACTACTTTTCTCATTGATAGAGATGGTCATATCAGACAAAAATATGTTGGTCCAAGATCTGAAGATGTTTTTTATAAAGATTTAAAACCTTACTTATAAAAGCATCTTAATTGAAAAGGATTAAAAGCAAGTTTAGTTACTCGTCAGCATTTCTATATCTATTTTATCTTTTATCAAACGCAATCTCACTTGCGGATCCGCTTGATCACTATTGGCAACAGAAAGTAGACTATGAAATGAGTATTACCCTGCTTGATTCAGTCCGTCAATTAACAGGCAACTCCATAATTAAATATACAAATCAATCACCAGATTCTCTTGATCGAATTTATATGCATCTATATCCAAATGCATTCCAAAAAGGTTCCGTTAAATACCGCGAGTATCTTGGTAATGCAGGAAGAGGCTACAGAGCAAAATATTTTAAAGATGAGTTAGAGGGATTTACCAGCAAAATAGAGGTTCACAATTTATCAGTCGCTCTTCCTGTGAAGGGAGCATCCTGGATTCATAAGGTTCCAATTCTTAAACAATATGACATAGATGATACTATATTGGAGGCAAAATTAAATCGAAAAATTGCGCCTGGAGAAACAGTCAGGATTGATCTTAATTGGACTCATCATGTTGGAGGAATGGTAGAACGTGCAGGATACTACGCGGGTCAATATAACATGGCACAGTGGTATCCAAAAATGGTTGTCTATGACCAAGAGGGCTGGCACTCTGATGTATTCCATGCTGAGGGTGAATTCTACGGTGAATTTGGTGATTTCAATGTAAGGTTTGACATTCCTAAATCCTTTATCATTGCTGCAAGTGGTGTTGTAGTAGAAGGTAATCCCGGCTGGGAAGATGTGGTTGTTGACACATCCATTGAATACAATGTGTGGCTAGATATACATAATTCTAACCTTATTGAATCAAGTGAGAATGAAAGAAGAATTGTAACCTTTCTAGCAGAAAATGTTCACGATTTTGCATGGGTTGCATCTAAAGACTTCCTCTATGAGGGTGGACTAAGCAAAGATGGTAAGACTAAGGTTCATGTCCTTTATGATAAGCAGAGAGGTGAAAATTGGACAAAGGTCGTATTAGAGAGGTCAATTAATGCTCTTAATTGGTTAGAACAAAAATTTGGTCAATATCCCTATCCACAAATTACAACGACCGATAGAATAAAGAGCGGCGGGATGGAATATCCAATGTTAGTTATGAATGGGAGGGACAGCGAAAGCCTTATTGTTCATGAATATGGTCATATATACTTTTATGGAATTTTAGCTAATAATGAGGTAGATGAAGCCTGGCTTGACGAAGGGCTTACTACAAACCAAACAACTGAGTACATGATGAAACGTTATGGAGATCATGGATTTGATACGAGTTTGTATGAAGATTATGAAAAATTTCCTAAAAAATACTATCCACTAGATAATGAGCTACATTCTGATCAATGGTGGGCCATACGGTTTATGATGAGTGGCTATGATGAAAATATAAGCAGGCCATCCCACCTATTTAACAGTGGTTCTGCATATGGTAGGAACGCTTACACGAAACCCTCTTTGATGCTGTTTGAGCTAAAATATATTCTAGGTGATTCTCTGTACTATGCTGCAATGCAACACTACTTTAGCAAGTGGAAATTAAAGCATGTAAATGAAAATAGGTTTATCAGTTCCTTTGAGGAATATACTGATCAAGATTTAAGTTGGTTTTTTGATCCCTGGCTCCACACCACAAGAAAGCTCGACTATGCAATTTCCAATTTTAAAACTATTAAAAATGAAGAAGGCTCATGGGAAGTTGAGCTAGGTATCAATAATCTTGGAAATAGATTTTTGCCAATGAAAGTCAAAACTTATTTTCCCGATGGCACAAGTAATAATAGATGGTGGAATAGACATCTTTGGCGTTTTCAGGATACTTTGAGATATACTACCAATAAACAACCAGTAAAAGTTGTAATGGATCCTGAAGTTCAAACGTTAGATATGGATCTTAGAAACAATTCGACAAAGATGAAAAAAACAATCCTCTTTGATTGGCCTGGAATATGGTACAATCCTCGCGATGAGATGGTATACTGGTGGTCACCAAATTTCTATTTTAATTCGAATGATTCTGATTTTGCTCCTGGCCTAAATATTAAAAAAAGATATGGTCCATATGAGAGTACAACATTTAGAGCCAATTATGCACTTAATTCTAAAGAAATCTATTGGTTCTTAAGTGGGTGGAGACAGTCTGTACACCACCTTCCAAGAACTAAATTTTATTTCTGGGCGTTTAATCGACCAGGAGTAAAAGAATATGGTACTGAAATAGAAAAAAAGTGGAACAGGGTCTACGGCAGAACTCCAACACATACCTTTAAAGGTGGTTTTTATGTTCAGCCAGAATATGATATGAATAGAGCACGACCGCTTGGATATGAGTTAGGAAAAATTGCTGTTGGATATGGCTCGTGGAGTGTAGGACAAGGTCCAATATCAGTTAGCCTTAACACTGCAACAGCAATAGCACCATATTCTGATTGGAATTTTAATCGTTTGACCGGAACTGCTACATTTAAATCCAAAAAGGTCCTTGGGTTTGAGAGCAAGAAGCGTCCTGATTTAAATCGAAATTTCGTTGTGCATGTTAGAGAGCGAATAGTTGCTGGAAAGATATGGACTGATGATAAAGGAGTGCCTGGGCAAGAGGGGTACAATATTGAAGGAAATAGCTCTAATGATATGTTGAGAAAAAACTATTTAGTAGATCAATTCTATGGATATAATAATTTATTTTCTCATTATCATCTAGCCGGTGAGGGCAATTTGCGAGGTTTTGTTGGCAAAGGAGAGAGTGGCGCGGAGGCGTTGGTCTCCAGTACAACAGAGCTTAGTCTTTTCAAGAATGTCGCAAGGGACAATCAGGATCCCATAGATTTAGAGTTTGTAACATTTATTGATGGCGGAATATTTTTTAATCATAATAAATCTAGAATTCTTGCAGACGCTGGTATTGGCATAAGGTTGCATACAAAACTTTACGAAAGAGATATTTATTTTCGATTGGATTTACCCCTTTACATTTACGATGGAAATGTATCAAATATAAGTTTTAATAACTGGGTGTTCAGTTTTCAGAGAAGCATATAGAAATTTAGTTGAATTACTTTAGAGAGTTCCTAAATTTTAAGGAGTTTAGGCCAGACATCCTTTATTCCAATTAAAATAATTATTAATCATTTTGTCACTCAGGAGATTGATCGTGAAATCAAGGCTAATATTTTTAATCTTTTTCTTTTCTTTAAACACTTCTCTTTTTTCCCAAGATGCGGAACTATGTTCACCATATGCGCTAAGTGTATTTGGAGGTAACCAAGAGAATGTTATTTCATGGGCGGAGGCTTCAAATGTTGGGTGTGGTAATTATTCAGTAAATGAGATGCCATACTCGCATGTTGGCAACAATACTGGCATGGGTGATAATTGGAATGTTGCTGCTAGCGATGGAGAGGACGTGGCGTACACATTGACAGTCAGTGAAGCAACTACCTACGATTTCACTTTGTGCTCAGAGAATACAGACTATGATACCAAACTAGAAATTTTCACATTAAATGGTGATGACTGCGATAGCTCAAACGCTACATCAACAGGGAACTACAATGATGATTTTACATGTGAATTTTCCTCACTTCAATCCTCCCTGATAGGTGTAACCCTCCAGCCCGGGCAATACTACGTGGTTGTCGATGGTTTTAGTGGCCAAACTGGTAATTATGAAATTTCAATTAATGTATCTGGAAATAGGACACATGATATTGCGAATAATTCTGTTAGAGAAGTTTGGTCAGATGAAGAATTAAAAATGGTTGATTTAGACTTTTCAAATGAGTTAATTGATTTCTACGAAGCCGAGGTCATGAACCCAAATAGATATGCAATAAGAAATAATTTAAGCAGAGACGTTCCAGAAGAGTGCGGAACTTTTACCTGTTACCGCGTCTATGACGCAGAGACTAATGTTGTACTAACTTGTACAGAGGAATCGTCCTTTACACATGGTGGGCTTACAAATGGCACTGAATATTGTTACTATATAACTGCGCTATATGATGAGGGTGAGTCTGAAGTATCTCAAACTGTTTGTGCGACCCCAAGCTTTTTTGAGCCAGCACCTCCGACCAATGTATATGCAGAGGTTTGGGATGAGGAAATTTCCCTCTATTGGACAGAACCAAGTGTAAACACTCTTGGAGTGCCGTACTACGAAACATTTGATGCTGGTGGGCTTTTAGATTTGTGGCTAGTAGATGGTACCAATTGGGTTTATAATGATTTTACTGGAAATCCTGCGCCTGCATATCAATTTTCATGGACACCAACGCAAACAAATTACGATCAAAGCCTTTATTCTCCAGCTATTCCACTTGGTGATCTTGACGGTGCGACTATTTCATTTGATCTTTCTTTTGATAATTGGAGTGTAACCAGTGAAGAATTTTTATCAGTTGAATACAAGACAGGCGCCGACTTTGCTTGGACCGTGCTGGAAGAATTCTCAAATGCTGTTGAGGACTTCCCATTTGAAAATTTTAGCTATGATGTTAGTGGTCTATCTGATAATCTCTTTGTGCGGTTTCGTTGCTACGGAGCTAATTCCTTTAACATAAACTGGTGGGCAGTGGACAACTTTTCTGTTGCATCTGATGGAAGAGAAATTAGGAACGAGTACGACTTCCTTGGTTATAATGTTTATGTAGATGGGGTACTTGATAATTCGTCTATATTTGATACAACAGGGTACACAGTTTATGGTCTTAACAACGAAATTGAATACACCCTGGGTGTCAGTTCTGTATATGAAGGAGCTATCGGAGAGAGTGACTATGAGAGCCCTCCTGTTAATGTCACGGCTCAACCCATATATGTTTATGGCGATGTTACCGGAACGATATCTGATCCGAACGGGGCTCTGTTAGAAGGTGTAGTGGTGCTATCAGGATCAGCCTCCGATACAACGGGTACGGATGGTGTTTATATTCTTTACAATCTTGATGTTGGCGTAAATACCATTCAAGTAAATAGCTCAGATTTTTATAACACAACTGCTGATGTTCAGGTTCTTGCACAGGCAGATCCAACCCAACAAGACTTTGTATTAAGTCCTGATATGCCTCACCCTGGAGGTCTGAATGCATACCCTCTGGATGAACAGGTATATCTTGAATGGAGACAGCCTGGAAATGGAGAGGAGTTGTTTTTTCAATACGATGATGGAGTATTGGCTAATGCAACTTATTTCTTTGAAACATTTGAGAATGGGCAAGCACATGGCGTAAGGTTCGATGTTGGAGGAGGTTTTGATGTATTGGCAGCATCTGTGAAAATATTATCGGAGGGTGATATGTTTTGGCCATGGCCTAATAGCACCCATGGACCTGTGAGAGTACTGGTGTTTGATGATAACAATGGTCAGCCTGGAAACCTTCTTCATGATGAAGAGGCTATTGCGGAAGATGGGTGGGCAACCGTATATCCAAATGTTTCTGGATTAGAGGGTTCATTCTATGTGATTGCGACACATGCTGAGGACTGGAGTGATGCAGAAGGATTTGGAATTGATGGTGGGCTTGATTACCCTGATAACATGGTGACATATTTTGATGGAGAATGGAACTTTGGAGATGCAGGCTATGGTGGTGATTACATGATGGCTGCACAGGTCATGTCTTATGGCGGGGGTATGGTTTCCATGTCTTCTACAGATGATACAAATCAAAGCTTTTCTAATTTTGATCAGTCGTCAGTAGCTAGTACTATTAGCCTAACACCTACAGGTTTTTTGAGTGAACCATCTCAACCAGTATTTAACCCTGTAAGTACTACAATCTTGAATCGTGAGGATGTTTTGGTTGAATACAGAGTATATCAGGTTGGGGATGATGGAACTGAGACCTTTGTTGTTGCTACCCAAGATACGTTCACCACTCTTGTTACAAGTCCAAATTATATGGAGTATTGTTACAATGTTGCTGCATATTGGAATACAGAGAATTATGGTGAATTAGAATCAAGACACTCGAATGTGGCCTGCACCGTGCCATATGCACCTGGTGACGCTGATTTTGATAGTGATACGGATATCAACGATGTTCTCACTGTGGTTGACTTCGTTCTTGAAGAAGATTACCCAACAGAGGACGAGTTGAGGAACGTAGACATAAATATGGATGGCTATATAAATATTGCGGATATAATTATGATGGTTGACATTATTTTCGGTACAACTACAGCTAGACTAGTTGATTTTGATCCAAATGAAGTTGCTTACATTGATCTCAAATCTGATTATTCCTCTTCAACATTAAATCTAGAAATCGATTACAATGGTCCAATCAGAGGTATGGAGTTCGAACTGAATTACAATTCAGAATTAGTTGATATCCGTACACCATACTTGATTGATACACAAGGGAATGTTATGATTTCATCAAACACTGTTGCTGAAGGTACAAAAAAAGTCATAGTTACAGACATGCAAGGGAAAACTATCGAACCTGTTGGGTATGTTTATTTGTCCATACCTGTTGTATTTAAGGGATCAATCTATGATATTGGACTGGTAGAGATTGACAATATCAATGTTGCAGGTTTTGCTGGAGACTTAATTGATTATGTTTCAAGAACTGCAATCTCTGATGTTAAGCTAATTCCAAGTGATTTTTCGTTACAGCAGAATTTCCCAAACCCGTTTAATCCAGTTACGACATTATCTTACAGCTTGCCAAAAAGCGAATTGGTAGACATAACTATTTATGATATGAAGGGCAGGGTAGTGAAAACACTTGTAGATGGCTTTCAAACTGCAGGTTTTAAATCTGTACAATGGAATGCAAAGAATAGCCAAGGTCAACCCGTATCTGCTGGGGTGTATATATATACAATTGAAGCAGGGAAGAATAGACAGACAAAGAAGATGATATTATTAAAATAGAATTATCTTTACGCATCAAGCCCCACCTTCGTGGGGTTTTTTATTTGTGGGATGATTGGTAAATTTTAATTCTGATTTACACAAGAATTTTACAGTTTCAGTTGATATTGGTGGTTAGACCTAGTTTTAGTTACCGATAAAATGTCTAAGGGTAATAAGCTCAAATGCATAAACCTTTTTTAGTTGTCTGTTATCAAAATGATGTTACCGTCTAAAAAGATATACCCTTTATTCAGCAAAAAT
>ENA-OSEY01003222-OSEY01003222.1-marine-metagenome-genome-assembly--contig:-NODE-3222-length-10146-cov-2.759360_pt1 | contig 10146 bp, 10 predicted proteins | sample MGYA00248465_ERZ534230 | MGnify/ENA primary metagenome ERZ534230 (study PRJEB26409, sample SAMN06344110) | marine metagenome | isolation source: Sea water from surface | place: Atlantic Ocean:Southern... | reverse complement strand
ATGAAAAACTTTGCCTTAAGAAAGGCAAAAATCAATGCTGTTGGTGTTGTGGGGCTTGTTGAAAATATGGTTAGCGGAAATGCACAAAGACCAGGTGATATTGTTAAATCTTATAGTGGAAAGACTATAGAAATATTAAATACAGATGCAGAGGGACGACTGGTTCTTGCAGACGCATTAACATTTACTGAAAAAAAATTTAAACCGAAATTTATTGTTGATTTAGCTACTTTGACTGGAGCAATTATAGTGAGTTTAGGATCAGAATATGCAGGTCTATTTTCAAATGATGACAAGTTATCCCAACAAATTTTTAATGCTGGAGAAAAAGTTCAAGAGAAAGTATGGAGAATGCCACTTCATAAAAATTATGACAAACTAATGAATTCAAAAAATGCAGATGTACAAAATATAAATTACGTTGGCGGTGCAGGATCTACAACTGCAGCTCAGTTTTTACAAAGATTTATTTTAAATAATACACCATGGGCTCATTTAGATATTGCTGGTATGGCTTTTTCTAAGTACGGCGGTGCTTTAAACTCAGGTGGGGCAACAGGATTTGGAGTAAGACTATTAAATCAACTCGTTGAAGAAAATTATGAGTAGTAGTATAGAGCGAACTCTATCTATAATAAAACCTGATGCAGTAGAAAGAAATTTAACTGAAAATATTAAACAATACTTTGTGAACAACAAATTAAGAATTGTGAAAGAAAAAAAGATTCAAGTCACAAAAGATGAAGCTGCTGAGTTTTATAAAGTTCATCAAACCAAACCATTTTATGACAGATTATGTAATTATTTGTCATCAGGTCCAATTACAGTAATTATCTTAGAGGGAGATAACGCAATTAAAGAAAATAGACGAATAATGGGTGCGACAGATCCCATAAAAGCCGAAGATGGTACAATTAGAAAAAAATACGGTATTTCTATTGATAAAAACTCAGTTCATGGATCAGACTCAATAGAAAATGCCAAAAAGGAAATAGAATTTTTTTTTAAAAACTAATTAAATCTGAAAAATTTTACGTATTGCATTTGAATAAGCTTTATATTCTTCAAACTGAACCTTTTTTTTTAAAGTTGAGGTATTGTCTTTATTATTTATGGGTATTTTCCTTTTAATTATTATCTTTCCACTGTCTAATTTTTCATCAACGTAATGAACAGTACAACCAGTAAATTTCTCATTAAATTTTAAGACGCGTTTAAATGTATTTAATCCTTTATATTTTGGTAGAAGTGAAGGGTGAATATTAATTATTTTTCCTTTAAAATTTCTTATAAATTCTTTTGATAAAATTTTCATAAATCCAGCCAAACAAATAATATCAATTTTTTTATCAATTAACTTTTGGAATATAATTTTTTCAAATTTATGTCTATTTGTATTTAAACAAATATATGGAATTGAAAATTTTTTAGCAAACAAAATTCCCTTAGCTTTACTATTATTTGAAACAACTAAGCAAACTTTTATTGGAAAATTATAATCTCTAGAGCTTTTAATTATTGATCGAAGATTAGTGCCTGATCCGGATATAAAAACACAAGCTTTTTTTTTTACCATTTTAAACTACTTGCAAAACTCAACTTTTTTTTTGATTGTGAAATATAACCAATTTCATAAGGCTTAAACTTTTTATTAAAGTAACTTTTAATTTTATTAATATTTTTTTTATTTGCAATTAAGCAAAATCCTACACCACAATTAAATGTTCTAAGCATTTCTGTGTCAGTTATATTTTTATTTTTAAGCCATTTAAATATAAAAGGAATTTTTATTTTTGATAAATCTATGTTTGCAGTAAAATTTTTTGGGACTGATCTGACTATATTTTCAGTTATCCCACCTCCTGTTATATTAGCAGCTGAATTAATTAAATTATTTTTAACTAACTTCAAAATTTCTTTAGTATAAATCTTAGTAGGCAAAAGTAATTCTTTTTTTACTCGTTTATTAAGTTTCTCTTTTTTAATAATTTTTCTTACAAGTGAAAAGCCGTTGGAGTGTAATCCTGATGATGGTATTGCTAAAATAATATCATTTTTTTTAACTTTATCTTGAGTAATAATTTCTTTTTTTGATACGACACCTACAGTAAAACCAGCTAAATCAAATTTATTTTTAGAATATACCCCTGGCATTTCGGCTGTTTCTCCACCAACAAGAGCACAATCGGAAATTTTACAACCATATACTATACCTTTAATAATTTTTTTCATTTTATTTAAGTTAATTTTTCCTACAGCAATGTAATCTAAAAAAAATAATGGCTTTGCTCCTTGCACAATCAAATCATTTACACACATAGCAACGAGATCTAAACCAATTGTATCAAATTTATTAAAAAGATTTGCTATCTCAATTTTAGTTCCTACTCCATCAGTGCTTGCTACCAGCAAGGGTTTTTTTATTTTTAGTTTACTAAAGTCAAACACTGAAGCAAAATTTCCTATATTATTTTTGTTAAATTTATTAACTTTTTTTTTAAAGACCTGTTTTGAGTATTTTCCAATATATTTTGCAAATTTGTCAGCAGTCTTAATATCTACGCCACTTTTTTTATAACTATTTTTTGTTTTTTTCATTTATAAGGTAGTATTTAGATATTCTATGAATAAATTAATTTTTTTCTTTTTAATAATATTGTTATTTTTAAGTAAAACACAAAATATTTTTGCTTATCAAGAGACTTTTACTGTTGATAATATAATAATTGAGGGAAATATTAACCAAAGTAATTACAAGAATAAATATATTAATATTGGGTTTAGAAAATCATTTCAGAAATTGGTCACAAATATACTAAAATCAGAAGATCAAAAAAAAATATTAAGCACAGATATTGAAACAATAAAATCCTTAGTTCAAAATTATAGAATCATTGAGGAAAAAGTATCGCAAGAAAAGTATAAAATGAAAATTTCAGTATCATTTAAAGAGGAGGCGATAAATGAATTTTTTAATAATAAAGGCATTTCTTACTCGGCAGTTTCAAAGCTTGAAACTATAATTTATCCAATTTTTATCTTAAATTCAGAATTACAAGCATTTTCCGAAAATAAATTTTTCCATGAATGGAATGATATTCAAGAATTTCAAGATGTGAATTTCATTTTACCTGTAAAAAATCTTGATGATTTAAATTTTATAAAAAAAAATCAAGATAATCTTGAGGAGATAGATCTAGGAGAGCTTGTTGATAATTATGAAATTAATAATAGTGCTATATTAATACTAAGATATGATCAAAATATTTTTAATATTTTTATAAAGACGAATTTTAAAAATACTAAAAAATTTAAAAAAATTAAAATTACTGTGAAAAATTTTGATGATAAAATAGTTAGAGAAGAAACAATATCAAAATTAAAATTTATCATTCATGACATGTGGAAAGAGCAAAACCTTGTTGATGCATCAGCACCTTCTTTTCTTACTGTAAATATAATTACTAATGACGTGAAAAATATAGCTCAAATAATAAAAAAAATAGAAAATATAAATTTTATCAAAAACTTTTATGTTAAGGAGTTTGACAAAAACAATTTAAGAATAAAGATTAAATATTTGGGCAAAATTAAAAGTCTGAAAAATATTTTTTTAGATAACGGCTTTATTTTAAAAAATGAAGACAATCAATGGAATTTAGTTTTAAAAGGATAAATGTCCGAACAATTAATTTTTAATTTTCCTTTCAAAAAAAACTATTTGAAACAAGATTTTTATGTTTCAAAAAATAATTTTAATGCATATAAACTAATTGAAAGTTGGCCAAAGTGGCCAAGTAGACTAATTAATATATTTGGACCTGTCGGGTGTGGAAAAACACATTTGGTAAATATTTTAAAAACTAAAATTCAGTCAGTAATTGTATCTTCTAACGATGTTTCTGATGATATTTTAAATACATATAAGACAAAAGAGTGCCTTATTATTGATAACTATAATAATGATATTTGTGAAAAAATTTTATATTCGATTATAAATCAGGCTCACCAAGATAATAAATATCTAATTATAAGTTCAATAATTTCTATAAAGAAGTTTGAAATCAAACTTTTAGATTTAAAATCAAGATTAAGTAGTTTTATTGATATAGGTATAGAATTGCCAACTGATGATTTGATAAGAGTAATATTAACAAAAAATTTCTCAGATAAACAAATTCAAGTAAGTCAAAAAAATATTGAATATATATTAAAAAATATTGAAAGATCCTATGAAAAAATAAACACTTTTTCAAATTCTATTGACAGTCTATCCCTTACTAAGGCACAACCTATAAAACTAAATTTAATTAAAAAAGTACTAAACGAAATAAGAGTACAATAAATATTAATGAATAAATATAGATCACATAATTGCTCAGAATTGCGTGAAAAAAATATTGGAAAAAAAATTAAACTTTCTGGATGGATACACAGAAAAAGAGACCATGGAAATTTGCTATTTATAGATATAAGAGATCATTTTGGAATCACTCAATGTGTAATTGAAAATAAAGATAAAAATTTTAAAGTTTTAGAAAAATTAAAACCAGAGTCAGTTATTCTAATCGAAGGATCGGTTGTTAGAAGATCAAAAGAAACAGAAAACAAAGAATTAAAAACTGGAATGATAGAAGTTAAAATTGAAAATATTGAAGTATTGTCAGAAGCAAAGGAATTACCATTGCCAGTTTTTGGCGAACAAAATTATCCAGAAGAAATTAGATTAAAGTACAGATTTATTGACCTTCGAAGAAATGAGATGCATAAAAATATAAACTTAAGATCTAAAATTTTGACATATATACGATCAAAGATGTCTGAGAATAACTTTTTAGAATTTCAAACTCCTATTCTTACAGCGTCAAGCCCCGAAGGAGCTAGAGATTTTTTAGTCCCTAGCCGTGTTCATCCTGGTAAATTTTATGCCTTACCACAAGCGCCACAACAATTTAAACAAATGATAATGATTTCTGGTTTTGATAGATATTTTCAAATTGCACCATGTTTTAGAGACGAAGATGGTAGGGCAGACAGAAGTCCTGGAGAGCACTACCAGTTGGATATGGAGATGTCTTTTGTAGAACAAGATGATGTATTAAAAACAGTAGAACCTATTTTCTATGACTTATTTAAAGAATTTGGAGAAGGGAAAAAAATAAACAGTCCGCCATTTCCAAGAATAAAATATAGAGATTGTCTAAATAAATATGGAACAGACAAGCCAGATTTAAGAAATCCTATTGAATTAGTTGATGTTACCGAAATTTTTAAATCAAAAGAAGTAAATTTAAAAATTTTTAAAGATTTAATCTCTAAAGGCGGTATCGTAAAAGCTATACCTGCTCCAAATACCCTTTCAAAACCAAGAAGTTTTTTTGACTCGTTAAATAACTGGGCAATTAAAGAAGGGGCAAGTGGATTAGCTTACATTACTTTTGAAAAATCAGGAAATAAAATTAATGGAAAGGGACCAATAGCAAAGTTTTTTGCTGAAAAATCTATCTCAGAATTATTAAAAAAGTGTAAAATTTCAGAAAAAGACTCCGTATTTTTTGTGTGTAATAAAGAAAATGAAGCTAACAATTTTGCTGGTATTGCCAGACAAAAGATTGCAGAAGAATTAAAAATAGTAGACGCAAATAGCTTTAAATTTTGTTGGATTACTGATTACCCTATGTATGAGTACGATGAAAAAGAGAAAAAAATAGATTTTAGTCACAATCCTTTCTCAATGCCACAATTAGATATGAAAGATTTTGATAAAACTGACCCATTGAAGATTTTAGCCTATCAGTATGATCTAGTTTGTAACGGTTATGAACTTTCATCAGGCGCCATAAGAAACCATATTCCTGAATATTTATTCAAAGTCTTTTCTAAAGTAGGATATTCAAAAGAAGCTGTTAAAAAAAACTTTTCAGGCATGATAAAGGCATTATCTTACGGTGCTCCACCCCATGGAGGAATAGCTCCTGGAATTGATAGAATTGTTATGCTTTTAGCAAACCAAAAAAATATCAGAGAAATAACTTTATTCCCATTAAATCAGAATGCCGAAGATCTTTTAATGGAGGCACCATCAGAGGCAACTGATAAACAACTAAAAGAATTAAACATCAAAACTGTTAAAAAGATTTAATTTTTACTTTTTAAATTAATTCTAACATCACTTAAATCAACAAGTTTATCTTCGTAATTACTTCTTACAAAACCTTTACTTGTTATGTTTTTAACAATTTTCAAAAATTGATCATCTTTTTCGTTACTAACTTCAACAGACCTATTTAATCCTGGGGTATGAGCTAGATCCTCTTTTCCTAAATATGAAATTGCGAGTTCTCTAAAAATATAATCTAGAATTGAGGTAGCACTTAGTATTCTGTCGTTACCATAAACTTTACCAGATGGTTCAAATTTTGTATCTAAAAAAGCATCCACAAATTCTTCCAGAGGCACACCGTATTGAAGACCTAAAGATATAGCTATGGCAAAGTTATTAGTTAAGGCTTTAACTAACTCTCCCTCTTTACTAGTATCGATAAAAATTTCACCAATTTTTCCATCATCATATTCTCCGGTATGTAAATAAATTTTATGATCACCTATAGTAGCTTTTTGAATATACCCTTTTCGTCTGTCTGGCATCTGAAATCTCTTCTCGTTTTTATTCGATTTGAACTCACCAGTTTTGTTTCGATCCTTATTTAACAGTTCATTCTTTAATTTTTCATCGTTGTGTCTTCCTTTTTTGTGCGAAATTTCAATATTCTCTAAATCAGATTTCACTTCTCTTTTTCCATCGGATCTTTTAGTTTTTCTATTATTAACAGTGACGTTTACAATTTCTACCTTTCCGTCATTTCTATTGTCAACTTCTGACAATGCTTTTTCGTTAAGCTCATCTAATTCATGAACTATCTTAAAAGTACAAGTATAATGTGTTTCTACTAAAAACTTTGACATAATTTTTCCTTAATGTTTGTTGAAAGTAACAATGTTTTAGATATATACGATAATGAAATTGTGTCTATTAATATTTATGCAATTTTTAAGTGTGTGGATTTAATTAAAAAATGATTAAACAAATTTTTACTTGGTGGAACTATCAAACTGTCGGTACTTTTTTTTATACCATTTTTTTTGGGAAACTAATTGGCAAAGATTCTTTTGGAAATAAATATTATATTAGTAAAAAAGGTAAAAGATGGGTAATTTATAACGGTGAAATTAATGCATCAAAAATAGACTCAGATTGGTATTCATGGATTCATTATCAAACAGATACTAACCCAGCAAAAGTTAAACCAAACAAATACTCATGGCAAAAACCTCATTTGGAAAATAAGACCGGAACTAATGAGGCATATCGTCCAAACAAAATTACAAATAAAGGAAAAGATTTTAAAAAGTATGAAAGCTGGAAACCTTAAATTTTTTTTTACATTAATTATTTTTTTTTCTTTTTCTTTAAAAATTTACTCGCAAGAAAAATTGGAATTAGAAAATATACAACCAACTTTTGAGGAAGAAAATGAAATCAAAAACGAGGCCAATTATAACGATGAGCTTAAACTTAAATCAAAATCTATAAAAAAAAATAAATCGGGAAATATAATTGTGAAATTAAAAGCTTTAGATAAAATTACTGCTAAAACATCTAATATAAACATCCCTTTAGGAAAAAAGAAAAAATTTGGTTATTTGGAAATATATCCTAGAAAATGTGCCTTTTCTAATACTGAAAACGAAAAAGGTGTGGTTGCTTATATTCAGGTTAAAGATTTATCTAATAAAAAAGATGATAAGGTTTTCGTGTTCAATGGTTGGACTTTTTCATCAAGTATAACTTTGAGAACATTCGATCATCCCGTATACGATTTGTGGGTAACAGGTTGTGAAAATATTTAAATGAAATATTCTGATATAACAAAACTTAAACATTTAGCACAAGACAAAATTTCCAGATCCGCTAATCCTGCAGTGGTCAGAAATTCAACTGTATTTTTTAAAAATCTGCAGGAACTTATTAAACAAGAGAATTTAGTAAAAAAAGGATCGAAAGTAGATTTTTATGAATATGGAAGGGCAGGAAGCCAAACAACTATTGCGCTTCAAAATTTTATTTCAGATCTTGAAGGTGCCCACAGAACTTTTTTAACATCAACAGGTTTCGGTGCTGTCGCTCTTGCAATTTTGAGTATATGCAGACCAAAGGATGAAATTATAGTTACAGACGCTGTATATGCCCCAACAAGGATGATTACATCAAAATTACTTAAAGAATTTAATGTGAAAACTCATTTTTATAACCCAGAAAGTTTAGAGAGTCTTCAAAGTAAAATTAATAAAAAAACAAAAATGATATTTGTTGAAAATCCTGGAAGTAATACATTTGAATTTCAAGACTTATCCAAAATAACTAAAATTGCAAAAAAAAGAAAAATCATAACAGCAATTGATAACACTTGGGGAACTCCATTTTTTATTAAGCCTTTAAAAATAGGTTTTGACATGTCAATTTCCTCAGCAACAAAATATCTTTCAGGACATTCGGATGTAATGCTTGGGAGTTTGGCTGTAAACAAAAAAGTCTTTGAAAAAGTTAAATTTTGTAACAAACTTCTTGGATATAGAGCATCCCCAGATGATGCCTATTTAGTTCTAAGGGGTTTAAGAACTTTAGATGTAAGATTAAAAAAACATGAAGAAAGTACCAAAAAAATTGTTAATTTTTTAAAAACACAAAAGAAAATAAATGAAATTCTATATCCGTATAAAAAAGGGACTGAAAACTATGAAAATTGGAAAAAATATTATTCTGGAAGTACTGGTTTATTTTCAGTTATTATTAAAAGCAAAAATAGGAATTCAATATACAATTTCATAAATTCACTAAAACTTTTTGGAATAGGGCAAAGCTGGGGTGGTTTTGAAAGCTTAGTTTTATACCAGTCTAACGTTATTCAAAGAGTTTATAAAAAGTATATCAAACCAAATCATCATATTGTAAGGTTCCATATAGGTTTAGAAGATCCAAAAGACTTAATTGAAGATCTAGGAAGAGCTATTAAAAAGATTAAATGACATCAAAATTTTTTCCAAACAAAACGGCTTTAATTACCTTAGTTGCGGCTTGCTTCGTTGTTAATGTGACTATGGGTGTTAGACAAACCTTCGGATTATTTTCTGGAGATTTTGAAATTGATTGTGGAATTACTAATACGGAATTCGGTCTTGCTATAGCTTTACATGCATTAATATGGGGAATAGTTACCCCAATTTTTGGAAGGTTTGCAGATAAACATGGCGGTAGCAAAATGGTTATACTCACTTTAATTATTTATGGTGTTGGAGTTTTAGCTTTAGGAAATAACTTTAATACAGGAACTTGGTTTCAAATTAATCTTGGTCTTTTAGTTGGAATAGGATTGGGTGGCGCTGCAGGAACTATTTTAGCACCAGTTGTAACAAAACACTTTCCTAATCAAAGCAGAGGTAAAGCAGCTGGTTACGTTACAGCTTTTGGAGGATTAGGAATGTTTATTTTTCCTATTCTTACAAAGTATTTGATGATTGAAGTTGGCTGGCAAAGTACCTTCACAGTATTTGCAATAATTTTATTTATAATGTGCATACCTGGATTATTTTTAAAGAAACCTGAAAGCGAAAAAATAGATGTTAATTTAGTAAGAGAACAAGAAAAAAGCGACAGTGTTATAAAGGTTTTAAAAGAATCTTTCGCGCATAAAGGTTTTAGGTTGTTAGTTTTAGGTTTTTTTGTTTGTGGATTTCAAATTACTCTCGTAGCTACCCATGTGCCAAGATATGTTCAAGACAGAGGGCTTGATGATTGGACTGGTTTTGCAATTTTATCACTAATAGGTCTATTTAATATTATCGGGGTTTTAATAATGGGCTACTTGAGCGATAAGTATAGTAAAAAAATGCTTTTAGCTGGATTATATTTTTTTAGAGCAATATCTATAATGTTATTTATTTTTTTACCACCTTCCAACATATCAGCTATCGCTTTTGGTATTACCTTTGGACTCTTATGGCTAGCTACTGTGCCTGCAACAAATGGTATTGTCGCTCAAGTGTTTGGCGCAAAAAAACTTTCGATGCTTTTTGGTATCGTATTTT
>ENA-OSEY01003221-OSEY01003221.1-marine-metagenome-genome-assembly--contig:-NODE-3221-length-10151-cov-9.520945_pt1 | contig 10151 bp, 13 predicted proteins | sample MGYA00248465_ERZ534230 | MGnify/ENA primary metagenome ERZ534230 (study PRJEB26409, sample SAMN06344110) | marine metagenome | isolation source: Sea water from surface | place: Atlantic Ocean:Southern... | reverse complement strand
CATCTCAGATTTTTAGTAATGTTTATAGTTTGCTCTTCAGAAAAAGTTGATGCCATAGCGATATTTTTTAAATTAAAAGAAATTAAAATAAAAATTATTAAAATTTTAATTGTTAGTAATCTTTTTGATTTCATAAACATCCTCGTCATTTAATGGTCCTATATATTTTTTCAACACTTTATTTTCCTCATTAATTAAAAATGTTTCTGGAACTCCGTAAGCACCAAAATTAATTGATATCGTTCCCTGTTTATCAATAAAGATTTGGTCAAATGGATTTCCATATAATTTTAAAAAGTTTAATGCATTTTTCTTATTATCTTTATAATTTATTCCAATCATCATAACAGGAGTATTTTTTTTCAATTCTAAAAGATATTCACTTTCATCCTTACAAGGTTCACACCACGAAGACCAAATATTTATCAAATAAAAATTTTTTCCTGTAAGCACTTCGTTAAAATTTATTTGCTTTTCCTCAATTAATCCTACAACTTCAAAATCAGTAAAAATTTGATTTTCACTCATTTTCGGGGAATAAATTTTTTCTTTTTGAAGTGCAAATTTAAAAACAAAAAATGATATTATTAAAAGAATTAATATGATTAAACTAAATATTGACTTCTTTATTTTTTCTAAAAATTGCAAACATCCCTCCTAGCATAATTATTAAAGTTGAAATCCAGATCCAAATCATAAAAGGCTTATGTTGATACCTTACGTTAAAAAAATTTTGATCTTTAATTATGTTAATTGTAATAAATCGGTCTTTAAATAATGTTGTTTTTATTGATGCTTCACTAGTAGCCATTTCTGGTTCATTATAAATTCTAATCTCAGGTTGAAGATTAATAATTGTATTTTTGTCATCAAGTATTTCAAAAAAACCAACAATAGACTCATAATTTTTTTCTTTTTCTATTGCGATTTTTTTAAAAATTATCTTTTCATTTTTTAGAGTAAAACTCTCACCAACTTGAATATTTTTAACTATCTCTCTTGATGAAAAACTATTTAATAATATTGATATTAAAAGTAATGAAAATCCAGTATGTGAAAATATTTGTGCAAAGTTTTTTGTTTTCTCTCTTAATTGATCTAAACTTTTGAGAAGCAAATAAAAAAACCCGATAAACAACAAAAGAATAAATATATTTTTTTCTCCGATAAAATAAACAGTAAAGAAAGATAAAACCATTGTAAATACGATTACAAAAAAACTTTTAGCCCCAAACTTAAAGTTTGTTTTAATCCATTTCATGCTAGGGCCAATAGACATAAAAAGAACGAATGGAATCAGGAAAGGTAAAATAAGTTTATTATAAAATGGTGGCCCTACCGAAATTTGCTCGTCTAATATTACATCAAGAAATATCGGGTAAATCGTACCAATTAAAACAACACTTAAGAAATATAGTATAAACCAATTATTAATTAAAACTGCAGTTTCTTTACTTAATGTAAAAATTTCACTTTTTTGAGTAAAGTTTTTATTTTCATAAATTATAAATATTACAAAAGATAATAAAACTAAGACTAATAAAAATGTTAATATATAAATTCCTCTAGATGGATCATTCGCGAAAGTATGAACTGAATTTAAAATTCCGGATCTTACTAAGAAAGTTCCAACCATACTCAGTGCAAAGGTGATTATACATAAAACAATTGTCCATTTTTTAAAAAGCTCTCTTTTTTCTAAAGTTACAATACAGTGAAGTAATGCAGTTAAACTTAACCATGGCATTAAAGATACATTTTCAACTGGGTCCCAAAACCAAAAGCCACCCCATCCAAGTTCATAATATGCCCAAATCGAACCTAATAGAATTCCACCTGTTAGAAAAATCCAAGAAAATAAAATCCAAAATTTTATATTTTTAGCCCAACTTTTGTTCACATAATTTGAGATCATTGAAGCTAATGCAGCTGAAAAAATTATCGATGTTCCAACATAACCCAAATATAAAATTGGAGGATGAATACCCAATGCTGGATCTTGTAAAATAGGATTAAGCCCAAGTCCTTCTGTTTGAACTGGAAAAATTTCGTTAAAAGGATTTGATGTTTTTAAAACAAAGATGAAAAAACCAATTACAATAATTTGATGGAATAATGTGGTTAATAATCTGTAATTGTTTGGTTCATTTCTAGATTTAAAAATAAATCCTAACAACACTCCAGTTAGAACCAATAACCATAAAAGTAAACTGCCTTCATGATTTCCCCAGGTTCCTGTAATTTTATAAAATAAGGGTTTTGTTGTGTGAGAGTTATTATAGACAGTCTCGTTGCTAAAATCTGAAATTATAAAAGAATAAATTAAAGAAATAAAAGAAATAAAAACAAAAAAAAACTGGAAACCAATTAAACCAGTTGTTTTATCAGAAATAACCAAGTTGTTTTTTTTTAATTGAATTGAGGAATTAAAAAAAATAAATATTGATGTCAACAATCCAAAAATTAATGAATAATATCCTAATTGTGAAATAATCAATTTATTCTCCTAAAGATTTTTTAACTTCTGGTGGCATATAATTTTCATCATGCTTAGCTAAAATTTTATCCGCTACCAGAAATTTTTTATCATTTAGAAATCCTTCTGCTACAACTCCCTTTTCTTCTTCAAATAAATTTGGAACTGTTCCAGAAAAAGTTACATATAACTCATTTTTAAAATCAGTAATTATGAAGTTGATTTTGTTATTGTTCATCATAACCGAGTCCTTTTTTACCATACCTCCGACTCTAATCTTTTTGTTTGAAATCTCTGACAAAAGATTAATTTCGCTTGGAGATTTAAAATATACGACATTATCTTTTAAAACTTTAAGAACTGTAAAGGTTGTAAGTGCTATTAATGTTAAAAATACGACAATAAATACAAATCTTAACTTAACTTTTTTGCTGTACATTAATTATAATTAGATTTTTTGTGCAGCGTTACTTGAAACTAATACCTGGTTAGTTCTCTGTTTGTAGGCCTCTTTGTATTTAATTTTTTCTAAATGATTAAATTTTAATTCAAATTTTTTATTTTCTTTTACTAATTGTCGATTGATTATTATATATAGTGTAAAAAAATTAATTAGCGTAAATGCAAACGCCGACCATACAAACAATCCATAACCATTCATTAATAATAATTCTATCACAATCTATCTAATCCTTTAGTCTTAATCTTTATCAATTCTATATTATATTTCATTAAAAAAATTAATACTGAGAATAGAGCAAATGCCGCAGTCATAAGCAATAATGGTGTCAACATCGAGGAATGAATTGTAGTTTCAGAAAGAATTTTGACTGAAGACGGTTGGTGAAGACTCGCCCACCAATCTACAGAAAATTTAATTATAGGCACATTTACAAAACCAGTAATGGCCACTAAACTCGAAATTTTTGCAGCTTTATCATTTTCAAATAATCTCCACGATGCAATATAAAGAATATAAAACAAAAACAGCACTAACATTGAAGTAATTCTAGGATCCCAAGCCCACCATGTTCCCCATGTCGGTTTACCCCAAATAGAACCTGTGACTAAAGCAATGAGGTTAAAAACTAAACCTGATGGTGCAAAACTTTTTGCAATGATTACAAAATTTTTATTTTTAAAAATAAAAATACCTAATGATAGGAAAGCTATGAATGAAAATATTCCTAAAGAAATCCATGCTGCTGGAACATGTACATACATAATTCTCACTGCATCACTTTGGATATAATCTTCTGGTGATAACAATAAAGATTCAAAAAGACCAAGCGTAAGGAATATAACGAAGAGAGAGAATATAATTATTCTCGTTAACTTTGAGAGTGAAATTATTTTTAGTATTTCAAAAATTTTGTTCAACATTTGTGTAATTGTAAGGATTTTATTATAAAGAAATTAACTGATCAAGAACGTTGAGGGAGATAATGTTGGGAAATATTTAACATCCTTGATCAGTAATTAAAATATAGACCAAAGGTATGTCTAAGATTTGAGAGAATTGTGTTTAAATGATGACCCTACTAATTAATTTGACTGTTTGAAGTATGAAGAGCCTTTTTTTCCAGAAAATATCTCATTAATCAATGGATGTTTAATTGGTTCTTTTGAATCGTCTTTAAGAAGATTTTGTTCAGAAACATATGCTTCGTATGTTACATCCTCATTTTCAGCTAACAGGTGATAAAATGGTTGGTCTTTTCTAGGTCTTACATTTTTGGGTATAGACTCATACCATTCTTCAGAATTATTAAACTCAAAGTCTACATCGTAAATAACACCTCTGAAATCAAAGTGTTTGTGCTTTACAACGTCGCCGATTGAAAATTTTGCTTTTTGAACACTCACACTAAATAATATGGGTATTTGAGATAAAAAATCAATAAAAAAATTATTAAAAGTTTATAAATCTGATAATATTAAGTTGTGAATAAGTCGCTAATAAAATTTTTAACTGACTTTGGTCCATTAGTAATTTTCTTTTACTTTTACTATAATTCTGGAAAAGATCTTCAGGTAGCTATACCTCCTCTTATAGTTGCGACAATAATTTCTGTCTTGATTGTTTGGTTTTTTGAAAAAAAAATTCCTATGGTGCCCCTTGCGGGAGGTATTCTTATAACTCTTTTTGGAGGATTAACTATCTACTTCGACAACCCAATTTTTATTTATATGAAGCCAACAATAATTAATATTTTATTTGGTTTATCACTTTTTTTTGGAAAATATTTCACCAAAGAGCCTCTTTTAAAATTAATTTTGGGAAAATCATTACCTTTAAATGATGAAGGATGGAATATTTTAAATTTTAGATGGATATGGTTTTTCTTTGGCTTAGCCATTCTGAATGAAGTTATATGGAGAACACAAACTGAAGAATTTTGGGTAAATTTTAAAGTATGGGGAATGCTACCAATTACTTTTATTTTTACAGCTTTTCAAATTCCAATAATTAAAAAATACTCACGAAATGAATAGAAATTTAAAATTAGTAATTAATAACTCGATTAAAAAATATGAAGAAAAATTTTTTTTCGAAAAAAGTGAACTTAAGATAATTTTAGATTTATATGCAAAAATGGTCTCAAACGGTTCATGGAAAGATTATGGTCTTAATATTTCAAACAAACAAGTGAGTTTTAGTGTTTTTAAAAATGCTGCTGAAAACGCAATTTATAATATTTGTAAAAATTTTAAACCAAATAGCAAAAACTTAAAGTATTGTATTACTGATAGTAGGGGCCGTATATTAAAAAATTCTCATGACCTTGAAAATTTGATTAATAAAATAAATTGGAAAAAACTTTAATTATCTTCTTTGACCGAAAAGTCTTAAAAGCATGATGAATAGATTTATAAAGTCTAAGTAAAGTGTTAATGCACCCATTATTGCTTTTTTGCCAGATATTTCGACAGTATCTGAAGCTGAATACATATTTTTAATCTTTTGTGTGTCATATGCAGTCAGACCAACAAAAATTAAAACACCTAATATTGAAATTACAAAATACATCATCGCAGATTTTAAAAAAATATTTACTAATGAAGCAATTATAATTCCTATCAATCCCATCATTAAAAATGAACCAAACTTAGTTAAGTCTCTTTTAGTTGTGTAACCGTAAATACTCATAGCTCCAAAAGTTGCTGATGTAATAAAAAATACTCTCGCAACACTTACTCCTGTGTAAACTAAAAGTATCCATGATAATGATAATCCCATTAAAGAAGCAAATACCCAGAAAACCGTTTGTGCTTTAGCTGCTGACATTTTGTTAATACCAAAACTCATATAAAAAACTATTGCTAAAGGTGCTAGCATAATTACCCATTTTAAACCTGAAAAGAAAATTGCATTACCGAAACTTGTAAATGAAGCGATCGTTCCTGCAGAATCTGTAACTACAGACATTTTAAATGAAATTAATGAAATTATTCCAGTTAAAAGCACTCCAGTTGCCATGTAGTTATACACTTTCAACATGTAAGCTCTTAAACCAGCATCCCAGACTGCAGTTTTTGCAGAAGTTGCTTGGAAGATGTTTTGTCTGTTAAAATCCATAATTTGAATATATTAATTTTACAAAAATTTTCAATGGTCTAAAGGTACCAAAATATTATATTTTTATGAATTATAAGAAACTAGGCAGTACAGACGTCGATGTGAGTACAATTTGTCTCGGAACCATGACTTGGGGAGAGCAAAACTCAAAGGCAGATGGTTTTGAGCAAATGGATTATGCAATTGATAATGGGGTAAATTTTTGGGACACAGCAGAAATATATGCAATACCAATGAGAGAAGAAACTTATGGTGAGACTGAAAACATCATAGGTGAATGGTTCAAAAAAACAAAAAAGAGAGACAAAGTCATTTTAGCCACAAAGGTTTCGGGTCCTACTAGTAAAGAATACATCAGAGGTGGTGGATGCAGCTATGATAAAAAAAGTATGTCAGAGGCATTAGAGAAAAGTTTAAAAAGAATGCAAACTGATTATATCGATTTATATCAATTACATTGGCCAGAAAGGAATACTAATTTTTTTGGTAAGCAAGGATACGAACACGACTCAAATGAAAAAAATTGGATTGCTTTTGAAGAGATTTTAGAAAATTTAAAAAAATTTGTGGATGCAGGTAAAATTCGATATGTGGGCCTTTCAAACGAAACGGCATGGGGATTAGCAAAATGCCTAGAGCTTTCAAAATTAAAAAATTTACCAAAAATGATGGCTGTTCAAAATCCTTACAACTTACTCAATAGGACTTATGAAGTTGGTCTTGCTGAAATCTCGGTTAGAGAACAAAGTGGTTTGCTGGCTTACTCGCCGCTAGCCTTTGGTTACCTTACAGGAAAATATCGAAATAATAATATGCCAAAAGGTTCAAGAATAGATCTTTTTAAAGATTTTACTCGCTACAATAATGAAAATAGTATTAAAGCTATCGAAGAATACTACAAAATTTCTCAAAAATTTAATTTGGATTTTGCTCAAATGTCCATAAAATTTTGTGAAATACAGCCTTTTGTTACAAGTGTAATAATTGGTGCTACGACTATGCAACAGTTGAAAACAAATGTAGAAAGTGTAAATGTAAAATTAAATAATGAAATTATTAATGAAATTAACGAAGTTCAAAAAATATATCCAAATCCATGTCCTTAATAAATAAAATCACAGTATTATTATTTTGTCTTTTAATTGTTTCTGAAGCCTCGGCTCAAGAGATTAAAAAAGTTGGTAAGTTTAAAGATTGGGAAACAATAGTAGTTACTGATGGATCAAAAAAACTATGTTTTGCACAATCGAAACCAGTTTTACAATCACCAAAAAAAAATCCAAGAGAGGCAAGATTATTTATTAGTTTCAGACCAGCTGATAAAATTAAAGATGAAGTAAGTATTACATCTGGTTACCAATATAACACTCAAAATTCAATTACAGCTAAATCTGGAAAAAATAAAATTAAGTTTGATGTTAAAAAAGAAAACTTTGCTTGGATAGGCGACACAGGTTTAGAAAGAAAGATGGTTAATGTAATGAAAAAAGGATCAAGAATTATGATCACGGGATATAATCAATCTGGATCTCAAACAATTGATCACTATTCTTTAATGGGTTTCACAAAGGCTTATAATACTGCAAAAAAAAGTTGCGCTTAATATCTTAAATGAAAAAAAACAAAAAAATTGTTTTAGCCTACTCAGGCGGACTTGATACATCTATTATTTTAAAATGGTTACAGGAAAATTACGATAGCGAAGTAATTGCCTACACTGCAGACATTGGTCAAGAAATGGACCGAAAGAAAATTGTTAAAAATGCAAAAAAACTTGGTGTTAAAAAAATAATAATTAACAATTTAAAAAATACGTTTGTAAAAGAATATGTCTTCCCAATGATTAGAGGTCATGCAATTTACGAAGGGGTTTACCTTCTTGGGACATCAATTGCGAGACCGTTAATTGCAAAAGATCAAATTAAAGTTGCTAAAAAGTTTAAAGCCTTTGCTGTTTCACATGGATCAACCGGAAAAGGTAATGACCAAGTTAGATTTGAACTTGGATATCATTACTTTGGCCCAAAAATAAAAGTTATTGCTCCTTGGAGAATTTGGAAATTAAAATCAAGAACTGATTTAATTAATTATGCCAAAAAACATAACATTCCTATTCCAAAAGATAAAAAGGGTGCACCACCTTTTTCAGTAGACGATAATTTATTTCATACATCTACTGAAGGTAAAGTTTTAGAAAATCCGAAAAATTCAGCCCCTGAATTTATTTTTCAAAGAACAACTTCACCTGAAAAGGCACCCAATAAACCCACATATGTTTCCATTGGTTTCAAAAACAGTGATCCAGTTAGTATTAATGGAAAAAAATTAAATCCAGAAAAACTTTTAGAAAAATTAAATCAAATCGGTGGAAAAAATGGAGTTGGAAGAGTTGATTTAGTTGAAAATAGATTTATCGGAATTAAATCAAGAGGTGTTTATGAAACACCAGGTGGGACATTACTTTTAATCGCTCATAGAGCAATGGAGTCTGTGACACTAGATAAAGATACAATGCATAAAAAAGATTCTATTATGCCAAAATATGCAGAATTAATTTATAACGGTTATTGGTTCTCAAAAGAAAGATTTAGATTACAAAAAAAAGTGGATCTAAAAAAAAATAAGGTAAATGGAAGTGTTAAGCTAAAACTTTACAAAGGGAATGTTACAATTCAATCGAGAATGACAAAAAGCAGTGCTTACTCAATGAAAAAAGTTTCTTTTGAAGAAAATAAAACTTTTAACAAATCCAATGTTGAAAGATTTATAAATTTCCATAAAAAAAAATTAAAGTAAAAGTATGAATTTCGAAGCATCCAGAGCGAAAGCTATTGATAAATTAAATAATTTTATAGAAAAAAATCTTTCGGATTATTCAAGGTTGAGAAATTTCGATTTTGGACCTGATAAAAGAGATAACGTCTCGTGCTTATCGCCCTATGTTACTCATGGGATTATTAATGAAATTGAAATTATTAAAAAATCGCTAGCGAAGTTTTCCTTTTCAAAAAATGAAAAGTTTATACAGGAGGTTCTTTGGAGAACTTATTGGAAAGGTTGGCTTGAGTTAAGACCAAACGTATGGACCGATTATTTGGTAAGCTTAAACAGTATAAGAGAAAAATTTAAAGATAATAAAGAATACTTAAATGCGATAGAGGGAAATACTAATATTGAATGCTTTAATGAATGGGTAAAAGAATTAAAAGAAAATAATTATCTTCATAATCACACGAGAATGTGGTTTGCAAGTATCTGGATATTCACATTGGATTTACCTTGGCAACTAGGCGCAGAATTTTTTATGCAACATCTTTATGATGGTGATGCTGCATCAAATACACTTGGATGGAGATGGGTTGCTGGAGTACAAACTCAAGGAAAACATTATTTAGCAAGTGAATGGAATATCAAAAAATTTACTAATAATAGATTTAACAATATTAAATTGAATGAAAACGCGCCACCAAAAGTTTCTGAAAAGACATACTCAATTGTAAAACAAAATTTTGCTAATCCTCAAGATATTGATCAAAATAATTTATTGGTTTTTGAAAATAATCTCTCTCTTGAAACTACTGATTTTAAAAATAATAAATTTAAGAAAGTCTATTTAGTTTCAAATAAAAATGAAAATAGATCCATAAAACTTAGTGAAAAAGTTATCAAATTTAAGTCTCATTTAATTAAAGACCAAGAACAAAGAATTAAAAATCAATCAATTGAGTGTGAGATTATAGATATAAGTGAGGTCAAAAATGTAGGCGAAAATATTGTTGGTTTATATCCCACAGTTGGTGAAAATTTAGATTATTTAAATTTAAATAACATTAAACTTAATTTTTTATACAGAAAATTAGATCAGTTTTCTTGGCAATATTGTAATAAAGGTTTTTTTAATTTTAAAAATTATATCCCAAAAATTATTACAATGTTTACTTAGACGAACATCTTTTTGAGCAATATTTAACTTTATCCCAATTTAATCTCCATTTTTTTCTCCATTTAAATGGTCTTTGACAAACTGGACAAATTTTAGTTGGAAGGTTTTGTTTCTTCATTAAGTTGATGTTTGTTTTTCAAAAAAAGAAAGTA
>ENA-OSEY01003220-OSEY01003220.1-marine-metagenome-genome-assembly--contig:-NODE-3220-length-10154-cov-3.169296_pt1 | contig 10154 bp, 11 predicted proteins | sample MGYA00248465_ERZ534230 | MGnify/ENA primary metagenome ERZ534230 (study PRJEB26409, sample SAMN06344110) | marine metagenome | isolation source: Sea water from surface | place: Atlantic Ocean:Southern... | reverse complement strand
GAGAATGGATTTACAACTGATCTAGGATTAAGAGCAAAAAATCTCAAATTAATCTCATTTGATGTCAACTTATTTAGATTAGATTATAAAAATAGAATAGGCTTCGTGCAAAGAAAATTTAATGATGGAAGCGTTAAGGCTGAAAGAGGAAATGTAGGAGATGCAGTCATTTTTGGTGTAGAATCATTGATTGATTTAAATATTAAAGATTTTTTAAAATTTAATAATCAAAATTTACTTTTAAATACATTTATAAACCTTTCATTGATTGACTCGGAGTATATAACATCTGAAACACCAGGTGTTGTTGGAAAAAAAGTTGAGTTTGTTCCAAAAACAAATCTAAAGACTGGAATAAGAGTTGGCTACAAAAATTATTTTTTTAATGCGCAGTATAGTTTTCTATCAGAACAATTTTCAGATTCATCCAATGCAATAGACGGGAATTTAAGTGGTGTCGTGGGAATTATTCCTAGCTATGAAATTATAGATATATCTACATCTTATATGAAAGGCATATTTAGATTTGAAATTGGTGTGAACAATTTATTAAATGAAATATATTTTACAAGAAGGGCAACAGGATATCCTGGTCCAGGTATCATCCCATCACCAAATAGAAATTTTTATTTGACAACTCAAATAAAATTTTAAGCCAATTGATTTACGGATATATAATTATTACAGAAATAAAAATTAAGACAATAATTTGGACTATTTTCCAGCTTTTATTAGCAACAACTGCCTTTAAATAATTGCCCAAATAATTAGCTAAAAATGAAACAAATAAAAATATTATGACTGCCTGTGACATGAAAATTATGCCTAAAATTAAAAACTGGATATTATAAGGTATAAGACTAGAAAATAAAAATCCAGGAAAAAAGCTTAAGAAAAATAAACTTACCTTAGGATTACTAAGATTCATAATTAGTCCTGTAATAAAAAATTGTTTTTTTGGTTCTTCTTTGGAATTAATATTAGAGTTTTCTTTTAAAGTTAAAAACAGGCGAATAGCTAAAAATATTAAATAGGAGGCGCCAACTAATTCAATTGCCCTTATTATAAAGGGAAATGTTTCAATTAAGGTTGCAAGACCAAAAACTACCAAAAAAGTGTGTGCAATTAACCCAGAGCACAAACCTAAACTGACTTTAATTCCGCATCTAAGCCCTTGAGAAATGGTTGTAGAAATTACAAACAAAATGTCAGGTCCTGGAGATATTGTAAGAACAACACTACTAGCAAGGAAAAGTAAAATTGTGTTTAAATCCATTAAAGGTAAAATTATCGATATATTTGCAATTAGAATAAAGTTTTTGAAGATGATAGAAAGATTAGAAAGCGAATTGCTTCCATTACGAATTAAGCTAAAAAACCACCCCATTTATAATAAAATTGAATCATTAGGTGATATTCAAATATTTATGGAGTCTCATGTATTTGCAGTTTGGGATTTTATGTCCCTTTTGAAAAAACTGCAAAGTATTCTTAGCTGTAACCAGATCCCATGGTACCCGTCTGGATTTCCTAAGGCATCTAGACTTATAAATGAAATTGTATGGGGAGAAGAGTCAGATGTAAATCAAGATGGTATCCCTATGAGTCATTTTGAAATGTACTTGGATGCCATGAAAAATATTAAGGCAAATACAAAAGAGATCAACCATCTTATAAATGAAGTCAGATCGGGTAATAATATATTTGACATAATTAAAAAATCATCATTGCCAAAGTATGTAAAAAACTTCGTCGATTTTACTTTTGAAGTTATTCAAACTGAAAAACCACATGTCATCGCTGCTGTATTTACCTTCGGTAGAGAAGATTTGATACCTGATATGTTTATTGAAATTATAAAAAATTTAAAAGCCTCGACAAATGAAGATCTTTCTGATTTGATTTACTATTTTGAAAGACACATTGAAGTAGATTCAGGAGAACATGGGCCATTGGCACTAGAAATGATAAAAGAGCTCTGCCAGAATGACAAAACTAAATGGGAAGAAGCTCTTTCGTATTCAAAACAAGCTTTAGAAAATCGTATTAAACTTTGGGATGGGATTCTTTCCTCTATAAGAATTAAAAGTAAATTAGTCACAGCTAATTAATTAAATATTGTATTAAGTTAAAATGAGAAAATTTTTTTTAATTTTTATTTTATGTCAATTCTGGTGTAATTCGCAGAAATTAGCATCTGACTCAAACTATTATTCAGACACCATTACTGGAAAAGAATTAATGGAGCTTTTATATGTTTATTCATCCGACTATTTCAAGGGAAGAGGTACAGGTGAACTTGGTCAAAAAAGGGCTTGTGATTTCTTGAGGGACTACTACAAATCAAATAATATTTATCCAGCTAAAGGCACGAATAACTATTATCAACCAATGGAGCTTTTAATTAATAAAAAAAAAATTAAAACTGAAAATGTAGCAGCAGTCATCAAAGGAAGTCATTTTCCAAATGAATACGTCATTCTTTCGGCGCATTTAGATCACTTAGGGACTAATGATAATGGGGATGTTTATAATGGAGCTGATGATGATGGTTCTGGAACTGTCGCTTTATTAGAAATTGCTGAAGCATTTAAACTAGCATTTGATGACGGAAAAGGCCCAAAAAGAAGTCTTGTTTTTCTTCATTTTACTGGAGAAGAAAAAGGCCTACTTGGTTCAAAATTCTATACTGAAAATCCGCTTTATCCCCTACCCTCTACGATTGCTGATTTAAATATTGACATGATTGGAAGAATTAATCCAAAAAGAAATTCAAATAACCCAAATTACATCTACTTAATAGGATCAGATAAAATAAGTATGGAGCTGCATAATATCTCAGAAGAGATTAATGAAAAATATACGCAATTAGAATTAGATTATACATATAATAAAGAAGACGATCCGAATAGATTTTATTATAGAAGTGATCATTACAATTTTGCAAAAAATAACATCCCCGTTATTTTTTATTTTAGTGGTACTCACGAAGATTATCATAAAATAACTGATACTGCAGATAAAATACTATATTCGACATTAGAGAAAAGGACTAAACTAATTTTCCATACTGCTTGGGAACTAGCAAACAGAGGGGAAAAAATCAAAATTGACTGAAAATGTTAAGCATGTCAAAAAAATTATTAATCATTTTAATTGGGTTTTTATTTAGCCAGAATTTACAATCTCAAAACGAAGAGTATACAAATGAAATAGAAGATAGCATTAAGATTCGAAGAATAAATTTTGGATTAAAACTCGGTATTCCAAATGTGATTGGGGGTTCTATTGAGATACTACCTCCTATATTAAACAATAAAATAGCACCTTTCTTAGATTTTAGTGGACTTAATATTGATATTGATGATGTTGGAACAGATTTTTCGTATTTAGAATACGGTGCAAATTTTTATTTTAACGGAAAAGGAAATGGATTTTTTATATCCCTTGGGCAAGGTAAATTCAACACTGATCTAAATTTTTATAATTTAGAATTCAATGAAAATGGTCAAAGCACAATAGGTGATGCTTCAACAAACCTTAAATTCAGTACTACTAACATCAAAACAGGAATAAAAACAGGAGGCACTTTTTATTTTCGTTTTGAAGTTGGGTATGGATTCGGGAGTATACAAAAAACTGTTGAATTTAATGCAACTGCAAATGGAATCTCAGATAGTTTTACAGAAGAGATTCCGCCCATACCTGGTGTCAATAGCGGAGGAATACTTATAGGTAATATTGGATTCGGTCTATCATTTTAAGATAAGATTAATTGAAAGATTAATTCTAAAAATGTTCGGTTTTATAAAATCATAAGAAAATTTCAGTTTTTATACGATTAATTAAAATGAATAACTTCCGAAATCTATCTTCTAGCAGAGGCTGTTTTTATTTTCAATTAATTCTTTTTGTTTTTGTTTATACTCAAAGTAGATTATACTGTCAAGAGAAAGTAACACTTAGTGGATATGTATCAGACAGTGAAAATAATGAAACATTGATAGGAGTTAATGTAATAATTCCCAATCTTAAAATTGGAACAACAACGAATGACTATGGATTTTATTCACTTACTGTACCTAGAGGAGATTATAAACTTCAAATAAGCTTCTTAGGCTACAAAAATCAGGAAATTGATTTAATTATTTTATCAGATTTCAGTCAAAATTTCAATTTACAAAAAGAGATACAAATTCTTGATGAAGTTATTATAGAGGAGAGTTCTGAGTTTATTAATCTTAGGAGTCCAGAAATGAGTGTTAACAGACTTTCTATAAGTACAATAAAAAAAATCCCGGCAGTTCTAGGAGAAACTGATGTAATTAAATCTATAACATTGTTACCTGGAGTAACAAATGCTGGTGAAGGAGCATCAGGTTTTAATGTTAGAGGTGGAGGAGCTGATCAAAATTTAATTCTTCTTGATGAGGCAATAATTTTTAATTCTTCACATCTTTTTGGATTTTTTTCTGTTTTCAACCCAGAATCTATCAAAGATATTCGTTTATATAAGGGTGGAATTCCTGCAAAATATGGAGGACGTGTATCATCTGTATTGAACATATTTCAAAAAGAAGGGAATAAGAATAAATTTAATAGTCAGGGTGGAATAGGATTGATTTCCTCTAGATTACTTCTTGAGGGTCCAATCAAGAAGGAAACTACCTCATTTCTATTTGGAGGACGAAGCAGTTACGCACATCTATTTTTACCATTAATTGAATCTGTTGATAACAACAAGGCATATTTTTATGATCTAAATACCAAATTAAGTCATAGGGTAAACGAAAAAAATACAATTTTTCTTTCTGGTTATTTCGGAAGAGATGTTTTTGATATTGACAATTTGTTTGACCTGTCATATGGAAATTCGGTGGCAAACTTTAGGTGGAATCATTTATTTTCTAATAAGTTATTTTCAAATCTTTCAATGATATACTCAGATTATGATTACACCCTAGATTTTGGTCTTGCAGAATTTGATTGGAATCTTGGGATAACCAATTTTAATTTAAAATATGATTTAAAATATTATTTGAATGAAAAACTTAAAATTGAATATGGACTAAATAGTATCTATTACAAATTTGATCCAGGGTTAATTCAACCAACAACTGACAATTCTACAATTCAAAATCAAAAACTAGAAGATAAATTTGCTGTAGAAAGTGCCTTTTACAGCAGTTTAGACTATAAATTACTACCTAAACTCCAATTAAATTTTGGTCTGAGACTAAGCAATTTTTTAAGACTTGGGCAAAAAATTAACACTTATGAAAACGACAACCCGCTTTTATTTATTAATTCAGTCCAAATATATGAAGAAGCAACTCCTTTAGGGTTTATTGAATATTCTAAAAGTGAGGTTATGAAACAGTTTACTAATTTGGAACCGCGTTTCTCATTAGCATATGAAATTGCTGATAACAAATCATTTAAAATCAGCTATAATCGCATGGCGCAATACCTACATTTAATTTCAAATACTAATTCACCAACACCTATTGATGTATGGGCTCCAAGTGGAAAATACATTGATCCACAATTACTAAATCAAGTAGCAGTTGGATATTTTGAAACTTTCAATAATAAAATTTATAGTCTTCAGGCTGAGGTGTTTTATAAAACTATTAAAAATCGCCTTGACTACATAGATGGTGCTGAATTAATAGCCAATGATGCTATTGAGCAAGTTTTGCTAAATGGCGAAGCAAGAGCCTCTGGAATTGAAATTTTATTTCAAAAAAACGAAGGTAAGCTAACTGGATGGATAGCTTATACTCTTTCCAAATCAGAGCAAAGGACTCCTGGAAGAACCGAACAAGAGACAGGAATAAATAACGGTAATTGGTATTTTACACCATATGATAAAACTCATGATTTTTCTTTGGTTTCAAACTATAGAATAAACGCAAGATGGAATCTTAATTTTAATTTTATATTTCAAACTGGTCAGCCAATTACCTATCCAAATGCACAATATCAATTTCAGGGGTTTTCAATACCAAACTATGAAGCAAGGAATAGCAGTAGGCTTCCTTCTTATCATCGTTTAGATATTTCTGCAATTTATAAGCCAAAGAATAAAGCAGGTGAATGGGTTTTTGGAATTTATAATATTTATAACCGAAAAAATGCAGCATCAATTAGATTTCAGCAAAACATAAATAACGGAACTAATGAAGCCATTAGATTAGCTATTTTTGGAATTATTCCGTCGGTTACATATAATTTTAAGTTTTAACCATGAAAAAATTACTATTAGTATTTATTACAAATCTTATTTTTTTTAGCTGTGAAGATGTGGTTGAAATTCCATTAAATGATTCGAAAGAAATCTTAATTGTTGATGCGTATATTAATTGGATAAAAGAAACAAATCGAACGGAACAAAAAGTTAATCTATCTTTGAGTAGCCCTTATTTTAAAAAAACTTATCAGCCAGCTACTGGAGCTAGTGTACATATAGAAGATGAATATGGAAAAATTTATCAATTTACCGAAGAAAATAGTGGAAACTATATTCCTATAGATACTATACCTTATGACACTAAAAATTCATATACTATAAACATTGAATATAAAAATCAAACTTTCACAGGTGAAGAATACCTTAGGACTGTTAGTAGTATAGATAGAATAGAACAAGAATCTGTTGAATTATTTGGAAATGAGGCTGTTCAATTGGAAGCTTATTGTTTTGATCCAATAGAAGAAACTAATTATAGTTATTTTGAATTTACAAGTACTGAACTAGATTTTCCAGAGTATAATATTTTTAGAGATGACTTTAGCAGTGGAGGTGAATATTACGGATTCCTTTTAGATTCAGGACTAAATAAAGGAGATAAAGTGAAAGTTCGTCAATTTGGATTATCAAATTTTGGATATAACTATTGGTATCTGCTTATTTTACAAAATACGCAACAAGGTGGACCTTTTGTAGGTACACCAGTTAATCTTAGAGGTAATATCGTTAATAAGAATAACTCAAATGAGAATGCATTTGGGTATTTTAGGATGTCTGAAGTATCAGAAGTTGATTATGTTATAAAATAAAAACCGCCCTTCTTAAGGCGGTTTAAAACAAATTGGTTTAGGGATAAATAATTAAGTATAAAACTTAATTGCATTTTAAAAGTATAAAAAAAAGGTGGATATTTGGATATAAAAAGGTTTTTTTTTTAAACTATTCTATAAAAAAGTGGGAATCAAATTAAAAAAATCTTTTTCATAGCAATTTTAATTCCCACGTAAACAAACCAATTAAATCAAACAAATTCAAACAATGTCTTAAAAAGTGGGGACTCGATAATGAAGTTTTCAACATTACATAATTCAACAACATTACTTCACCCCACTGACTGTAGAATTGATACAAATTTTGTTTAAGATTTTCATAAAATCAATTCAATTAAATATTAATATCTAATACACATATAATTAATTCTTATATACATACAATTTATTAGTAGTTTAACTAATAATAGTAAGATTTTTTTGTAAATTGTTGATATGTCAAGGAGGCTTTTACATATTATTTTTCCTGAGAATGTTGCTCATATTTATGTTGATGGTAGAAAATATACTAGAAAAGAGTTTAATAGAGCAAAGCAACTCGAAATGAGAAGGGATAAATTTGGAAGATTTGTTAGTGAGGTTAGCACAAAAAAAATTTTATCTTAAAAAATTCACTTACAACTCAATAGTTGTCAACATTATTACTCCTGCCCTACCTTGTTTACCCCATCTATTAGTTTCAGCAGCACTAATGAGAACTCTTACTTTTCGTATATGGGGAGACAAAGCCTGGACATCCTGAGGTGGGGAACTGAATTGTTGCCCATTTATAATCCATAATGGAAATGTTTTTGATGATTCCTGTGTAAATGTCTGATATTGCCTTAAAATTGGAATTCCTCCTGCTTGTCTGGCTGTAGGTAAATAATATTTTAACGCAAGATACCAAGTTTGTGCATTCTCATCAATACCCCATTGATTAAGTCCCATACTTGTAAGCTTATCAATTCTTTGTTTCTCTTTTTCTTGTTTTTTTAATGCCTTTATCTCTTTTTTTGTCATTCCCTTTAGAATGACTTTTTCTTGAGCATTGATAAAGTATAGACCAAAAAATATAAAAATAGTGACTGAAATTTTCATTGTAGAAATTATTTATTTATAATACTTTATAAATATTAAATAAAAACAAAAAACATCAACTTATTCTATTTTATTACCCTCTATATCATAGTAACCACCAGCTGTACCAGTAAAACCAGAGCCCTCAAAATTTAATTCAAAATCAATTTGAGAACCATCAATTAGAGATTCAACTATAAGTGTTGAACTATCTATAGAATAAGTTGATATAATATCTAAGGATCTTTCTTCGTCATTAATTTTATAGTTAACATCAGAATAATACAATTTTTTATCTTTTGTTATTGTTAAAATTGCTGGAATATCACCTACCTGATCTACACCTAAGACAGTCATTTTATATTTTCCAATAAATGGATCATTTTCAGTTGACTTTAACGCAGCACATGACAAACAAAAAAAGATGAATATATGGTGAAGTAGGTATCTCATTATTAAAAATTATTTGTTATTTATTTAAAAAGTATTTAGTAACAAGGGAATTTAACAAAAAATGAAATAATATACTATTGTCTAATGAAAGATCTTTTATAAAAACAAACTTATTATGGAGACCAAAATTATTATATTAGTTGTATGAGATTTAATAAAATTTGTTATTTACTTTTTTTATTTCCATTATGCATTATCGCACAAGAATTTAATGTAGAGGAATTTTTAAACGGACAATGGTGTGATAAAGAAAAAACTGACTGTTTTAATATTATAGCAAACAATGGTCTAATTATATATGAAACGCCAACTGGTGATTTTAGATCAGGTATTGAAATAATAAGTTATGATAAAAAAAAAGGTGTCATTAAATGGGAATTAATAAAAACAAGCCGAAAGACTAACTCATTTAAGATCATCTCAAAAAATAAGGTTGAATTTGATAACGGTAATAGACGGTCTCTTTTGTATCGTCAAAAAAACAAATAAGTCTAAGTTCATTTGTAAATAACTTTTGAAATTATTCGAAAAGGAACTAAGTCATATCTTACTTAAGATTAGATAAAAATAGAATACCAGTATTAAATCTTATTTACCTACGACATTTATTTCCCCAACCATGTTTTTGTGCTTACCACATTGGTAATAATATGTTCCGGGTTTTTCTGGAATCCATGAAACAATTCCAGTTGTGTCTCCATTATTTTCAATATTTTCGATTTGATCTTTCTTACCGATACCCGCCTTTATTTTTAGATAAAAAGGATGACCGGGTGCATCGACCAAAAAATCAATTTTAGATCCAACTAAAAATGTCAGTTTAGGATCAGTACCTTTAACTAAACCATTTAAGTCATTACCAGATAATTCATAATTGTTACGACTCTCAGCTTCAACTTTTATCGTATAACTTTCTAATGAATTTTCTGAAGTAAAGGATATATTAATGAGTATAAGAAATAAAATAGGTGCTAACTTTTTCATAAAGTGTTTTTAAAAATTTTACTGCCAAAATATACAAATATCTATTTAAGTAGAATATATAATGTTTATAATGAATTAATCATTTTAATAATACCTATCTTTTTTAATTCTTTTTTAGAAACTTTATTTAATATTCCGTCCTCTAAAACAAAAAATCTTTTTTTCAATTTAAATTCAGCAGCTTTATTTACTGAATAACCTGAATTAGCCATTCTTGGCTTACTATACTCTACAATCGGTTTAAATAGGTAAGATTTTTTTTTATCCTTAAATAATAATCTGTACCATTTGTTATCATATGCCAACCAAGGTTCTTTTCCTCCTAATAAAATTGAAACATTATTTTTCGATGGCATTAGGTATTCAAAATAATTATCATTAAACCTTATGTACATTGCATCTTTAAATGCATCAAATCTTACTTCAACCTTTTTACCTTTGATTATTGAAGTTAAAAACTTTTCATGGTAAAATCTACTTCCGGTTGTTTGGTAAAGAGTAATATTAGATTTATTAGTATCATAAAAACGAAAACCACCAGCGCTTTGTGAATTGCTTTGACTAATAGCAAACAA
>ENA-OSEY01003219-OSEY01003219.1-marine-metagenome-genome-assembly--contig:-NODE-3219-length-10154-cov-19.986206_pt1 | contig 10154 bp, 9 predicted proteins | sample MGYA00248465_ERZ534230 | MGnify/ENA primary metagenome ERZ534230 (study PRJEB26409, sample SAMN06344110) | marine metagenome | isolation source: Sea water from surface | place: Atlantic Ocean:Southern... | reverse complement strand
GGGATTCGAACCCATGAAAGAGTTACCCCTTTACACGCTTTCCAAGCGTGCGCCTTCAACCACTCGGCCACCTCTCCTAAAAAATTGATATAATAGCTAAATTATAAACTCATTATACTTATTTTTATTTTTTAATAAATAATCAGGAAAATTATTATTTAACTCGACTTTTTCTATAACAATGTTTCTTTCGAAAATATCTTCACAATTATTTATTTTTTTCATTATATAATTTTCATTTAACATATAATCTTTCACAAGTTCACTGTGTGCAAAAGATTTCATTTTTGTTATAATCTCTGAAGGTTTTTTTACTGAACTAAAATGCCATCCACCATTTTTTAATATTTGTTGATTATTAAAAATTTTATTGAATAATTTATCCTGATTTTTCACTTTGATATTTCTTAACCATTGAGGTGATTTTAAATATTTTTTTACACACAAACGGGAGCCATACCATGGAGGCTCAGACATACATTTCAAGTTAAATTTATAATAAAATAATTGTTGCTCAAAAAAAGAGTATTTATTTCTGACATCAAAATGCTGAATTATATCAGGATTGGGTAATTCATCTATGTCAGAAATAATAATCCAATCATTATCCGAAGCATCAGTGATATAATTTGAAATTGAGTTTCTTATGGATTGATCAACTAAATGGTTTTGGGACCAGTTTTTTTTAATCTTCAAATCTTTATCAATTAAAAGATTTTCTATTGGATGATAACTTATTTTTTTTTCAAACTTTTTAAATTTATTTATATCAAATTTAAATTCTTTCAATTTTCCAGTATGTGTAAGATTTGACTCAACTATTACAAATTTATCTACAAATTTATCTAAGATGTTAAGTCGCAAATCTAATAATAAATCTTCATCAAAATACATGAAACAATCAAATATCTTCATTTTATATTTGCAAAATTTAGGGCTTTTAAATAGTTTATTACATCATTATACAACAAATGAAAAATAAATTAAAAAAAATTTTTATTACTGGTGGAGCTGGATTTATTGGCTCACACGTATCAGAAGCTTTTTTTAAAAACTTTACTAAAAGTAAAATAATAATCCTAGACAAGTTAACTTATGCAGGAAATAAATCTTTTATTTCATCAATTTTAAAATCAAAAAGAGTGAGGTTTATTAAGAGTGATATAAATGATACCAAAAAATATACAAATTTTTTAAATAATTGTGATTTAGCCATAAATATTGCTGCAGAAAGTCATGTTGATAATTCTTTTATTTCCCCACTAAATTTTACAAAAACTAATTCACTTGGTGCTCATGCGTTTTTTTTAGAATGTATTAAAAAAAAAGTTAAAAAAATTCTACATGTAAGCTCAGACGAAGTATATGGTGAAAAAGTAACCGGCACCTGTTTTGAAAACCAATTAGTAAATCCTACTAACCCATATTCTGCATCGAAAGCTGCAGCTGAAATATTGATAAATAGTTACAAATATACTTATAAAAAAGAAATAATAATTGTAAGAGCTAATAATATCTATGGCATTAGACAATATCCAGAAAAACTTATTTCAACTTCTATTGTTAATCTAATTCATAATAAACCAATCCCTATACACGGAAATGGTAAAAATATCAGATATTATTTATCTGCAGAAGATTTTGCAAATGCACTAATACTTTTAGTAAAAAAGAGAGATAAAGGCACATTTAATGTTGGAAGTAATTTTTTTGAACAGAATATCAACATTGCTAAGCATATTTGTAAAATCTTCAAAAAAAATCCAAAAAAATTTATTAAATTTACCAAAGACAGATTATACAATGATAAAAGGTACTCAGTTTCATCAAAAAAAATAAAAAAATTAGGGTGGAGACCAAAAAGAAATTTAATAAAGGATCTTCCAATGATAATTGAGTGGTATAAAAGAAATCACAAAATATTCAAAAAAATATGAAAAAAAAATTTAAGTTTGTTCATAAGACAGGAAAAGTTTTTGAGGACAAAAGAGGTTACTTATTGAAAATATTAGATAAAGGCTTTTCATCATCAATAGAAATTTTTTCAAAAAAAGGAACCATAAGAGCAAATCATTATCACAAAAAAGATGAGCATTTTTGTTACATATTAAAAGGAGAAATATTATTTTTTTACAGAAATAGATCTAAAGGATCAAAGTTGAATTATAAAGTTATGAAAAAAGGCGACTTATTTTTTACAACTTATAATCAAGATCATTTAGCCTACTTTTTAAAGAATACGCACTTTCTCTCGTATAGTAGTAGAAAAAGAGACAAATTCGATTATGAAAAAGATTTGGTTAGATTAAACATGGATAAAGAACCAAAGATAAAAAAAATAATCTCAAAATATAAATAGTGCAAAAAAAAGATTGCGTTCAGATAAAATTTTGTCGTTTATGTAATTCTAAAAATTTAAAGAAAGTTATTGATTTAGGAAAAACTCCGCTAGCAAACGCATACTCAAAAGTTAAAATAAGTAAGAAATTAAAAAGATATCCCCTAGGCCTAAAATATTGTTTTAATTGTGGACACCTACAATTAACCCATTCTATAAAGCCGTCTAAAATGTTTAGTAATTACCTTTATAAAACAAATACCTCAAAAAAAAATTTTCTACATTTTAAAAGATATGCTGATGAAATAAAAAAAAAATACAAAAGTAATGGTGGCAAAATTTTAGATATTGCCTCAAATGATGGAACCTTTCTAAATTTTTTTGAAAAAAAGAAATATTTTAGACTTGGAATTGATCCAGCTAAAAATTTAAAAAGATTGTCTAAAAAAAAAGGAATAATACAAATAGACAATTTTTTTACTAAAAGAGAAAGTGATAAAATAAAAAAAAGATATGGTGATTTCGATATTATAACTGCTAATCATGTGTGTGCTCATGTGGAAAATTTAAGTGACTTTTTTAGTGGGGTTCAAAATCTACTTAAAAAAGATGGATTATTTATATTTGAAATTTCTTATAGGGCCTCAGTTTTAAAAAAAAATACATTTGATACAATTTATCATGAACATTTAGATTATCATGCGCTGTATCCAATTTGTAAATTTGTAAAAAAATTCAATCTCAATGTTATAAATTTTAAAACGCCAGATGCTCAAGGAGGCTCGTTAAGAGTCTATGCTTCAAAAAACAAAAATATTAGAATTCAAAAAAATATAAAAAAACAAATCTTGAAAGAAAAAAAAACACTAAATTTATTCAAAACTGTCACCTATAAAAAATTTGAAAAAAAAATTGCAGATTGTAAATATAAATTGCACTCAATTATTCAAAATTGTAAAAAAAATCATATGAATTTTGCAGGCTACGGTGCTGCAGCCAAAACAACTACTTTTTTAAATTATTTTGATATTTCAGAAAAAAATATTCAATTTATTTTTGATGATAACAAATTAAAACATGGCTTGTGTATTCCTGGTACAAAAATTAATATTTTAAATCCATCTGTTTTAGATAGAAAAAAAATAGACGTTTTAATTATATTTGCATGGAATTATGCAGACATAATAATTAAAAAAAATAAAAAATTTCAGAAAAAAGGAGGAAAATTTTTAATCCCCTTTCCAAAACCAAGGTTACTTTAATGAAAGTATATAATATTGGACTAATAGGCAGAGGTAAAATGGGTAAGGCTTTTCAAGGAGAAATTGAAAAGTCGAATAAGTTTAATTTAGTTAAAATTTTTTCAAAAAGGGACATACGAAAAAAAAAACAGAATATTAGAAAATTTTTTAGATCAAATATATTTGATCTTATTATAATTACTTCACCAGTTGACTCGCACTATAAGTACCTAAATTATGCCATGAAAAATAAAAAGAATATAATTGTTGAAAAACCTTTAGTGAAAAATTTCAATGAGCTTAAAAAATTATCCAAATTAAATAGAAATTTTAAACAAAAAATTATGATACATCATAATGATATTTTAAATTTTGAAAAATTTAAAATTTTTAAAAAAAGTTACAAAGACTCCAAAAAAATTGAAATGGTCTATGGTAAAAAAGATATAAAAAATAGCACCAAAAAACCTTATTTTGATTGGTTGCCTCATCCACTTGCTTTAATAGTAAAATATTTCGGTTTTCCAAAAAAATTTAAGATTTTGAATTACTCTAAAATAAAAAAAAAAAGTGGGTTTTTTGAGGAATTAAAGATTGAATTTTCATTTAAAAGATTAAAAATATATTTAATTTTTTCAAATTTTCTTAAAAATAAAACAAAAAAAATATTCATTTTTAAAAATGTTAAAAAAGAAATATATGATGGATACAAAAAAAAGAATCAAAGAAGTATTAAATTACTTTTAGAAAAATTTTATAAAAAAAATAAAATTAATGAAATATCATTATTTTTTAAAAGTTATGATTTATTATTTAGGATAAAAAAAGATATTGAAAGAAGAAAGATAAACTAACTTTTATCAATTCTTAAGACACCAATAAATGCTTCTTGAGGAATTTCAACTTTTCCAAATTGTTTAGATCTAGCTTTTCCTTTTTTTTGTTTCTCTAATAATTTACGCTTTCTATCGGTAGCGCCACCACCATGAATTTTTGTTAAAACATCTTTTTTAAATCCTTTGATAGTCTCTCTTGCAATAATCTTGCCTCCAATGGCTGCTTGGATTGGTATCATAAAATTATGCCTTGGAATTAGTGTTTTTAATTTTTCACATACCTCTCTCCCTGTTTTCTGGGCAAAATCCTTATGTATCATTATTGCTAAGGCATCTACTGTTTCACCATTTACCAATATACTTAGTTTTACTAAATCACCCTCACGATGTTCTAATATTTCATAATCAAAACTTGCATATCCGCTAGTCATTGATTTAATTCTATCATTGAAATCAAAAACAACTTCATTTAATGGTAGCTCATAACTCAATACAGCTCTATTTCCAGAATAACTTAAATTTGTTTGAACTCCTCTTTTGTCCTGACAAAGTTTGATAATTGATCCAAGATATTGGTCTGGTGTTATAATAGTTGCCTTAATCCATGGCTCTTCAATAAAATTTATCAAAGTTGGGTCAGGAAGACTTGAGGGATTTTGTAAATCAATAATTTCTCCACTATTCAAATTAATCTTATAAACAACCCCAGGAGTTGTAGTAAGTAAATTGACATCAAATTCTCTTTCTAGTCTTTCAGTAATTATTTCCAAATGAAGAAGGCCCAAAAATCCACATCTAAAACCTAAGCCCAAAGCAGAGGATGATTCTGGTTCAAAAGAAAAACTAGCATCATTCAATTGTAATTTTGCCAATCCATCTTTAAGTTTTTGATATTCAGAACTATCAACTGGAAATAACCCACAAAAGACGACAGGTTTACTTGGTTTAAAACCAGGTAGCGCATCTGGAATTGGTTTTGAAGCGTCACAGATAGTGTCACCAACTTTAGTTTCTGAAAGAATCTTTATTCCTGTTGTAATAAAACCAATTTCTCCAGTATTTAATTCATCTATATTTTTTGCTTTTGGAGTAAAAACTCCAACTTTTTCAACAATATAATCTTGATTTGTAGAAAGCATTTTAATTTTCATATTTTTAGTTAATTTACCATTAATAACTCTAACTAATATTACAACACCTAGATAAGTGTCATACCAGCTGTCAACTAACAAACATTTTAAATCTTTTTCAGAATACCCTTTTGGGCTTGGTAATTTATCTATAATTTGTTCCAAAATATCATTTATACCTTCCCCTGTTTTTCCTGAACAAGGAATTGCATTTTCAGTGTCGATTCCTATCACATCCTCAATTTGTTTTTTTGTTCTATCCAGATCGGATGCAGGTAAATCAACTTTATTTAAAACCGGAATTATTTCGTGATTAATGTCGAGAGCTTGATAAACATTAGCTAGTGTTTGAGCTTCTACACCCTGAGTACTATCTACAATTAATATTGACCCCTCACAAGCATACAAAGATCTGCTAACCTCATAACTAAAATCTACATGACCGGGGGTATCTATTATATTTAAAATATAATTTTTTCCATTTTTTGCTTTATAGTTTAATTTTACAGTCTGTGCTTTTATTGTGATACCTCTCTCTCTTTCTATATCCATAGAGTCAAGTACTTGTGATTTCATTTCTCTCTCTGTCAAACCACCACATTGATGGATTATTCTATCAGCTATTGTAGATTTCCCATGATCAATATGAGCAATGATTGCAAAATTTCTTATATTATCGATTGTACTCATTTTAATTTTAAGATCGAATTTTAGCGCCAGTTTTATTTTCTACTGCTTCTATGATTGAATTATTAATTTTCTCTAAATCCTTATCGTTTAAAGTTTTTTCTGATGACTGAATTGTTATGCTGATAGCTATAGACTTTTGATTATCTGGGATATTTTCACCTTCATAAACATCAAAAACTTTTATATTGCTAATAAGATTTGGACTCACATTAGAAATTACACTTATAAACTCTTGTGCCTCTACATCTTTATTAACCACAAATGCAAAATCTCGCTCTGATTTTTGAAAATCCGATACAGAAAACTTCAATTTTTGATCTTTCAATGTTTTTCTTGAAAGTTTTAAATTTTCTAAAAAGATTTCAAAACCTATTAAATTTTCAGTTTTAATATCAATTTTTTTTAGAATATTAGGGTGAATTTCACCAAAATAAGCTGCAACTTTATCTTTACTATGATCTAAGAAAATTCTACCGGACTTTCCTGGATGATAATAATTTGGTGTTTTGCTATCAATAAAAAAATGATCAGAATTATAACCTGCTTCACTCAAAGTTTGCACTACATCTCTTTTTGCATCAAATAAATCAATATTTCTCTCTTTATCGATCCAAGAAAGTCTTGATTTTTTACCGGCTGACAAACCACAAACTACTGTCTTTTGCTCACCTGGATTTGAACCAGTAAAAACAGGACCTATCTCAAATATAGATAAATCTTTAAAGCCTCTATCCAAATTTTTACTCATATACATGATTAAATTTGAAAATATGGAATTTCTTAAAACTCCCAATTCAGAACTTATAGGGTTTACAATTTTTATTTCTTTACCAGCTTCTCTAAAGTGATTGTTATAACTTTGATCTGTAAATGACCATGTTATTGTCTCTAAATAACCCTTCGAAGCAATTGCTCTTTGTAAGAAATGAAATAATCTTTGAGTTTGAGTTAAAGTGGATTTAGATCTATCCTTAATTGGGTCAATTGTTTTTATTTTATCATAACCACTTATTCTCACCAACTCTTCAATAATATCTATTTGCTGTGAAATATCTGGTCTCCAGGAAGGAACTATCAACTTTAAAGAATTTTTTTCTTTTTTAATAATAAAACCAAGATCAGTCAAAATTCTTTGGATTTCCTTTTCAGAAATTTTAAATCCAACTATATTTTCAAAAGAATTTACATCAAAGTTTATAATTTTGGTTTTATAAGATTCAGTTTTTTGAATATCGATTTTACTAACTTCACCACCACAAATTTCTTGAATTAGTGATGCCGCTTTCTTTAAACCAGTTTCGATGGATAATGGGTCAATTCCTCTTTCAAATCTAAATTTTGCATCTGTATCTAAATTCAATTTTTTTGCCGTATTTCTAATTGATCTTGGATCAAAATAAGCAGACTCTAATAATATATTTTTTGTATCAAATTCTGTGCCTGATCTTGTGCCCCCAATAATTCCACCTAATCCTAAAACTCCTTTGTTGTCACTAATAACACACATACCTTTTTCTAACTTATAAATTTTATTGTCCAGTGCTGTAAATTCTTCTCCAGATTTTGAGTTTCTTACGATTATCCCTTTTTCAATTTTGTCAGCATCATATGCGTGTAATGGTCGATTAATATCTAGCATTACATAATTTGTTATATCAACAATAGCTGAAATAGGTTTTTGACCAACTGAAATTAATTTATCTTTGAGCCATTGAGGACTCTCGGTATTTTTTACATTTTTAATTAAACAACTTCCAAAAGCACTACACCCTTGTCCTTTCTCCTTATTAATCTTAACTTTTAAAGTTTGTTTTGATTTTAATTTAATCTTTTTTTCTTTAGATGCTATTAACCTTCCAAAACCTGAAGCTGCAAGATCTCTAGCTATTCCCTTCACACCAAGACAATCTGGTCGATTAGGTGTAATAGATAAATCAATAAGATTAGATTTTGATTTTGAAAAATAACTTTTACCAATATTTTTTTCATATTTTTTTGATAATTCGGTAATACCATCACTCTCATCAGATAAATTTAACTCAGACTCAGAGCAAAGCATTCCGTAAGAAGTTACACCTCTAATTTTTGCTATTTCTAATTTTGTGTTAGTCTTCGGGATAATTGCACCTGGAGGTGCATATATAGTAATAAGTCCTTCACTCGCATTGGTGGCACCACACACAACTTTTTTAAGCTCTTTCTCACCGACATTTACGTCACAAACTTTAAGTCGATCTGCGTTTGGATGTTTTTCTGTCTTGATAATTTTTGCAACTTTAAATAGTTGATTATCAGATGAAAGACTTTCCACACTTTCTACCTCTAGCCCTATATTGGTAAGTTGTTCTAAAAGATTTTTTTCTTTCAGATTAGTTTTTAAATGATCTTTTAACCAATCAAATGTGATTTTCATCTACTTAGGCCTCTATAGTTCGTAGGTACGTCTAAAGGATCAAATCCAAAATGGTTTAACCATCTATAATCACAATCAAAGAAAGCTCTAAGATCATTAATTCCATATTTCAACATCGCTAATCTATCAATTCCTATTCCAAACGCATAACCTTGAAACTTAGTTGGATCAACCTTAACATTTTTTAAAACATTTGGATGAACCATCCCGCAACCTAGTATTTCTAGCCACTGATCACCTTCCCCTATAATAATTTTTCCATCTTTGATTTCATATCCAATATCAACTTCGGCAGATGGTTCTGTGAAAGGAAAATGACTTGGCCTAAATCTCATCTTTATTTTTTTAACTTCAAAAAATTCTTTGATAAAATAATTCAAACAACCTTTTAAGTGACCCATATTTATATTTTTGTCTATATGAAGACCTTCAACTTGGTGAAACATTGGTGAATGTGTTTGGTCACTATCCGATCTGTATGTTCTGCCAGGTGCAATTATTTTAAAAGGTGGTTTGTCTTTTAACATTGTTCTAATTTGAACAGGAGACGTATGAGTGCGCAGCAATCTTTCTTTTTTTTCATCAAGATAAAATGTATCATGCATATCTCTTGCTGGATGATTGTCTGGAGTATTTAAAGCAGTAAAATTGTTATATTCATTTTCAACATCTGGTCCTTCCTCTACACTAAAGCCTATTTCAGAAAATATAGAGGATATTTCATCAATTGTTTGTGATACAGGATGGATTTTACCCCTTACAAATGATCGCTCTGGTAAAGTAACATCAATTTTTTCTTTTTCCAATTTTTCATTAATATTTGCTTTTTCTATTTCGTTTATTTTTAAATTTATAAGATCTTGAAGTTCATCCTTAATTATATTCAAATCAGATGCGAATTTTTTTCTTTCTGAGGCATCAATAGTACCTATTTTTTTAAATTGAGATGAGACCAACCCATTTTTACCAAATAGATCAGATTTAATTTGATTAAGTTCTGCTAGATCTAATTTACCTTTTAATTTTGATATAAATTCGTCTCTTATTTTTTTTAGATCAGACATTTTTACAGATTATTTCTTCAGCGAAATAAAACAATAGTGAAGATTAATTTAAAGCAGATTGTGCTTTTTGGACAATAGTTTTAAAGGCTTCTGGGCTATCATAGGCTATCTCAGCTAAAATTTTTCTATCAATTTTAATTCCACATTTATTTAAACCATAAATAAACTTGGAATATGTCAAACCTTCAGCTCTTACACCCGCATTGATTCTTTGTATCCACAATGATTTGAAATCTCTTTTCTTATTTCTTCGATCTCTGTATGCATATTGCATAGCTTTTTCCATAGCTTGCTTTGCAACTCTAATAGTATTTTTTCTTCTTCCCCACTGACCTTTTACAGCTTTTAAAACTTTTTTATGTTTAGCTCTACTTGTTACACCTCTTTTAACTCTTGCCATTTTAACCCCTTAAGCTGTAAGGCATATACGATTTAACAATTT
>ENA-OSEY01003218-OSEY01003218.1-marine-metagenome-genome-assembly--contig:-NODE-3218-length-10158-cov-3.978276_pt1 | contig 10158 bp, 3 predicted proteins | sample MGYA00248465_ERZ534230 | MGnify/ENA primary metagenome ERZ534230 (study PRJEB26409, sample SAMN06344110) | marine metagenome | isolation source: Sea water from surface | place: Atlantic Ocean:Southern... | reverse complement strand
CATAAGTGCGGATTTATCTGTTAAGTATAATTTTGGCTTAAATCAGGTCTATTTACTAGGTTTTAGTCAAGGTTGTATGATTTCTTATGCGTTATCAATAAACTTCCCAAAAAATTATAAAAAAGCTTTGGGATTGAGTGGTAAAATCCCACATGAAATAATAAATTTCAATGAAAAATTTGATTACAGTAATCATAATTTCTTTTGCTCACATGGATTAAATGACCAAGTTATTCCAATTGAAATTGGTAGAGAATCTGACAGATGGTTTTCAGATAAAAATATAAATCACAAGTACTTGGAATTTGAGTCAGCACACGGAATTAATTCTGAAAATTTTGAACAAATGAATTTGTGGTTATTAAAAAATTAATTGCATTCCACCTGTAAACCGTCATAAGCCAAAAATACATTTTTAGGCAACTTTTTTTGGACTTCATCATGAAATCCTAATTTATGGCTTATGTGAGTTAAATATGCTCTCTTAGGTTGTATTTTAGAAATAAGGTCCAGTGCATCATTTAAATTTAAATGAGAATAATGCTCTTCTTTTCTCAAAGCATTTATTACCAACAAATCTAAATTATTCAATTTTTTAAATTCACTTTCAGGAATTGTTTTGACATCTGTGAAATAAGCAGTATTTCCAATTCTGAAACCAAAAATTGGTAATTTTCCATGAAAAGCATTCAATAATATTATTTCATCTTCATGAAAAATAAAATTGTCATTAATTTCATTAATTTTGACATTGGGTGTCCCTGGAATATTAACTTCGGTATTAAATATATATCCAAATCTATTTTTTAAAGCATCTATTACACGAATTCCAGCATATATAGGGATATTACCCTGACGAAAATAAAAAGGTCTAATATCATCTAAAATGTAGGCTCCTCTTCCATGGGTACCAACAACTAGATCACGATCTCTTTTCTGAATCCTTAAATCTCTCACTGAGACATTAGGAAGATCAATGTTGATTTTTTCCCAATTTTTTCCACTATCCCAACTTGCATATATGCCGTGTTCCATTCCAGCAAATAATAATTTAGGATTATGAGGGTCTTGTCGAACTACCTTAACGTAATCATCTTGAGGAAGATTACCCGAAATTTTTTCCCAGGTTTTTCCAAAATTTTTGGTCATAAAAATGTAAGGTTTAAAATCATCCATACGATGTTGATCAACAGTGACAAATGCAGTTCCAGCATCGTGTTCTGAAGCATGTATTTTTGAAACCCATGAAAATTCTGGTAGACCTTTAATTCTGTTGTTTAAATTTTTCCAACTTGCTCCACCGTCCATAGTGAGTTGAACATTTCCGTCATCAGTACCAGCCCAGATGACTCCTTTTTGAATAGGCGATTCGGCTATATAGAGTACCGTACAATGGAATTCAGCTGCAGTATTGTCTTGATAAATAGTCCCTCCTGAAGATATTTGCTTTGACTTATCGTTAGTAGTTAAGTCTGGACTAATTACTTCCCAACTATTACCACGGTCTTGCGATTTAAATATTACATTTCCTCCAACGTAAACAGTCTCTGGGTCATGAGGTGATATATGAATTGGAGAATCCCAATTAAATCTGTATTTGTGATTATCAATTGCATCTCCAGCGGAGCCTACAATTTTTGGATAAGGGTGAATAGTTCTAACATTACCGTATCTGCTGTCAACAAGAAAGGGAACACCCCCTTGTAGATTTGTATAAACTAAATGTTCATTACCCGGAATAGGTTCTGCAAAGTAACCGTCACCATAGGCGAGTCCCCTCCAATGGCGTTTTAAAATCCCTGCATTATAAAGGGAGTTACTAGGTCCTACCCAAGTACCATTATCCTGAAGACCTCCATAAACATTATAGGGTCTAAGGTTGTCAACTTGAATTTGATAAAATTGTGAGAGTTCAATATTATTTATTATTTCCCAGCTATCACCACCATCAAAGGATCTTTGAAAACCACCATCACTACCATTTAAAATGTATTTGGGATTTTTAGGATCTATCCAAAGTGATTGATGGTCCCCATGAACAGATGTAGCGATTCGCTCCCAAGTATTTCCACTATCTTTTGATCGACTCAGCCATCCTGATATGGAGAACAGGATATTGGAATGCTGAGGATCAACTCTCACATCACTATAGTAAAAGGGTCTAAAGTTAATGTTAGGATCGTCATTTACCATTTCCCAGTTTTCACCTTTATCATTTGAGCGAAAAACAGTACCACCACCCTTAAATTCTGTCATTAGATAAATAATATTTGGATCACTTTGTGCAATATAAATCCCTGGTCTTGCCATGTCAGTTTTTGGGAGGCCTTTCATTATTTTTTTCCAAGTGGCACCTCCATCTGTAGTTTTATAAACAGCGGTATTTTTTCCACCATCATCAAAACGCCAAGGTCTTCTTCGAAATGTCCACATCCCTGCATACATAACTCTTGGATTTTTAATTTCCATAGCAATATCAGCACAGCCTGTATTTTCATCTATAAATAAAACTTTATCCCAAGTCTTACCTCCATCAGTAGTTTTAAATACGCCTCTTTCTTTATTTGGTCCCCATTGTTTTCCGAGTGCACAAACGCAAGCTATATCAGGATTATTTGGATCCACAACAATACGTTTTATTCTCTCTGTTTTTTTTAAACCTAGATTTTTCCACGTTTGTCCACCATCAACAGATCTATATACACCCCACCCATAGCCTACACTATTTCGAGGGTCTCCTTCTCCAGTACCCACCCAAAGCACATTACTATCTGAAGGGGCTATGGTGAGTGCACCTATAGAGTAGGCTCTTTGATTTTCAAAAATAGGTTTGAAATTTACTCCTCCATCAATTGTTTTGTGAATGCCTCCATCTGCTCCACTAACATAAAAAGTTGAGGGATCTCCTGGCACTCCATCAATGTCAGTTACCCTTCCTCCCATGTTGGCAGGTCCTATTGCTCTCCAAGAATATTTTTTAAGGAGTTCAGCTTTTTGAGTATAACCTTCAACTATTATGCTAAAAAAAGCAACGATAGTAAGGATGTATTTCTTGAGAATATTTAAATTTTCCATTGGTCGTATTTGATTATTCAATTTAAAAAAAACTAAGTAAAATTCATATTGGAAATTATTTTGGAAATTTTTAATTTAAAGGATCATAATTATATGTATTAGAGGACTTTAGTATTATTTTATGTTTTTTAAGCTATAATTATTAAAATGCAGTGGAAATGCAGTATAAAATGATTAAAATTTATATTGTAAGTTCAATATATTAGCATCAAACAAATCAAAATGGATTATAGTTACTTGTATCATACCGATATACCAAAAGGGGTAAAGTCAGTTTATATTAACGGAAAAAAGATAAGTAGAGAAGAATTTTTAAAAGAAAGGAAAAACTTTTTTTCAAAAAAAAGGTCAATTTGAATTTAAGGACATGGATAGAGGTATTAATAATCTTTTTAATAGTCTTAATCATTTTCCTCTACTTAAAAAAATAGCAACCCTTGCTTAGAATAATTATTTTATCGCTAATCTTTTTTTATTCTCTTTCTTGTTTATCACAACAGGATTTAGAATTAAGAGATTCCATCATAAAGTACCAATTTTCAAATCCCAGCCTTGCGATAGATTTTGGACTCAAATATGTTGAATCGGTTCAATCTAAAACACCCGATAGTTTAGTTATTGGAACTCATGCTATGATTGGAGAAATCCTTTCAGATATGGGCCTTTATGCCTCGGCGATAGAATACTTTAATAGGGCTTTGGACCTTTATCAAACCATGCCAGACAAGAACAAGGCAAACCCAGAAATTACCCAACCTCCATGGATTATATTAAACATTGGAAGCATTTATTTTAAAAATGGAGATTATAAAAAAGCAGAGGAAAAATTCAATCAGGCAAAAAGCATTTTTTTAAATCTTTCTGAAAAGCAAAGTAGAGATTTCGGTTTGAATACAACAGATTCAAATCTGGGACTTGTTGATGAGATTAAAGGGGATTACCAAAGTGCAGAAAAAAAATATTTTAGCGTTTATCAAAGAAGGATAAAATCAAAAAAACCTGAAGATATACTTTATTCAATTTCACAGCTTATAGCTGTCAATTTTTTAAAAGGTGATATAAATTCTGCCGAAAATAAATTTGAACAGCTAAAGCAATACTACAGTGAAAATAAAAATAATCAAGAATCAAATTCTTTATTTACCAGAAATTACGGGTATGGTTATTTTGTTAGTGGGGCTTACTATCAGTCGAAAAAAAACTATAAAAAAGCAATCGATTTATTCACTCAATCTGAGAAAATCTTAAGCGGATTTCCTACAGAAGTAAGTGCACTAGGTTCAAGGTTTGCAGAATGCTATTTAGGACTAGGTGATCTGATTAGAGCTGAAAAAAAAGCAAAGCAAAATCTTGAAATAAAAAATTTAAGTGACACTGAAAAACGATATAACTATAATGTACTTGAGAAAGTATATTCAAAAAAGGGAATGAACTCTGAATTACTTAAAGTAAAAGATTCCCTAATTCTTATTTCAGCAGGAGGATCAAGTGGAAAGATTTTTAAGTCTTTAAATAATCTTGAAACGCAAATTCAAATTTCTAAATCAGTAAGAGAATTAAATGAGAGTAAAATTAGATACAATACATATCTGTACATATTAATAATATGCTCTGTCATTTTGTTTTTCTCACTCATGACAATTCGTGTAAATTACAATTATCAAAAAGAAAAGGGGAGTAGACTGGAATTGGAAAAGCTTGCCATAAAAAACGAACTTGATAAAAAAAATAGAGAGCTTGTCAGTAAATCAAATTTTATAATACAACGTAACGATTACCTTAAAAAATTAAAGAAAAAAATTGAAGTTCAAGACAATAAAAAAGAGGCTGCCTCTAAATTGTCCAATGAATTAAATATGGTCATTTCCTCAGAAAAATCTTATCAGGATTTCGATAATATGTTTGTAGAAGTTTACCCTGATTTTTACAAATCACTAAACGAGATGGCCAAGCTTTCAAAAACAGATTTAAGATTAGCCTCTTATATAAAAATGAATCATAGCAATGATGAGATTGCAAAAATTTCAGGAGTATCGATCAGAACAATTGAAAGTCAACGCTATCGATTATCAAAGAAGTTTAACCTAGAAAATGGCTACGAGTTAAACAATTTCATACATAACATTTAAATCTAATTCTAGGATTAGATCTCTTACATTATTGTTAGACACTGCAATTAATTTTTATTTTTTGTTAAAATATTACTGCATTTTTACTGCAAAAATCATTTTTTGATTAAAAAAATGGCTTTTGGGCTCTGTGTTTAATAATTTTATGATGTAATTATAATTGCTATATCTATTTTGAGAATTCAAACAAGTCAAAATTTTGAATTAGGGTTTGCTCAAACTTATCCAAACTTTACAAAAAATTTAGTTGATACTTGCGACGAATTATCTTTCCAAGAGATAAAGATATGCATGTGTATAAAGCTTAGTTATTCTAATGTTCAAATAGAAAAGCAGCTAAATATTTCGCCAAGCACTCTTTCTAATATGCGCTCTAGCATAAGAAAAAAAATGGGACTCAGTAGAAGCCAAAATTTAACAACTACAATCCTAAAAATATAATGGGAAAGATAGCTTTAAATTTTACGCTGAATAAAAAACTAGTACTAACATTTTTAGTTTCAGTTTTTAGTTTTCTATTTTCATTTTCTCAAGACACTACAAGTCCTACTGTTGTGATTTCTGATAATGCTTCTGGTGACACTGTTGGAAATCATGAGACTATTAGAATTACGGGAACCTTCAGTGAGAATATGGCTGCAAGCCCTCAGATTAGTATTGGTAGTTTAATTACAAATGCTAATATGACCCAAGGGGGTAATGCTTCGATTTGGTATTACGACTGGGATGTATCTACTGGAAGCCCAAGTGAAGGCCCAGTTGTAGCTACAATCACAGGTACAGACCTTGCTGGAAATGGTTTGGGTTCTACAACAGCACTTAATAAGGCGCTTAACCTTAACGGATCTTCTTATACAGCAATACAAAATAACGGTAATAATGATTCTTATCCACTTAGAAGAAGGCCAGGAGATGGCGTAACAAATGGTAATCAACCTTGGATGGTTAATGTGATTTTTAATACTTCTGAAGAAAAAAACCAAACAGTTTGGGCTCAAAGGGAAACTGGAAGTAATGACAAAATAAAACTTAAAATAAATGGACAGAGATTAATCTTTAGATATGGAAGGAATAATCATTATAACAATTGGTCTTACCCAGGTTTTATTAATACAAATACATGGTACTCTTTTACAGTTAAATACAATGGAGGAAATGTAACTCTTCCTGCTTCATTTGATATTTACCAAACGGATTTTTCAAGCGGCATCACTTCTAAAATAACAAGTTTAGGGAGCTGGACAACAATAGGAAATCCTAGCAATTCTTTAGAAATACTTGGTAATTTTTATGCAGGGAACGATAATTCTGCTGAGTGGTTTAATGGCTATATAGCATCAGTAGTTGTTACAACCCTTAAACAAGGAGAGGATCCATCGCTTAATGAAATTTCTATGTTCAGTCAAGATCCATTGGCATGGCTGGCAAACTACAAAGAAGGTCAAACATTCAGAGCTCCTAATAAGGCAAGTGTTGAATCAGTGAATTTCCAAAGCTTAAATAATAATAAAACAGGATCACAGCGAAGTGACTTTGCAACCTATTTGTGGTTAATGGGTGATGGTAAAGCGGGGAGTGGTAGTAATGGTCTTGGAACCGGGAGCAGTAAGCATGTAAAAAATGAAGTTACCAACTCTAGTGAATCTAATAAAACAAGATTAAATTTTAATAATGCACTGGAGGCCACAGGATATGATAATGTAGATGATGTAAACATAACTGTTCCAGCTAGAAGACAATATTATATTACTGATGTCATCTCACCCACTGTTACACTTACTGATACAGACGCTGATAATATAATTTATACTAAACTTACACCTTCAAGCTCAGTCACAATTACTGCAAGCTTCTCAGAAGCAATGACTGCAACACCTGTAATAAATATAAGTGGTGTTGTAACCAATGTGGCAATGACCAGAATTAGTGGAACAAATAATTATACCTACAATTGGAATACTTCAACTCCTACTCTTGCTGCGGGAGTGTATACTGCTACTGTAAGTGGAACAGATCTAGCTGGATTAGCTTATTCCGGCACAGATAGTATAACATTTACTATAAGCCCAACTTTTTACTTGGCTTCTAATGGAGTGACTATAAAATGCCAAAACTGTAGCGCAGGGGATACGGGTATGGTAAGTGGCACTCTGTATACTGCTGTCGAAAATGGAAGTGGGACCAATGGTATACAAACCTATGTTAATGCAGGGAACTACAACTTAGCAACTACTCTTGTTACTAGTATGCAAAGTCTTTTTGGCAACAAAAATTCTTTTAACACCGATATTGGTTTTTGGGACACTTCAAGTGTAACTAATATGAGTAGTATGTTCTATGGAGCTACTTCATTTAACAATGGTGGTAGTAATACCATAAATAATTGGGATACATCAAGTGTAACAACTATGGCGCAGATGTTTCAAATTGCGAGTGGATTCAATCAAAATATTGGATCCTGGGATACTTCAAGTGTAACAAATATGACATATATGTTAAGCTCAGCTGATGCATTCAATCAAAATATTGGATCCTGGGATACATCAGAAGTAACAAATATGAGTGCTATGTTTTATGGTAATGACGCATTCAATCAAAATATTGGATCCTGGGATACGTCAAAAGTAACAGATATGAATTATATGTTTAGTATTACGGGTGCATTCAATCAAAATATTGGGTCCTGGGATACATCAAATGTAACAAACATGTCATATATGTTTAATAGAGCAATTGCATTCAATCAAAATATAGGAGCATGGAATACATCAAAAGTTACAAATATGAGAAGCATGTTTGAAGGTCTTGGTATAGGCAGCTACACCGTGTTTAATAACGGTGGAAGTAGCACAATAAATAATTGGGATACTTCTAGTGTAACTAATATGAACAAAATGTTCTATGCTTCTAATTTCAATCAAAATATTGGTAGTTGGGACACCTCTAGTGTTACTGGTAGTAATAATATGGCGAATATGTTTGCTAATTCAACTAATTTCAATCAAGATCTCTCCGGATGGTGTGTCTCACAAGTTAGTAGTGAACCTTCTGGCTTTAAATCTGGGTCTAATGCTACTTGGAGAAATGACGCTTCCAAACAACCCGAATGGGGAGTATGTAATTCCAACGTGTCGGTAATTTTATCTGATACAGACGAAGACAATTTGTTAGCGGCTTCAGATACAGTAACTATTACTGCATCATTTTCTGAAGCCATGAATCCTGCTCCTACGATCTCTATTACAGGGGTGGTCACAAACGTTACTATGACTGCTCTTACAGGAAATGAGAAAGCTGTCCAAATTGGAGAAACTTTTTATGGAGACGCAGAAAATGATCAATTTGGAGCAGTAGAGACCAGTTTTGGAGACACTCATTTAAGTAAAAATGGAAAAGTCGTTGCATTCGCTAATTCAAGAAATGATGAAATTTATGTTTGGGAGCTGATAAACGGGACATGGACAAATATTACTAGTAATCTTCCCCAAGACATATACGGTGGTAGTAGCGCTTATTATAATATCGCTCTAAGTAGAGACGGCTACACAATTGCAATTGCATCATACAGAATGACAGTTTCTGGTGCATCTGATTCTGGTCGAATCTTTGCATTTAGGTATAACGGAACTACTTGGGATCGTTTAGGGAACGGTAATTATTTAATCTCTCCTTTTGCTATAAGAACCAGAAATTTTTTAGGTACGAAATTAGATATATCAGACGATGGGAGCAGAATAGTTGCTTACGGAGCATATAGGGGAGGAGCAATTTTTGTTTGGGATTGGGATGGTACTAATTGGAATAGACATCAACAAATAGGTCAGACAGATAATTCATATATATCTCCAGAATCAGTTCTCGTTGCTCCAACTGGATCTGACATCTTCGCAAACGGAGGAATTAAAATAAGTTCAGACGGTAATAGAATTGTTGTAGGTTCAAATCAAGCGGTTAGTAACCAACCTGTAAATGGTAGGATCTCTTATTCGGGTTACATCACTACCTTGGATTACACTCCTAGTGGGACAACCTCATGGACTGCTGTTGGAGGTTATCTTTATTCGGATAATATAAATTATAACCAATTTGGGAAATTGATTGATCTTTCAGATGATGGGAAAACCTTAGTTACAAATAATAGTCGACCAACAGATGCTAATGGATCGGACAATGGAGGAGATATTGCTGTCTATACTTGGAATTCTGGAACATCAACCTGGACAATGAAAGGAAATAGAATTAAATTTAGAAGTCCTAATCAAGATCTAGATGGCCCAATTTCCATAAGCTCTGATGGAAATAGAATATCATTCAATTACAGAATATCAGGAAAAGTATATATATATGACTGGAATACTTCAAACAGTCAGTGGGAACAAAATATGATAATAGATGACCCTAATTATAACAATCCTACAGGTAGACCATCAGAGCTTAGTGGTGATGGAGGAAGAATTCTTGTAGGTATGCCATATAATGATCGAAATGGTAATAATAACACGGGTGAATTTTCAATTTTTCAGCTTGGGGGCTATAAGTATGTCTGGGATGTAGATAGCGGTGGCGCCCCACCTGACGGTACCTACTATGCAACAGTTTCAGGTACTGCTAGTGCTACAGGAGGCGCTTACTCAGGAACAGAGAGCATCACATTTATTTTAGATACCACAGCACCTACTGTTACTTTAACTGATACCGATAGTGATAATCTGGTTAATGTATCTCAGGTAGTCACCATTACCGCTGGATTCTCTGAAGCCATGACCCCAACTCCTACAATTTCCATTACAGGAATTGTTACCAATGTAATTATGGGATTAGTGGATTACTCAGTCTCAAGTCCCGTAGTATTTTCTGTTACGGTGGCTAACTCAGGGGGTAATAAATATTTTATTGACGGTCAAAGACAGTTATCATTAGTTCTTGTTCCAGGACAGACCTATAGGTTTGATCA
>ENA-OSEY01003217-OSEY01003217.1-marine-metagenome-genome-assembly--contig:-NODE-3217-length-10160-cov-2.483586_pt1 | contig 10160 bp, 7 predicted proteins | sample MGYA00248465_ERZ534230 | MGnify/ENA primary metagenome ERZ534230 (study PRJEB26409, sample SAMN06344110) | marine metagenome | isolation source: Sea water from surface | place: Atlantic Ocean:Southern... | reverse complement strand
TGCATCTGGCTTAATATATTGCTTATATAAATCCATGGTGAAAATAGTTGATGTAGAGTTTAACATGGAGGCTAAAGAAGACACTATAGCTGCTGCTAAAGCAGCGAAAGCCAAGCCTTTTAGACCAGAAGGTAAAAATTGTAACAACCAAGGATATGCTTTATCGGCTTGATCTGCAGAAGGCATATTTTGCAAACCTACTTCGCCAAGTCCTGCCATAATATTAACATCATTCACCATGACAAATGCGGCAATTCCAGGAACAACAACAATAAGAGGAATAACTAACTTTAAGCCTGCAGCCATTAATATACCTTTTTGAGATTCTTTTAACGATTTAGCAGCTAATGTTCTCTGAATGATATACTGATTAAAACCCCAATAATATAGATTTGCCACCCACATGCCACCAACTAAAACACCAATACCTGGAAGATCATTGTAATAAGAATTACTTTCATCTAGAATCATAGCGAATTTATCTGGTGCAGCTTGATATATCTGTTTTAAACCAGCTACCATTCCAGCACCATCTGATACGGCATTCAAAGCTAAATAAGTGGTAACCAATCCACCTAAAATTAAAAACACCACTTGTATCACATCCGTCCAAGCTACAGCAGAAAGACCTCCGTATAACGAATATGCTGCTGCAAATAAGGCAAGACCCATTACACCATACATCATCGGCACGCCCATTATGGTTTCAAGCGCTAATGAACCTAGATAAAGTACAGAAGCTAAATTGACAAACACATATAAACAAATCCAAAAAACAGCCAGTATGGATTTAAGATTGGTAGAAAATCGTTTTTCTACAAATTCAGGTATCGTGTATAATCCTTTTTCGATAAAAATGGGTAAGAAGAATTTACCAACAATAATCAAGGTCAAGGCCGCCATCCACTCATATGATGCAATAGCTAACCCTAAAGCGAAGCCAGATCCAGACATGCCAATGAATTGCTCCGCAGAAATATTGGCCGCTATTAAGGATGCACCTATAGCCCACCAAGGCAAAGATTTACTAGCTAAAAAATAATCTTCCGCATTTTTCTGCTTTCCCTCTTTTTCTCTTGAAACCCAAAGGCCAACAAATAAAATTAATACTGCATAGCCTAAAAATATGAGGTAATCTATCGTTTCAAAATTTCCATTCATAAGTGTGAAATTGTTGTTGGATATAAACTTAGTTAAATTAGTGTCAAAAATACACGAATATTATAAATTCTTTAACGTTAAAGTGCTGCACTTTCAAAGTGATAAAGATTTTTGCACAACACCAGCTGCATTTAAGTTTCACTACTTTATTTAGCTCACATTTGCGCACTATATTAGTAGCATAATCCTCACCCCAAAAATTATCCTTGATAAATGCTGATGAAAATAGTATTTTGGCCTTTTAATAATTAAGTATGATAAAGCTTATCCATCTTCAAAAAACGCTTTTTAGTATATGTTTAATGCTGGTTAATTTCGTTGATTCAACATCCCAAACCCTACTACCCATTATAGAAGATCCTGCTATTGTTGAAATGAATAAACTGCCATCGCATGCTAGTTTTTTTGCCTTCGAAAATGTAAAATTCGCCCAAGAAAATGACATCAATCAATCAAAAAGATATTTGTCACTAAACGGATTTTGGAAATTCAATTGGGCCAAAAATCCATCTAGCCGTCCTGTTGAATTTTATAAAACTGATTTTTCCGTTTCTGACTGGGATACCATTCCCGTTCCTGCAAACTGGCAACTGCATGGTTATGGCATACCCATTTATGTCAACATTCCCTACCCATTTAGTTTTGATAGCACACCCACACCGCCTGATGTGCCTGATGAAGATAACCCAGTGGGTTCATACAAAAGAGAATTTGAAATTCCTTATGATTGGACTGGGAAAGATATCATCCTTCACTTTGGTGCCGTTAAAACTTGTTTTTTTGTTTGGATAAATGGAAAACAAGTTGGTTATAACCAAGATTCAAAACTTCCTGCGGAATTCAATATTACTCCTTTTATAGTACAAGGTAAAAATCAAATTGCAGTTGAGATATATCGTTGGTGTGACGGAAGTTATTTAGAAGATCAAGACTTTTGGCGATTAGCTGGAATTGAAAGAGATGTGTTTTTATACACTAAAGAAAATGTGCACCTTCACGATTTTACCGTTACTGCGGATTTAAGTAAGGATTATAAAAATGGATTATTTAATTTAAAAACTGTTATAAGCGCGAATAATCCCACTAAATTTAAGGGTAAATTAAACTTAAAGTTGAGCAGAGAAGGGAAAACAATTCTAAAAGAAATCAAAGAAGTTTCCTTTAAGAAAGAGTTAAACAAAACCATTTTTCATAGTGCAACTTTAAAAAGTGTTGATGCTTGGAGTGCTGAAATTCCTAATCTCTACGAACTCCAAATAGAATTAGTAGATAAAAAAGGGAGGACGATTGATGTGATTCAAAAAAATGTAGGTTTCAGAAATGTCAAAATTGAAAATAGTCAACTTCTTATAAATGGTCAACCGATACTTATCAAAGGTGTAAATCGCCATGAACACCACATGGAAACGGGTCATGTGCTATCCAAAGAAGACATGTTAGAAGATATACTTATCATGAAGAGTAATAACATCAATGCCGTTAGAACTTCTCATTATCCTAATCACCCTTACTGGTATGACTTATGTGATGAATATGGGCTGTATGTTTATGATGAAGCTAATATTGAATCCCATGGAATGGGGTACGACCCAGACCAAACGCTGGGTAATGATTCCATTTGGATGAAAGCACATTTAGAACGAACCACAAGAATGATTGAACGAGATAAAAATCACCCATCTATCATTGCATGGTCGTTGGGAAATGAAGGAGGTAACGGATGTAATTTTCATGCTACCTACAAAAAGGCTAAATCTATGGACAGCACGAGAATAGTAGTATATGAACGCTCTGTACTAGATTGGAACACGGATGTAGTAGGTTTGATGTATGCAGATTATGATTACCTAGAAAAATATGCCCAAAATAAAAACCAAAAACGACCTTTTATCATTTGCGAATACGCTCACGCCATGGGAAATAGTTTAGGAGGCATTAAAGAATATTGGGATCTATTTAAAAAATACGATAAACTTCAAGGTGGTTTTATTTGGGATTTCCAAGATCAAGGATTACTAACTAAAACTAAAGATGGCAGGCCTTACTTTGCCTACGGTGGTGATTTTGGACCTAGAGATATTCCAAGTGATCATAACTTTTTAAATAATGGATTAATTGCAGCAGATAAATCACTGAATCCTCACATGTTAGAAGCCAAAGTGGCTTATCAAAATATTGAATTTTCAAAGACTAAAATACTTGGACAAATAAGAATTAAAAATAATCATTTTTTCAAAGATCTTAGCAATGTTATTTTTAAGTGGTCGCTTGTTGAAAATGGCAGCCCCATTGAAAAAGGCACTATAGAGGATATATCTTTATCTCCTCAGGAAATCAATAATGTATACATCCCCTACAAAAGTAAAATTAATCCGCATGCTGAATTTTTTATACACCTTTTTGCTACATTAAAAGAAGATGAAAAAGGATTAAAAAAAGGACAAATTATCGCTCAATATGAGTACCCTGTTAATAAAAGAGAATCTCCTCACATTAGTACCATTTCTAACGGGGAAATTTCAAAGGAAATAAATGGTAAAGAAATTTTAATTGGTGGGACTAATTTCCACATTACCATTAACACAGAATCAGCCACCCTTACAAAATATGTAGTTGACGGTACAGAATTTATTAAGAGAGGCGGTCATATTAATTTTTGGAGAGCGCCTGTTGATAATGATTATGGAGCCAAAACACCTGTGAAGTACAAAGAGTGGAAATCTATTGGGAGAAACAATTACAAGTTTAGCTACAGCATAAATCAAAAAAACAAAGGAGAAATTAATTTAAACTTTACTACAATGATCTTAAATGGGGATGCCCAACTAACCAAAAACTATGACATTTACGCTAATGGCCGTGTCCATATTTCTAATCAACTTATCGCAATTAAAGGAAAACACTCCCCTATTTATCGTTTTGGAAATCAATTCGAAATTCCTGAATATTTTTCACAATGCCAATGGTATGGAAATGGTCCCGGAGAATCTTATGTAGACAGAAAAAATGCAGTTATGGTAGGTAAATACAGCTCTTCTATTGACAACATGCACACCAACTATGCACGACCTCAGGAAAATGGAAATAGAACTGATACAAGATGGGCTAAGTTTAGCAATGGGAAAGGCAGCAGCATTCAATTTATCTCAGATGAACTTTTTGATTTTAGCGCAAGTCATTTTACTCAGGAAGACTTAGATAGTGGACCCAATAAGGCTTCCACTCAAAAACATGGTAAATTACTTTCTCCTAGAAAAAATGTTTACTTGAACATTGATGGTTATACATCAGGTGTAGGATGTGTGAACAGCTGGGGTGCATTACCTAGAGAAGAATATCAACTACCTTACAAAGATTATTCATTTGATTATTGGATTATACCTTCATATCCAAAATAGGTTAATCCATTTGCATTCCCTTGTAAAACACCCATCCCGAAACAGGGAATGAACCCTTAGAATCTTTAACAAATTCGTCCGGTTTTATCTTACTAATGAGCACTTTAACATAGGTAATCTGATTGCCCTTTATTCTAAATGAATATTCGCAATTGTTATCTTTACACATCACCTCATCGTCCCAAATAAATATATTGGTTTCACCCTCGTCTAGGTAACTAGTTTTTGTATTCAATTCTTTTCTTGTCATGGGTTTAAATGGCTTATCATAAGAAATGGAAATACCCACTAAATTAAACTGATCTGGAATAGTGAATAACATGCTTACTTCTCCATTTTGAAGCTTAGTTGATGACTTAGTTAGATAATCATTAATAAATTCCTCATAGTAACAAAAAAAACTACCATCATAAGCTACGCCTAACCCTAACTGATTATGATATGGGTCTAAAATGTTTAATCGATGACCGTCAAAGGGTGGCCTTTCATTGTACATAAGCATATGATTCTCTTTCATTAAAGAAATCATCTCATCTATATCTTGCTTAAAAAAGTCTGTACTTTCCACACCCGATGCATTTTCTGAAACATGAGCATCACCCCCATCTAAAGCATACCGATGATAAGGCTTTTTACCCTGAGAGTCCCAGTGGCCCATGTATTTATTCAAAGCCGCATCTTGAGCCGTTTTATTAGCTGAGCGACAAGCGTGAATATCCAACTCAACAGGTTGTTTATGGTGTTTTTTTCGATGCTTGTTGATTAATTCTAACAACACCAATTTAGCTAGTAATTGCTCATCATTGTCTTTGAATTCTATTAACCTTGATTCTTTTGCATTCTTTAATTTAAAACTATCCCAAACTTCATTTGAAATATTATACTCCTCATTAATTTGACCATATAAAGAATTTCCATTGTAAATTGAAATCGCAAATAGAAGAATAGCTAAACTTAGTTTTCTATGGGTAAAGCGAACTGTCATTTCACAAATATATTTTGAAAAAACGGAGCTTTAGAGATATTAATGTTAAAAACAGTAAAGGCGGAACCCTCACAAGGAAAATTCCGCCTTTTAATCAGTAAAACTGACCATCAAATTACAGTTAAAAGATTCAAGTTTTAAAAACTCATAGAGTTTTGTCCCCTTTCTAACACCTATCTTGAAAATTTTTTAAATTTTCTAGATCTAAACTTTACCTCCTGCAAGCAACAGATTCCGTTTAGCATGTCGAACAAGTTCGATTTAGAAAACAAACTTAACATTAAAAATTTCTCTTCTTCTGCCGTATGATTAATGTCGCTTTTGAACTTACGTTTTTCAAGTTTAAATAATTAAACTCTTTCGTGACACCAACCAAATAGTTAGTTTTCGAAGTGTCTCACCACATCTAATTGTACTTTCTAAGCACAACTTTAATTCATTTGGCCAAGATGATGACCTCTTTGAATTAATTTATTTGCTGCAGGTGTAGCAGCAAACTTAGGAAGCAATGTCATTTCAAAAATTTCTTTTTTTCAACTAGCTAAAGTCACATTTGAATTTGCATTCAATTAATTAAAATCGCTTTTAATTTAAATGTGATCTAGCTTACTGCTATCCAAGATGCGTTACTATCATCTATCAAACACTCCTTCAAGCCGTTTGATCCAGTTTCTGTAATAAATCACTTTATTACTTTCACTAGCCTGCCAAATCATTCCGAAGAATTTTTGGGTTAGAAGTTAGATTTCATTTTAAAGATTTCTCTCTTTCCACATTTATAAAAGAAACTTTCGGATAAATCTTTCAAAAAACAACAAGTTGCTTTTCTTTCGTTTCTTTTAAAGCAAATCTAACTTCGAGATGTTTCACAAATGTGATCTTATATCTCTCATTTGATACTGTAATTGTACGGCACATTTTTTTATTATGCAAGCATAACAATGATGAGGTTTTCCACATTTTGTAAACAAATTTTATTCACAATTGTGAATTATAAAATATTATTTTAGTTTTTAGTCATTATTGACTAATTTAAGAGTAAAAAAAGGTCTATTTTAAAATTATAAATTAATATTTTAATTATTCGTTATTATTTTATGTAATTTTCAACTTTAGTAAAAAAGAATATTAAAATGACTAAAAGAAGAATTTTTGCATTCATAATTTGGTTCATTTCAGTACAAGGCTGTCATATGAAAAATATTTTAATTATACCTCCTAAAAATCAAGTATCCATTCACTTAGAAGAATCATTACCAGCCGAGATATTTATAAAGAACAAAGGTATGGGAAAGCTTGCGGTTAGTATAAATTACGCTAAAAACCAAAGACAAATATCTGGTTTCGGTCTTGGTGGTCGTAGTACAGAAAAAATATTGGTTAAAAAAAACTGTGTGTTACAACTTAAAAATGAAAATAATTTTGAAAAAGTGGTTCATTTTAAGCTTGAAGATATTGGTAAGAAAAAGGAACAAGTTGCAATGAGAGAAATTAATCTTGAACTAATTAATAAGTCCTCTAAATCAATCTCTTTAATCATTCCTGGTGTTATGAGCCCTAATCTATTACCAAACTCAACAAGTAATGTAAAACTAATGATTGGTCAAGAAATAATATTTAAAAAAAACTTGAAAAAATCAATACTATATACCGTTTCTGAAAAAAATGAAGATGGGGATAAAATTTACATTAATGAATTGATTGAAATGGTAGAATGAAACAAGTTGTACTTTGTTTTTTAGCGATTTTTGCTGGTGCTTTAATTGGAAGTGTAGCTAATATGCTCATCATTTCTTTTAGCACAACCATCATTCCTCTTCCAAAAGGAGCGGATAATTCTTCTATCAAATCTCTTGAGCAAACTATCCATTTATTTCAATTCAAACATTTCATTATGCCTTTTCTGGCACATTCAGTGGGTAGCTTAATTGGAGGTACAATAGCAGCGTGGATAGCGCCTAGAAATAAACTTTTAGTTGCTCTAACTATAGGATCCTTCTTCTTATTTAGTGGAGTTATGATGGTTTTTAAACTTCCTACACCCATTTGGTTTAATGTTATAGAATTAACATTAGCCTATCTTCCAATGAGTTGGATTGGGTATAGGATTCGCCTTATTTACTTCTAAAATTAACTTTGATCATTTCATTTTGTATATTTATTGCTGATCACCCTAACTAAATTAAAATGAAAAAATACATCCTTTTATTTCTCTCACTAATTATACTCGGTATTACGACACCCACTTTTGGACAAAAGAAAGTGGCTGTGACAACATTCTGGGTAGATAAACACATCGGTTTTGATAAACTTGATGAAAATGCTGGAGGCGCAGCTGCCTTAGCATCGTTATTAGAAGATCCCAGGTTTAATTTACAGCCCGTTCTTGATAATTTTTACAACACATTTACAAAAGATTACGCCAAGCAATTTCCTTTTGAATTAATGGATGAAAAAGATGTTATTGATACTGAATCTTATCAAAATTATGAAACCCGTTGGGGAGAAGGTAACGATAAGGACAGAAGCTTATTGTTCCAAAGGTATTTATCTGTTGAAGGTTATAAACCCATGATGGAGTCCTTAAGAAACAAAGGTGAAAAAAGCAACACCATGCAGATGCTGAATATGTTTCCTGAGGCAGATGGTGTTATGTTTGTCAGTATGGGTTATGATTTTGTTAAAAAAGCGGTTCCATTTACTGCAGGTGTCCAAGCATACATTAAAATAAAATTATGGAACAGAGAAGGGAAAAGAGTTTTTGTTATTCACGAATTAGGTACTTCTAAAAAATCAGTTGGTATTATTGGAGGAATTCCGTTGATGAAAGCGGAGAAGCTTCTGCCGTTATGTGAAAGCGCTTCCGAAAAATTAGTAGCTGACTTGAGCAAAAAAGTAAAAAAGATTTCCAAAAAAGCAGCTAAGAAGTTATAATTTATAACAAATATTAATTCTACTTAAGGCCCCATTTATGGGGCTTTTTTTGTTCAATTTTTTTAAGTCGATAAGATTAGACAAAACATAATTAAGTCATATTTTATCTATATTTAAACATGAAAAAAATAAAATACATAGGTGCTTATTTCAGTCCTCTATTAGCACTGCTATCTTTTCAGCTTCAAGGTTTTGGAGCCTTTTTATGTATTTTTACTTTATACGTAATTGTGCCTATATCTGAACAATTTTTACCTCAAGACACATACAATTTATCCAAGGCAGAAAAGGAATTGGCCAAAGATGATCCATTTTACGATTGGATTCTGTACTTGCTTGTTCCTCTTCACCTTTTTGTAATCTATACTTTCCTTGTTAAGATATCTAGCCCAGAAATCCAAGTTATAGAAATCATTGCGTACACCATGACCATTGGTACTATATTAGGTGTCAACGGAATTAATGGAGGTCACGAATTAGGTCACAAAACGAATGAACCTGTTAAATTAGTTTGTGCACATATTCTATTAGCTACTAGCCTTCAAAACCATTTTATGACTTATCATAATAGTGGTCATCACAGGGATGTGGCCACTCCAAATGATCTCACTACTGCTAAGAAGGGACAGAGCTTTTATCATTTTGCCATACAATCACAAATAGGAGGTTATTTCAAAACATGGAAGCTTGAAAGAGAAAAACTATTAAGACAGGGGAAAAGTACCTTTCTCAACCCCATGATTATACTCACCTTAATTCCATGGTCTTTACAAGCCTTTATTTTCATCTACTTTGGTTGGAAAACAGGAATTTTATATCTACTGGCCAGTATTTTTGGAATTTCAATGCTTGAATCTCAGAACTACTTTTCGCACTATGGACTTACTAGAAATAAAAAAGAAGATGGTAGTTATGAAAGAGTTAAGGCTCACCATTCATGGAACTCAGATCATTTACTAGGAAGAATATTATTATTTGAATTGACAAGACATTCGGACCACCACTTTATGGGGGCAAAACCATACCAAGTCTTAGAATCTAAAGCTGATAGTCCTTTATTACCTTATGGTTATCCAGCCATGCTTATTCTTGGTTATTTCCCATTTTTATTTAAGCCTATCATGGCCAGGCAATTAGAAAAATACAGCTACCTGAAATAATGACTAATTTGTTCCGATATAGTTAATTAAAGTACTGGTATACAAATACTTAATATAATTACAAAACACTTATTTGGCTTGCTAAATTTTTAGCCTTTTGAGTTAACACATCCGTATTTTCATCACCGGATTTTAGCAACACACCCATCCTTCTAAAAGCTCGAGTTGTTGGTTTTCCAAATAATCTAACATCCGTATTTACCTCACTTAATACTTTTTGAACACCAACAAAAACTGGGTCAGAGGGAGACTCATCTTTAGCTAAAACTACGGCAGATGCTCCATTTTTAAGTAAAATAATTTCAGGAATTGGAATGCCTAATATGGCTCTAGCATGTAATTCAAATTCATTTAAATTTTGTGTTTTAGCCAAAGTAACCATTCCTGTATCATGTGGTCTAGGAGATAACTCAGAAAAATAAGTAGCATCTTTTGTGATAAAGAATTCAACTCCCCATATACCAGCACCACCAAGTGCTTTAGTTACTTTATCAGCCATTTCCTCTGCTTCTTGAAGACGAA
>ENA-OSEY01003215-OSEY01003215.1-marine-metagenome-genome-assembly--contig:-NODE-3215-length-10162-cov-2.543282_pt1 | contig 10162 bp, 10 predicted proteins | sample MGYA00248465_ERZ534230 | MGnify/ENA primary metagenome ERZ534230 (study PRJEB26409, sample SAMN06344110) | marine metagenome | isolation source: Sea water from surface | place: Atlantic Ocean:Southern... | reverse complement strand
GGTGATGCTAGAAACAGCAAAAACCACATCGCTAGTTTTTATAATATTGTTAGTTACCTCGCAAAAATCTCCCCACCAGTCTTCATTAGGCCGGTGCTCCGCCCAGCCGGGTTGTGGGACCAACATTTTATGAGATTTATGAGCCTGGGCCTCCACTTTGCCCAACTCATTTACTAAAACTCCTTTTGTTTCAAACGTACCAATATCGACACCGACTGTATATCTCATATTTGTACCTAATCTCGAATTAAATTGATATCTTTTGGAATAGAGTTGAGGGCAGATGCCAGAAGTTTGGTTAACCCAACAAGATCTTTTAAATCACACATTTCTTGGGCGGTATGACTATACCTTATCGGAAACCCAACATCTATTGATGCTACGCCGTTTTCTACTAGTTGGACATAAGAAAGGTCAGTTAGAGCTCCAATGTGAGCACTTTTCTGTAGGTTAATATTCTCTTTTGAAGCCGCCTGCTCAAAGTGTTTAACTAGGACTGGATGAGGAATAACACCATTTAATGTGCCTCTTCCATGAAAGGAAAACATACTTATTCCTGGGCCCTCACCAAGTTTGATTTCTCCAAAATCTTGCATATCTGGCGTGTCGCTTGCCAGTAATAAATCAATCTGAATCGCAATCTCAGGTTTTATTTTTTGGGCTACAGGAAGTGCTCCTCTTAGATTGAATTCCTCCTGCACCGTAAAGACTATATTTATCTCGGGACCGGTGGCTCTTGAATTTATTTGTCTTGCGACTTCCAAAAGAACTGCACAGCCAGCTCTATCATCAACACTCGTCCCTATAATTTTTTCATCGCCTATGACTTCAGCGGATGGTTTGTATACAATTGGGCTTCCTATATCTATTCCACTAGTACGCACTTCATTTGCTGTGCACAGTCCTAAATCTATGTAAAGGTCTCTATAGCTTGGCACGTTATATTTTTCATCAGGTTGCGTTGCGTGATGGCTTTTTGTCCCGATTGTTCCCGACAGTGCTTTGCCGTTTTTTGTGATTACTGAAATAGTTTGTCCTAGAAGTATTTTTTCTGGAACACCGCCTACACGTTCAAATCTCAAATATCCATCATCTTCAATTTTACGAACTACTAAGCCTAACTGATCCATATGCGTGAAAAGCATTACTCGGGGGCTTGTTCCTGGAAAGGTGATTGTTAAATTACCCAATTTATCGAAAGTTGGTGTCAAACCAATTTTTTTGACCGCCTCTTTTATATAATCTCTGACCTTATCTTCGTGACCAGAAAGCCCCGGTATTTTCATTAAATTGAGCGTATCGTCTCGCAATCTTTCAATCATAGCTGAGACCTTATTTTTTTTACGCGGTTCATAAAATCTTGTGCGCGATCTGGGTCAACGGACTGCCATGTATCGCCTGAATATTTTAATGTGGATCCAACAATACAACCATCAGCAATTTTGAAAATTTCTTCTACAGTTTCGTGTTTTACGCCAGTGTTGGCTAAAACTGGTAAATTGGGTACATTGTTTTTTACTGTTTTGAGGTCTGAAATATCTGCAGCTTCACCAGTAATTTGACCGCTGACCAAAATAGCATCTGGTATTGATGAAAAAGCAACACTTTTTGCCCGGTCAGCTAAAGATCGTTGATCAAGAGAGTAGGCAAACTCTGCGGATACGTTGAAAAGCATTAGCATATCTTCTCTATTTAAGCGATCTCTGTAGCGCATGGCTTTTCCAGCATCTGCAGTCCAATTCCCCATATCGGATGCATAAGAGCCAGAAAAGATTTCTCGAACAAAAGTTGCGCCAGTAGCTGCCCCAAGTGCGACAGTGGCCATGGGATCCCAGAGCATATTCACGCCAAAAGGAACAGTTATCTCAGATCTTAATTGCCCAATAATATAGGCAGCAGCCGAAGTAGATGCTGTGTCTACTGTCAATTCATAAGGTCTATCGTTTTCATTTCCAAACATAACCGCATCAACATTTGCATTTTGAAGTGCGTGGAGATCTGACCTGGCCTTTTCTATCAAGCCATTAATACCGGTTTTTATATCGTACAAGGGTGAGCCAGGTAATGCACCCAAGTGTACCATTGCAATAACAGGTTTTCTGGTCGTAAAAACTTTATTGAAACGATTTTTCAATAGACAATCCTCCCTTGAGGCATGTTATGCTTTCCAGATCTAAACTACCAAGCAAATTTTTGTTAATTATTAATCAATGTCAAAGCAAAAGGACAGAATAATGCTTAAGCGCCGTATTTTTCAAAAGGGTAAAACCAAAGATTTATCATTAACTGAAATAGGTTTTGGCACAGCACCCCTTGGCAATCTATATAAAGCAATTTCTGATAGTGATGCCTCTTCTACTCTTGAAGCAGCATGGGACTTAGGTGTTAGGTATTATGATACAGCCCCTTTATATGGGCTTGGTTTAAGTGAAACTCGTTTGAATCGCTTTCTCAGAACTAAGCCGAGGAACGAGTATGTGCTTTCTACTAAAGTTGGTCGACTTATGGAGCCGTGCAGTGAAGCTGAACGTACCGGTCATGGTAAGTGGTTTGACGTGCCTTTACGTCGAGAAGTGTATGACTACAGTTATGATGGTGTAATGAAATCAATTGAGTTTTCATATGAACGGCTTGGCGTAAATAAAATAGATATAGCCTATGTTCATGATTTATGTATTTTTACGCATGGATCAAAACAAGCTTCTGATGAAAGAATACGTCAATTTTTTGATGATGGAGGCTACAAAGCAATGATCAGCCTAAGAGAACAAGGTGTTATCGAAGCAATTGGCGGTGGAATAAATGAATGGGAGGTTTGCGAAAATCTTGCCCAAAAAGGCGACTTCGATATATTTCTTTTGGCAGGTCGGTATACTTTGCTCGAGCAGAATGCTTTAGATAGTTTTCTCCCATTGTGTCAAAAGCGGGGAATAAAAATTGTAACGGGCGGTCCTTATAATTCGGGGATATTAGCTTCGGGCGCAGTCGAGGGGGCATTTTATAATTATGATCCAGCGCCTGAAAAAATAATGAGTAAAGTGAGATTAATTGAGCAGGTTTGTAAAGCACACAATATATCTCTAAAAGCGGCAGCTCTGCAGTTTCCATTGCTTCATCCAACTCATTTGAGTGTTATACCTGGAGCTCAAACAAAAACTGAACTGGAAGAAAACATTAAAGTCTATTCAGAAGTAATTTCAAACTCTCTTTGGTCGGACTTAAAGTCAGAAGGTTTGCTTAGATCTGATGCTCCAGTTGGTTGAATGAACAGTCATTAATAATTTTATAAATTGTTTTCCATAAAATCGATTACTGCTCTTTGATTAATGCCTGCTCTTTCTTCTTCGGCTCTGGAAATAAAGAGAGCAGCTGCAGCTTGAGCATATACTAGGGCATTTTCCATAGTGTCACCAATCAGATATCTTGCAGCTAGTGCACCGATAAACATATCGCCCGCACCGTGCGAAGAAATAGAATGAACTTTAAAAGCGGGAATTTTTCTTATTTTTCCGCTAGGTTCAATTAACTCTAAACCCTCATGTCCCAGTGTTTTTATTATCGTTAAATTCTTATGAGTTTTATTGCTATTAATAAAATTATAAAACTCAGCTTCGACCCGATTAACAATACAAATATCAACCAACGAGAAGAATGCACTATTAATTTTTTTTGCTGGCGCTGCATTAAGCCAAACTTTGCATCCGGCAGCTTTAGCTTTTTTTGCAATTTCTAAATTTACTGTCTCACTAATTTCATTCTGCAATAATAATACCCCAGTATTTTCAGGTATTTTGATTAGTGTTTCATCAATATTGGTGTTCTCTCCCGATACAACAGCAGCACCATACTCACCAGATGCTTCAACTATTGCTACACTCATACCACTTGCTCCTGGCCCAACCTGTAAAGCACTAAAATTGACCGAAGATCCTTCCAACTGTTTAGTTAAAAGGTCGGCGAAGCTATCAGATCCCACTCGTCCCGCAAAGAATGTCGATGCACCATTTCGGTCTGCAGCTATTGCTTGATTGCCCCCTTTGCCTCCAAAAACATACTTTACAGCACTTCCGATAATTGTTTCATCTTTTTTTGGAATTCTTGGACTTTTTACCACAACATCTAAGTGAAGAGATCCAACCACAAATAAATTTTTCATTTGAACAGACTACTTCGAATTACTTTCTGTGCTAAGATTGGATTTTGTGTTTCTCTAGCTTTTTTAATTGCATCTGACTTATGCAATTCTTTAGCAATATAAATCAATTTTTTGGTAATAGCTATATTTTCCTTACTTTCTTCAATGGGGTCCAAGCCTGAATGGTCAGGAAAAGTATCAAAATATATTGCACCCTTATAATTACATTCAAAAAGAGTAACTAAAAGTTCCAGAGTCTGAATTGGGTGAACTGAGCCAACCATTAGCCCATTGTCCCATTTCCCATATCCGTCATTTAAATGAACACCTAAAAGTTTTGATTTTTTATTTATTAAACTGGCGGCAAAAGCAGGCATTTCATCTGCATATAAAACGTGGGCAAAATCGAGCGTAACACCAGTATTAGGTCTATTTATTTCTCCAAGTGCGAGCAGTGTCGTGGAAACATCCGGCATAAGTGAAAACGCTCTTGGTTCATTTGGTTTATATTCTATGGAAAGGTTAATTGAACGATTATGGTCAGCAAGCTCCTGCATAGCTGCAATTGTATGGTCCCACATTTGTGAAAAATCTGCTTGGAAGGAATAATCTAGACCATCTTGACCCATCCAAAGTGTCATAGTTTCACAGCCTAATGACGCAGCACAATCAATTCCACGTTTTGTTTCGTCTAGGGCTAATTCCCGAACGGCTTTTTCTGGATTTGTAAAAGCGCCCAATTTAAATTTGGGAGATGTATAATATCGCATAGCCAATCCATTAATTTTGATACTGGATTCATTTGAGAAACGTTTAAGTGTTTTTATTTCGAGATTAGATAAGTGATCAGGAAAATTGAGATCTGCGCAAGTCAGCCCTGCTTTATTGGCTCGTCTTAATAGCGCCAAGGTTAAATGACCGGTTTCTTCGATCTCAGTTTTTTTGAGCCCCAATTTAAACGAATTGAGGCGAGCACCAAATTCAGTATTTTCCACCTTTAAACCTTTAGTCTAAGATTTACACTTATTTAAAAAATTATATCAAAATTAACTAGCCCAGTGTAAATTTATTTTAAGACTTAAATCGTTAACAACAGAAATGTGTAAATTATGCTTTTCGATACTCATCTCCATCTCATTTATCCTAACAAAATTGCATATCCTTGGCTGAGTGAGGTTCCCGCTTTAAACAGTGCACACAGTTATGAAGATTATGAAATTCAAGCCAACAGATTGGGAATAGAGGCATGCTTTCATATGGAAGTAGATGTTTTGGAAATCGACATAAAAAATGAAACGGCATTATTAGAGGATCTATCTAGTCAACCTAATAGTAAGATAAAGGGAATAATCTCAGCCTCTAGACCAGAGCATCATGAATTTAATGAATTTTTAATGTGGGCATCGCAAACCTCCCTAATTAAAGGCTTTAGGAGAGTTCTTCATGTTGTTCCTGATGATGTCAGTCAAAATTCTCTTTTTAGAGAGAATATCAAACTTTTGAGTAACTATGACTTTACGTTCGACATATGTGCTCGAGCTGATCAATTACCTATTGTTATTGAATTGATAGATTCTTGTCCCAATGTACAATTTATTTTAGATCATTGCGGAGTGCCTGACATAAAAAATGGTTTTTATTCACCCTGGGCCGAACAAATGAAAGACGTTGCAAAGCGTCCCAATGTAATTGCTAAAATTTCAGGAGTTATAGCTTACGGTGATGCTGATAGCTGGGCTCTCTCAGATATTAAACCATATTTTGATCATACTGTTGATGTTTTTGGAGTCGATAGGATCATATGGGGAAGTGATAGCCCTGTCTGTAACCTGGGTGGAGGTTTGGCAACTTGGGTTGCCTTAACACATAATCTGACTGCTGAGTGGTCAAAATATGAAAGAAACTGTTTTTATAATGAAAATGCTAAAAAGCTTTGGACGATAGAGGGTATTTAAGTCCTATGGAGAAATTTTTTGGTGAAATAGACGGGTGTGGTTTTGAAACATTAGATAAAGAATTTGAAAGCTGTTTAACAGGTCATGGTCGAGTAGAAAGGCTTTGGACAGGTGCCCGTTGGGTTGAAGGGCCCGTATGGTTTCCAGCTGGTAGATTTCTTTTATTTTCTGACATACCTAACAACAGAATACTTAGATGGGATGAAACAAATGGCAGTGTTTCTGAATTTAGAAACCCTTCTAACTTCTCAAACGGGAATACGAGAGATCTTCAAGGAAGATTAATAACCTGTGAGCATCTATCAAGAACAGTCACCCGCACCGAGCATTCAGGGGATGTAACAACAATCGCTAGTCACTATAACAGTAAGAAATTAAATTCTCCAAATGATGTGGTTGTGAAAAGTGATGGTTCTATTTGGTTTACGGACCCTGATTATGGTATAATGAGCGATTATGAGGGCCGCGCATCACCATCAGAGCAATCTTCTTGCAACGTCTACAGAATTGATCAAGAAACAGGAACTTTAGGTTTAATAACCGATAAACTAATTAAGCCCAATGGCCTTTGCTTTAACAAAAGTGAAACCAAACTTTATGTTTCTGATACTGGTGGTTCACATGTTGAGGGGGGGCCTCGGAATATTTACAGTCTTGATCTTAATAGGAAACAAATTCCATCTCAAACTCCAGAGTTCTTTGCGGAGTGTTCAAATGGTCTTTTTGATGGTTTTAGAATTGATAATGAAGATAGAATTTGGTCTTCAGCGGCTGATGGTGTGCACTGTTATAATTCAAAAGGTAGTCTTATAGGGAAAATAAAAATACCTGAGATGGTATCCAACGTATGTTTCGGAGGTGCCAGACTAAACCGACTATTTATTACTGGAACGACTTCTCTTTACTCCTGCTATCTGGCTGTTAATGGAATTAAGTAACGAAGGGTTCCCCTATAATTTTTTGAGCTGTTTAGTGGCAGGCTTTCCCAAGCGCTTTAAGACGCCAATAGTTATAAGGAAGCGGTGTTATAAACCCTGCGAACAGCATAAAAGGAAGAACCCATAATTTTATTACTGCGCCACCAGTTAAAAGTAAGTCAGTTATATTCATTGCTAATTCCATGGAAACCATTGAAATTAGAGACATTCCAATTGCAGTTTTAAAGGCTTGTCGCAGTTCCATTTGCTTACTCAAAATGAAAGTCTCGAGTATGATTGATGTAATAATCCCATTTATTATTGCTAAAGACATAATTAGCCATACTGGCCAATCTATCCCCATTAATTGAAAATATAGTATGGTTCCAATATCACCAATTGCGCAGCCTAAAAGGCACCATCCAGTATTTTTGGACGAGCGAATCCAAGTGTGCTTACACTTCCAGTTAATTCTTAGTTCGCTAGCTAAGTATGCCACATTGACCTCATTTTTATTCTATATAAACTCTACAGCTAGTGGAGAGTAAAGGGTTTATTTTGAATATAGGTAAGGCAGCAAAATTATCAAATTTAACAGTGAAAACCGTTCGTTATTATGCTGATATTGGTCTGGTCAGCCCTGTAAAAAATAATAACACTGGATATAGAAATTTTTCAGAGGATGATGTGGCTTGTCTGCAATTTGTTTCAAAAGCAAGGAAGTTTAATTTTAGTATTCAAGAATGCGAAGAGTTACTTTCTTTGTATTCAAATAAGAATAGATCAAGTAGGGAAGTAAAAGCCCTTACATTGGAAAAAATTTCTGAAATAGATATCAAATTAACTGAGCTTAAAGAGCTTAAGCAACAACTGAGTTTTTTAGCAGATAATTGTCAAGGAAATGATCGGCCAGAGTGTCCAATTTTAGATGCTTTATCAGATACCTAAGATATTTAAACACAATCCTGTAAAAGTTAGCTGGCCAGAGACTTTTTATACATCGAATGTAAATTGATTTAATTTTCTCATTTGAGTTTATCAGTCCAGTATTGAATAACGCTGTCACTTTTTTTATGCTTTGAAATTTTTTTCAACTCCTTAGCTGCACTTTCGGTTTTTTTACTGAAAAAATCTTTTACGACTTTCTCAAGTGTGTTTTTTGTTTCCAATTTATTTTTATAATTATTAGTTATGTCGGCACTTAAAACTTCATATACTTCAAGCATTTTTGATTTGCCTTTGACCTTAGTGCGATCAATCAATCTGCATTGTGACTTTAATGAACTAGTAAGAGATTGCTTAATTTCACCTGAAATTAAAATGTTAGTTCCATAAACTTTATTTAGACTTTCCAGACGAGCAGAAGAATTAACGGTATCACTTATGACAGTTGTTTCCATTCTGGTAGCTCTACCTATAGTTCCTAACACTAGATTACCCTTATGAATGCCAACCCCCATTTTAATTGGATCAGAGGCATCATTTTTGTTCAGGGACTTTAAGGCAATGTTCATCTCAATCGCAGCTTTAACGGCATCATCAGGGTGTTTTGGAAATAAAGCCATTACTGCATCGCCTATGTATTTATCAATAAAACCCTCATTCTGGTTTATTGCGGGAGTCATTTTGTCCAAATAGCTATTTAAAAACTTAAAGTTTTGCTGCGGAGTGAGTTTCTCAGAAATCATTGTAAAGTTCCGCATATCAGAAAAAAGGACTGACATTTCTAGTGACGAATTATCACCAATTTCTACATCTATTATTGATTTTTTTTGTAAGAGGGTAAGAAACTCCTTAGGTACAAATCGCTCATAGGAAGCGTTTATTATTTCAATATCATTAATTTTTTCCCTAATGCTATCTTTCATAGCAACTATTCCAGTTGAAAGATTGGATACCTCTCGAGAACTTGTATCACCAACTATAGACGCTTCCAAATCTCCATTTGCAATGGTCTCCACTGACTTTGTCAGTGACGATATAGGTTTTGAAATTCTATTTGCTATAAAAAGTGCCATGCTTCCACCGATTAGAATAAAGAGTAAGGTGAACACTATTTGGCTGGAGGCAAGATCGTCCAATTGCTGTTCAAGTGAGGAGGTGTCGAATATCAATTCAATAACTTTATCGCCTTGTGACGCAGTACCATCTTCGTCATCAACTTCTGCTTTTACATATACCCATTTTTCAGATGCGTCAGCTTCGATGAAATCTAGGCGAGATCCAGTATCATAAACTTTTCTAATCCTATTTTTTTGTTCTTCGGTTGTTTCAAAATCCGGTTTATTTGAAACTGTTCCATTACTGTTAAACACATTTACCGATTTTAAATCAGGATTAAACTGTTCAAAACCTTCAGATATTTTTAATAAGTCTAGGTTCTTTAATGGTTCTTCGAACTGAGATGATTTTATACCTATTTCCAAAATATATTTTTTATCTGGCGTTCCCCAGTAACCATATTTTCGGACGTTGCCTGTCAGTGTTTCACTTGAAATTCTATCACCTTGATAACGACTTTCTTCTCTAATTTTTTGTAATTTTTCGTTAAAAGACGGAGCGACCTTAGCAAAATCCAAATTAAGATCTTTTTCAAAAGTAGTATGAATTATTACCCCTTTGTCATTAATGATATATAGGTCGAACTCATCGCCCAGACCTTTTTTAATTTTGGCAAGGTCAATTTGATCGACTTTCCCTCCAACAGAATAATAGTCTTGTATGAACGGTTCAAAAGCTTTCTTCATTGTGTCTTCCAAACTCAGGGATAGAATTCGGAACCCAACTTCCACAAGATCGTATGCGCCAGTTATGTTTTCGGCGGTCTGTTCTACCATAAAATCAAAATTATCTTCTAAGTCAGATTTGGCTTTTGTAAAATCAGTGTAAGAAAGTAGAATTAGGGCAGGCAGTAAAACTAAAAGAAAACCTGAGAGAATAATAAATCGCAGAGATAAACCCATTGCGTCGCTCCGTGTGTCAAATCGGTTTATAAAAGCGAAGAAGAATTTAAACTAAAATTGGACGACAAATCTTCAAGGCGAGCCGACTTGGGTTATTGAAGTGTTAGATCGTTAAAGCATAAATAACAACTATCGTCTATTAAAAATTACTCTCGTCACTGGCCATATTTCTTGAAGATCGGAAGAGCGTCG
>ENA-OSEY01003212-OSEY01003212.1-marine-metagenome-genome-assembly--contig:-NODE-3212-length-10174-cov-3.004754_pt1 | contig 10174 bp, 9 predicted proteins | sample MGYA00248465_ERZ534230 | MGnify/ENA primary metagenome ERZ534230 (study PRJEB26409, sample SAMN06344110) | marine metagenome | isolation source: Sea water from surface | place: Atlantic Ocean:Southern... | reverse complement strand
TGTTCGCCATTGAAGTTCCCGGGTTTGCTGCATTTCTATCTGAAGCATGCCAATCCAAAACAAAATCTACATCATCAAATAATCCAGCTCGCACCATGTAGACTTTACCTGACCCGCCTTCTTCAGCAGGTGTTCCATATAAACGAATAGTACCTTTTTGATTTGACGATTTTAAATAGTCTTTTATTGCGATAGCTGCTGCAGTTGATGCTGTGCCAAACAGATGATGTCCGCATGCATGTCCAGCATTATTATCTAAAATCGGAACCCTTTTTGTAGCAACCGATTGAGAAATGCCTGGCAATGCATCAAATTCTGCTAAAATTCCAATTACAGGAAAGCCAGATCCATATTCAGCTACAAATGCAGTTGGAATTTCTGCCACACCAGATCTAATGTCAAATCCTTCATCAGAGAGAGTTTTTTTCAGAAGAGCTGTGCTTTTTTCTTCTTGATAGCCAACTTCAGCCCAGGTCCATATTGATTTCGCAATTTTTTCAAATTTTTCTTTCTGTGAATCAATGTTTTTTTGAATCTCTGTCTTATTGGATTGAGGTTTTATATCACTGTGAAAAAATAAAGTAAATGAGCAAATAAAGATTAAGTATTTCATAAAATTCCTCTAATTATTGTTAAGTGGATTATATATCCTACCAGTTATCCATGTGTTGAAATATGAAAAAAATGCTAAAACTACGGACCACTGAACTACACAAGTTGCGACACTAAAGGGTGAAAAAGGATTATACCAATCATCTGGAGCATAATTTGTAGCTGATAATGACATCCACCAAACAATTAATACTAGCCCTAAAAGAGGAACAAGATAATTTATTATTGGAGTCCAAAGCTTTGGAAATTGCCAATCAAATTGAGAACTATTGTACTCATTCAAGATTTTTTCAATTCCATATTTTGATGCAGCTAGAGCAAAGAAAATTCCTGATATCATCAACGCAACTCCCCAAACAAAATCTTGATTTGCAAGTATGTTAATATTCATTGCAGAAGGTATCCCCATAACAAAGCAAACAATAACAATCCAAAAGACGGCTTGCTTCCTTTTCAAGCCAAAATCAATCAAGTTTTTAACAGCTAATTCAAGCATAGAGATCAAAGATGAAAATCCAGCAAACGATAGACCAAGAAAAAAGAGGATAGACAAAGTTTTTCCAAATATCATTTTTTCAAATAATTGTGGCATCCAAATAAATGTTAATCCAGTAGCAGCAGGGCCAGAAGTTTTCATAATGTCTAAAATTTCAGACTTAGGCATATTTAGTTCATTGCCAAGTATTGAGAAAACAGTGCTAAAAATCATAACAGCTGATAGAAGTGAGACAATATTATTGCCGATAGCAGTAGTAAATGCATTTTTAACGATACCGTATCTTTTTTTTATGTAAACAGCATAAGTTAAAAACAGACCCCATCCAGCGCCAGTATCCCATGCGTTTTGAGTTAGTGCCTCTAGCCAAAGCTTAGGGCTAGTTAACTGGGACCATTGTGGGGTGAACAGATAGATAATTCCATTAAAGGCGCCAGGCAAATAGATTGCTCTTATGACACAAATCAAAACAATGATTAAAAGCGTTGGGATAAGGATTCGATTTACTTTTTCAATCGATGAAACACCTTTGTAAATCGCAAAACCTCCTACCGTCATTGCAATAGCATGAAACAAAACAGGATAATAACTGCTTTGAAAATTATTCCAAAGCGAGAGAGAAGCAACTGAGCTATTTGGTAATTCAGTAAATGAGGTGACTAAAAAATAATAGATATTCCAGCCTACCACAACTGAATAGTAGAAAGCAATCGCAGTAGAAACAAAACCAACAAAACCGCCAAGAAAAGCGAAAGGCTTTCCTAAAAACATTGCAAAAGCTCCGATGGTTCCTTGCCTAGATTTAGAACCCATTACATATTCAACTATGATAAGTGGAATACTCCACAAGAACAAAAAAACTATCCATGCTATGAGGAAACTACCAGCACCATCATCTCCTCCGTTGGAAGCAGCTATTCTTGGAAAACGCCAAATATTTCCTGTGCCTACTGCAACTCCTAGTGCGCTAAGCAAAAATGTGAATCTTGATGAAAATCGTTGTCCAGAATCTTTCATAAAACGAGGTATTTAATAAATCTTGACAAGGTCGTCATATCCTCCGATAGGCGTGCCATCAATTACTATTTGTGGAACTGTCATTGCTTTGCCGACTTCAAGTAATTTTTCTCGCCCCCATCCCAGTTCTTCAATGTTTATTTCCTCATAATCCCATCCTTTTTCATCAAAGAATCTTTTAGCTAGATCGCAGTATGAACACCAATTGGTTGTATAAATTTTAATTTTTTTCACAATTGGTAATTAAGATATTATTCGGCTTTACTCATTACCTTATAAAGTGTATAAAAACCAAAAAGTGAAACTACCCATCCTATCATGAAAAATGTGAATTCCATAAAAACTCCTATGTTTTTTTCTTAAGTACGAAATCAAGAGATGTTTTTTTCTTAGGTACGAAATCAAGAGATAATGAGTTTACACAATATCTCAGGCCAGTGGGCCTAGGTCCATCCTCAAAAACATGTCCGAGATGAGAATCACATTTAGCGCATGTTATCTCTGTCCTAATCATGCCATAACTTAAGTCTCTTTTTGTATTAATTTTTGTCTCATCAATAGCATCAAAAAATGCAGGCCATCCTGAGCCAGAATCATATTTTGTATCCGAGCTAAAAAGTTCATTGTCACAACCAGCGCAAGTGTATGTTCCTTCTTCCTTGTGATTATAATATTCACCGGTGAAAGCTCTCTCCGTGCCCTTTTCCCTTAAGATTCTATATTCTTCAGGTGTTAGACATGTTTGCCATTCTTGATCTGTCTTCGAAATTTTATCCATAAAAATTGCTCCTGCTTTTTTTTCTTTTTTCTGGGAAAACCCAAGCACACAAAAGATTGCACCTAGAATGAATAATTTGGTTTTTATCATGAAGCTTCTACCTCGAAAAATTTAAATTGTTTCCATTAATAAACAATTGTGTTAAAAATTTTACATAATAAGTAATTTTAACATATCAATTTAGTTCAAATCATTGCAAAATATTAACTCTATTATATTCTTTAGTTATACTGAAAACCTATTTTGGGCATTTAAACAGATGGGTCTTTATCACAGCCGCTTAAAAAATATTGACGGTTTGTTATTTTATAAGCTCCTCGGGACAGGCAAAAAACCAGGTTTCAGAGTCACGCCAGATTTTAAAACGTATGCTTTACTTACTAGCTGGAAATCTGAAGAAGCTTGTGATAGTTTTATGGATGATAATTATCTTAAAGAATTTAAAATTAAATGTAATTCAATTAGATATATCAAACTATTAACCATTAGCTGTAGTGGATTATGGAATAATCAAAAACCATTCATCCCAACAGAAAATATTAAAAAAAATGATTTATTAAAAAATAAGATTGCTGTTTTAACTAGAGGAGGGGTAAAAATAAGCAAAGCGTTAAATTTCTGGACTTCGATAAGCTCTGCAAGCAAATCAATATCCCGTGCCAAGGGGGTTAGCTTTTATAAAGGCATAGGAGAACTTCCCCTTTTTGAACAAGCAACCTTTAGCATTTGGGACAGCATTGATCACATAAAAAAATTTGCATATAAGGATGATCTTCATTTAAACATTGTTAAAAAAGCAAAAGAGCAAAATTGGTATAAAGAAGACCTATTCGCTCGATTCTTAGTAAAATCAGATATAATTGAACAATTACCATGAAAGATGTTAGTATTATTGGGAGTGGAATTGCAGGCATTGCTACAAGCATAAGACTTGCTAGCAAAGGTTATAAAGTAAAAGTTTTTGAGCACAATAATTACCCTGGTGGTAAGATAAATTCTATCGAATTAGATGGTTACAAATTTAACTATGGACCACAATTATTAACATTGCCGAATCTTATTGATGAACTCTATAAATGCGCTGGTTTAGACCCTAAAAGATATTTTAAATATAAAAGAAAAGATATTCATTGTGTATACTTCTGGAAAGACGGAACGGTATTCACTGCGTACGATGATAAAGAAAGATATTTAAAAGAGTTTCAATCAACTTTTGATGTTGATAGTAAAACAGTAGAAAAATATTTTATAAAAAGTAAAAAAAAGTACAACTTAACCAACAAAGTTTTTTTAGAAAGCTCTATTCATAAGTTAAGTACTTATTTAAGTCTTGAAACAGTAAGATCAATGATGCAATTATGGAGACTTGATATTAACAAAAGTCTTCATTCGTTGAATCAAAAAAGTTTTAAAAATCAACATGTTGTTCAAATGTTTGACAGATATGCAACTTATAATGGATCAAGTCCTTATAAAACACCTGGTATTATGAGCATTATTCAACATCTTGAGCATAGCTTTGGAACTTATATTCCTGATGAGGGTATGCATAGCATTGCAAAGCATTTATACAATTTAGCTAATGACTTTGAGGTTGAGGTTTTCTTTAATGAAGGAATTGAAGAAATTCTAACTAAAAATAATCAAGTAATTGGAGTTAGGTCTACTAAAAAAGAAATAGCTTCTGACATAGTTGTATCAAATATGGACGTATATCATACCTACAATAAGCTACTTCCTCATCTCGATACACCAATAAACGTTATCAAAAATGAAAGGTCGAGTTCCGCATTGATTTTTTATTGGGGTATTAATGGAACATTTCCAAATCTTGATTTACATAACATAATATTTTCTTCCAACTATAAAAAAGAGTTTGATAAAATATTTAGAGAAAAAGACATATCAGATGATCCAACAATCTATATCAATATTTCAAAAAAGGATGTAAAAGATCATGCCCCAAAAGATAAAGAAAATTGGTATGTAATGATAAATGTTCCATGGAACGAAGATCAAAATTGGGATATTAAAAAATCACAATTAAGAAAAAATGTCATAAACAAAATCAATGCAACGCTTTCAATAGATATTAATAGCCTTATAGAAACTGAGAAAATTATCACACCGAAAAATATTAGCAATGACACATTATCGTATAAAGGAGCATTGTATGGCAGCTCCAGTAACTCGAAATTATCTGCTTTTTTAAGGCACCCCAATTTTACAAACAAATTAAAAAATCTATATTTCGTAGGCGGCAGTGTTCACCCTGGCGGGGGAATACCTTTGTGCTTACTTTCAGCAAAAATAGTAGATGATATCATTTCAAGCAAAGATTAAGATATGTTTTTAAATGCACCCAGAAAAGAGATACATTTATTTTTTCTTATAGCCTTTTTCCAGATTTGCGGCTTAATTGGGGTTCTATTCATTGATAGAGATCTTACTTTAAGCTTAACCCCTCAAAATTTACTAGTAACAACTTTTTCTATATTTTTCATTTATGAAGACAAAATTAAAATGCTTCGTTTTTTTATTTTTGCATTTTCAATAGGATTCTTGGTTGAAGTGATAGGAGTTAATTATGGAATTATATTTGGCAACTATACATATGGTACAGTTTTGGGTTTCAAAGTTTTAAATGTTCCATTGATGATAGGAGTTAATTGGTTCTTTTTATCGATTTCCTGTGGAGGAATTTCTGATATTTTTTTTAAGGAATTGATTCCTAAAGTATTACTAGGTTCTTTTCTTATGGTTTTTCTTGATATTTTAATAGAGCCATTAGCGCCAGTACTAAATTTCTGGGAATTTGAAGGGGGTATAGCTCCAATAAAAAATTACATTGGATGGTTTATGACATCATTCTTAATTCAATTAATATATCAAAGAATGAAGATCAGTTTTTCGCCTCTATTTTCTGTTCTAGTCTATTTATCGCAAATGGGATTTTTTATATTATTGTTTTTTCTCATTTAAATAGTTAGAATTTTTTTGTGTATAAAGCACTTAAAAATCCTATAATTTTTTTTCTTTTTATCGCATCATTGTTTGGGCAGTGATCGCTTTGAAGTAATCCTTCCTTGCCAGTTGGTGAGTCAGAAAAAGGGGTTGGCGCTGCCAAAAACCAAATCATTTATGGTGTACAATCATTCTTCAGTTACATCGATTGGTGGCATGAACCCATTGGAAAAGAAAATTATGATCATAAAGGCACTTTGAATACATTTATAATTAAACCTTCATTGGTTTACGGATTAAATAAAAAATTAAATCTTTCGCTGAATACAACAATAGGAATTCGCTCAATGCATTGGGGAGTTGGCGAAACTTCAATTCATCATAGATCAGAGAACACTTTATCCAAATTTAAAAATGCTCATTCGAGTATCTTTGGAGATTCAAAATTGCTTTTAAGATATCTTTTTAAAAATGCAGGAATGAATAAAGGCTTCAGGATTTTTGGAGCTGCAGGTTTGAACATTCCGTCCAAAAGTGTACTTACATCAGATCCATTTTTTTTAAACGATGAACCTGAGGAAGAACATAGGCATTTTAGCTTAAGTAACGGGACTTATAATTATATATTAGAAAGTCAATTTTATTATAAAAGAAGCTTAAACCCTGTTTTCTTTGGAGGCTTCATTCAAATTGAGAATCCTATCAAAGAAAGCAAATACGGTTTTTTATCTCCTCGAACTATAAATATCACTTTATCTGCTATCAATAAGAGATTTGATAACAGAGATGCTTCGATTGGATATGGTGGAAGTCTTTTATTGACTGGTAAAGGCTATTGGAACGGAAAGGTGTCTCCCAATACTGAATCATTAGTATTTAGCCCAAGCCTGACCTATTTGGTTGGATTGAAGTTTGGCTCGATGGCTATCAATATTCAAAAGCCAATGTTTTTAAGCGGCTCTTTTGCAGGGAACGAAGGTGAAATAAAACAGCGTATAAGCGCTTGGCAGGTTGGATTAACCTTTAGAATTGTTCCTAAAATGAAAAATTAACTTTGTCTTCTTTCATTCCCTGATCGGCGCTCTTGATCTCTTCTGTCATGTCCCGAGCGACGATCGACCTCAACAGGTATGTTTACTTTTCTTCTATCGCCCTCTCGTCTTTTGATGTGGCGTCTATCTTCGCCTCTATTATCTTTCATTTAAATCTCAATTATTTAATGATTGGTCAAAGTTATGATACTTATCGCTTATCTGTCTAATTAAATCTCAATTTTATTCCGTTATTGCTTGAATCAATATTTTGAAAAAATATTAAGGTAAGCGGAATAGGCAATTTAAAATCAAAAAATCCACCCACATCGACTGTAATGCCTCCACCAATTGCAAATTTGTTTTGATTGTCTATATTTGCCGCTTCTAGAAAACTAAATACACTCACCCTTTTTATATACGAAATATCTAATGGCAAAGAATAGTCCGGGTACAACAGCGGTACATGGTATTTTAATTGTGACCTATATCCTTTTTTGTAATATTTCCATTGATATCCGATAGGATAGTTCATTTTAGATGAAAAAATTGGATCCTTGTAATTGTGCTCAGCTTCCATAATTATTGATATCTGGTGCCTTTCAATAAAGCTTTTTAAGAGATACTTAATGTATAAATAAGATTGACTTCCATTGCTTAACCCGCCAAAAGGAGAAGATCCTCTAAAGAGATAATATTGCAAACCTTGGTTTTCTAAATCCATTAATGGTTTTTCTTTTAAATTTGAATAAAAAAATTCAGAATAGACAGGAAGTATTCCTCCATCCTTATCCGGAATTGATTGCTCACTGTTTACCTGTATACCACTTGGTACTCCTTCCGGAAAAGTAAAATTGTACCGAGACTTTCTTCGAGAAAGATATTCTGATCCAAATTGCAAATAACTAAATGATCTTTTGGGTCCTCTATAATGATCAAAAAGTGGGAGCCTTAGGTTAAAATCGAAACGCAACTCATTCCATTTCTCAGAGACTTTAAAATTTATAGAATCGTTTATAGAGGGAATATATTCCGAGTAAGTATCTTTATAATTAACCCTCCTATCACCTAAGCTCAAATCAAAATTCACAATTGGGTAATATTTTAAATAACTTAATCCAATTCTTTTCTTATAAACATCCTCTTCCTGATTATAGGATATATCAGCGCTTAATGAAGCAGTTCCAAGAATATTATCGGATTGAATACCTAGGCTTGGATCAAACATATCGTTAAAAATATATCGACTATGCATATTTAAAAAATTTGAAAAGTGGCTATAATTTTCTACGTTGTATTTCTTATCAGGTTGCTCTTCATAATTGTCATTTAAATTTAATTCGTGATAGGGTGGCTGATAAAATCTTACAGGGTCAAAGCGGACTTTTGAAATAGGCTTCCATTTATCAGTATTAATTTTCTTTGAAACAATTTGCTCACCATTTGAAGTATAGTTACTAAACAGTAGTGTTGTACTATCTTTCAAAGCTGGATAATAGGCTCCTAGCTTTCTATTGGTTAAAAGATATTCCTGGCTATCTTCAAGGTTGATTGCTAAAATATTATCAATGCCTTTATAAGGCGATTCGAAGAGAACATAATTATTATAAAAGACGGGTCGAAAAATATCTTCCCAAGATGAATCTTTTATTTTAAGAAAAGTTCTTTTGAGTCTATTGTATATATACATTGAGCGACCTTGATCATTCTGCAAAATGAAAACTATCTCTTTTGCATCATCAGACCAAGAAGGCTCCATAATTATTCCATTATCAGGTGGTAGTGCTCTATCATTGACTTTCCCTGTTTTTGCGTCAATTATAGTTAAAAAAGAATTTCTTTCTTTCGAAAAAGAAGATGCAACTATATAGTTTCCGTTTTTTGACAAAGATGGGTGATAATACATTTTTTTTGTAGATATATCTTTAATTTGATTTGTACTAAGATCTAAAATTTGAATATTTGCCCAACTTTCTTTAGACCATCTTTTATCTGGTGAGTAGTAAGACCAAACAGCTTGACTTCCATTGGAATGAAAACCAAATATTTCAATGGATGAAGAAAGTTCATGAATTTTTTCCTCAATTCCATCTTTTACTCTTACAATCGTGGGAAGGGTCGCAACACCAGACTTTAAAGCTATCAAGCTTCCATTTATAGATGGGGATGGAAATTTATAATCAGTCCAATTCTCTTGATTGGGACTAATATTAGTTACCGAATCTTCCTCAATCTCTATAACTAATTTTTCCCAAAGCGCTCTTTTATCATACAATGCATCGCTATAGATGTCAGAGATCTTTGAATTCAACGATTTATAGACCGATCTTGAAAAAGGGGCTAGAGGATTTAATAAAAAAGGCCACTTTAAAGTTTTAGTTAAAATCTCATTGATTGAATTGACATTATATTGTGACTTAATGTGTCTGGTTAGCATGTAGCCCATCTCATAATGATCCGGATATTTGTTTTTGTAAGAACCAAATAAAACCTGCCTGTAAGAAGGCTTTGAGCCTGATAAAATCAAAGAACGAGTCAAGATGTCAAAATATGGCACTCTTCCTCTTCCTGAGTTTGAAAATGCAGTTTCAACATCTACTGCGTCTCCTTCCCAATACCAAGATGGAATTAACAAATTGTTAAACATGGAGAAGGTGGACTCACCGAACAATTTATAAATAAGGCTGCCGGTACCTTGGTTTACAAAATTAAATTGAGAAATATGTCTTCCTTCATGAATTGAAAGATCGTTATACCATTCTGTTGATCCCATCCCTTTTATCATTATTGGTGTATGATACCACTCTGACTTTCTTGGAGACAAAGAAACAAACGCATTTGGAATAGATAATCTATTTCTTAATACAATTGGTGTCTTTAAATGGTAATTATCAGAGGATACTTGAAGACGAAGATGATTTTTCTCCATTAAATTAGCAACGCGCTGTCCTTCTTTTGCAATCTCCTTGGGGAAAATAATTTTATAATTTTCAGTAACGATCTCTTTCCAATCTATGGAAGGCCTATCTTGAGCAAATAGAAAGATGAGTTGAGCTAATGATAATGGAATGATCTTGTAGAAAAAATATTTCAATTTATGCTTTCATAAATTAAAAAGGTTCAGCTTCAGCTGAACCTTTTTTGCTCCGGAGGAGGGACTCGAACCCCCGACCTGGTGGTTAACAGCCACTCGCTCTACCAACTGAGCTACTCCGGATCGGTAATGTCATTTTATTTAATTAAATAACGTCTCAAATTTATAATAATTAACGTTTC
>ENA-OSEY01003210-OSEY01003210.1-marine-metagenome-genome-assembly--contig:-NODE-3210-length-10177-cov-2.289010_pt1 | contig 10177 bp, 5 predicted proteins | sample MGYA00248465_ERZ534230 | MGnify/ENA primary metagenome ERZ534230 (study PRJEB26409, sample SAMN06344110) | marine metagenome | isolation source: Sea water from surface | place: Atlantic Ocean:Southern... | reverse complement strand
TATTTATATATAGTTTTACTAAAATATCATTATGTCGTTTGTTTCTTTAAAGGAAGACTTGTGCTAAAAAAGTTAATCATATTGCCCTTTATTATTACACTATCCTATTCTCAGCTAAAAGATTTACAAACCCAATCATTAAAAAGCCTTAGAAATATCGTGGAAAATGCTTCTAGAGCAAATCAAAAGGTATGGCTTGAAGATTTTACAGGAATAGACTGAACATTCTGCCCAAATGCGAGTTTCGCAATTGATAGCCTGATTCAAGATTTTCCCGGTGTTTTAAATACGATAGAATGGCACTCGCCTAATTATACTCCAAATAGTGGAGAAGGAAGCGACCTGGCAACTGTGGGACTTGGATGTTCTGATGAAACGCTTGAAGAGGGAATTGTGTACTTTAATAGAGCTAATTTATACGGTGTTGGTGGAATTCCCCATTTGCAATGGAACGGAGTAGATGAAATAGTCGGAGCTGGCTCCCCATGGTGGGATCGATACGATGATTATTATCCTTTAGTTGTTGATTATAGCAACCAACAAACTCCTTATGATATAGAAATAACAGGAGCATATATTTCTGGAGATCCCAGTGTGCCATACGAAATAACGGTTACTCAAGGCGGAGGATCTCCTGGTGAAAACATGGCTCTGGAAATTGTCGTTGCAGAGGACAGTATTTACTCATTTTGGAGCTCTCCAAGTGTATACCATTACACGCGCAACGTAAGTCGAAATTACCTAACCTACCATGATGAGTGTAAAAATATTCTCGAATTGTCAAACGGAGAAAGTCAAATATTTTCTGGTTCGTTTGAGATTTCAGATACCTGGGTAGGTGATAATTTAAAAATTATAGCTTTTATTCAAGATTTAGATACTTATGAAGTTTACCAATCAGAAATTGCAAGCATTTCAAGAGATTTAGATCCAGATGTTGATGGGGATGGAATACCAAACAATGAAGACAATTGTCCTTCAGTTCATAATTTTACACAATCAGATTGGGATTATGATGACATTGGTGATGCTTGTGATTCCTGTAATGATATTGCAAATGTTCCTGGAAATGTTAATATTGATGCAAATGGAACAGAGTTTGACCCAATTATAAACGTTATCGATATTTTGGCTTTTGCAGATCTTTTAGATGATAGTAATCTAATTAACGATTGCCAATCCATAGACCTTTTAGAAGATGGTTCTATAAATCAGTTTGACTTGGTTGTTTTAATTGATCTAGTAATGTCAGGAGGAAGTTGATTAAACATCCCTAGGGGTAATTTTATTTTCCTTTTGATATTTTTGAATTTCTATTCTTCCTTCAGCGACACCATGATACATCTCTGGTAATAAAGCTGCAATTCGAGTTATCATTTCATAGCCGTTCTTTTCCATTTGCTCCTGTCTCTCTAACTTTGAGCCCTTCAAAGCAAAGGGACCAAAAGATTTTCCTATATTAATTCTAACGCTTGGTCTAATACCATTAAAAATATCTTCCCATGCCGTTTCTCCTCCATAAATTGCCATAGGAATAATTGGAACATTTCCTATGCTTGATAAAAAAACAGCACCATTTTTTGGATCTTTTAACTTAGCGTCCATAGATTGTCCTCCCTCTGGGAATATTCCTAGAATATCTTTATTCTTAAAAACCTCTTTTGATAATTTAATTGTCGAGGGAGCCAATTGCTTCCGATTAATTGGAATAAAACCATATAGATAAACAAACCACATAAAGTGGTTTTCAATTTCTCGATCACTTGCAGCCAAAAAGCTTATTGGTTTTTGAACTGCGTATTTAAAAAAGGCTGGGTCGACATAGCTGAAATGGTTTGATGCAATTATATATGGACCATTTCTAGGTAAATGCCATCTTCCTGAAACCTTAATCTTTGCAAAGAGTGCACCTACAAGAAGTGCAAAGTATCCTACCTTTTGACGGATCCATTTTGGTCTGGGTCGAATTTTCTTGATAGTGTCAGGTCCGACCATTTTTAAGTGAATTAAGTTTTAAAAAGGAAGGTCATCATCGTCATCATCCATAATTTGAGTATCAACTTGGTTATTGTTTTGCTGAGGTTGATTTGGAGTCTCCTGATTAAAATTGCCCCCACCTTCACCTTTTTTACCTAACATTGTAAACATGTCACACCTTACCTCTGTTGTTTTCCGCTTAATGTCATTATTATCCGTCCACTCATTTGTCGCTAGCCGACCTTCAACATAAACTTGTTGCCCTCTTTTCAAAAAGTCATTTGCTGTCTCTGCCATTTTACCATAGAGCACAATTCTGTGCCACTCAGTACGATCCTGCAGTTCACCATTTTGATTCTTCCATGATTCATTCGTTGCTATACTTACATTTGTAATTGCAGTTCCAGATTGTGTAAACCTCTGTACAGGGTCTTGACCAACATGGCCAACTAAAATAACTTTATTAACACTATTTCTTTGCATGACTTACCTCCAAGTACAATCTAATAAAATTTTAATGCTCTAATTGTTTAATATGGTCTTTACCATGTTCATCAAAGTAGGAATCAACAAATTTATCTAACAAGGAAAGAGCTTCTGTTACATTTTTGGTATCAACGGTCTGTTTACATTTCATTGCTAGAATCATTACTTGATGTAGAAGTGTCGTTTGAGTTGCATAAAGATCATACTCTTTCCCCTTTTTAGGTTTGATTCTCTGAATTAGAAAATAATGGTTTATTCTATTTTGAATATCTGTCGCATGGCTTTCCTTAGTACTAACCCAGCGACTCAACTGATTTAACGATAGTGCATTTTCTTTTTTTGAAAGATCTTTAATATTAAACATAGCTTTCTTTATGGTTTCAAAGTCCTCTTTAATTTGAATAATCCTTGCAGCATCATCATATATTCCACAAGGTACCTGACAATGTGAAAACAACTTTATAGGTAATACTAAAAATATTAAAACTGTCATATTTGTCAAATGCTTCATTTTTTTCCTATAGATTTATCTTAAATATAAAAAAGGGTCCGGAATATTCCGGACCCTTTTTAGATCATTTTGTAAAAAAACAGATTACTTCATTAAGATCAGTTTCTTCACACTTACAAAATCACCCGCTTGGATACGGTAGATATACATACCAGATGATAAGGATTGACCATAATCATTGGTTGCATTCCACATAACTCTATAGCGACCTGGCTCATGGCTTCCCTGAGCTAGGGTGCGAACACGTTGACCCATGACATTATATATCTCAAGAGTCACATCGGTTGCGCTAGCAATATCATATGTGATATTTGTAACTGGGTTAAATGGGTTTGGATAGTTGTTATGTAATGCAAACTCCGTTGGAAGTGCAATACCTGAACCAACACCCACTAACTCTTCACTGATGTTTAAGTGTAACATTCTTGGTCCACTTTGAGAAGGTGTTAACTCGAAGCCATCGTAAGACCATACGTCCCACTCGATAGACATCATGTTTACACTGTCTTCAATTGCGACCGCAGCAATGTCACCATACTTAACAAACAATCCGGTTTGTGTAAGTGGTACATGAGCATAGAAGTCATCGACATAGACAGAACCTGTTCCAGAAGCACCATTTAAGAACATACCAATTTGAACAATTGTTGCTCCTTCTGGAACCATACCTTCCATTTCTACATACATCCACTCATCAAGACCGTGAGCTGGGCTTACATGTATAGAAGAGTCCATACCTAACCATCCCCAACCATCGCTGAAGTACTTTGCAAATAAAACAAAGTGACCCGCTTCATCCATTTGGTCTCCTGTTGGGATCTGAACCATCGCATCTGCAAAAAGATGCGTTCCTGGAGCAATCACTCCATCCCAATAAGTTTGGAAGAGATTATTCTCTCCGCCACTTCCCCATAGTTTTACACAAGCTTCTCCATCATAGGTATTGACAACCTGATCAGAAAAACCAGCTGTCTCACCATCTAAATGGACACTGTAGTGATCACCATCAGGATAGGTTTCCCATCCGTCAGCATGTCTCTGCCAGCCATTATCTAATGCAGTATACTCATCAAAACTACCGTTCATGACCGCATTGTCTGGAAGCAGTCCCCAGATTCCTGTATCAGGATCTGCAAGACTCATAAAGTACTCTAATGGATCATTATCATCATCAGATGCAGCCGTCCAAATAACCGCGACCTCTTCTTCAAGATTGTCTGGTGTAATATCCAACTCAGTACCATCTGATGGAGAAATGATTGTCACTGGGTTTGGAGCTACGTTTGATAATGTAACTGTCATTTGGTTTGTTGGCATACTTTCATGATCATCATACTGTGCAGTTACATGATATGTGTATGTTCCCCAATCTAAACCTTCGTCCATATACTCGGTAACCATTGGATCTGAGGTTCCAACCACTTCAGCGGTTCCACCTTCAGATGCACGGTATACATTGTAATGTTCCATGTCACGATCAACCTGTGTCTGCCAAGGGCTTGGAGTTGTCGGTGCAGTATACTGAACTGGGTTCTCCTTTGTACTTACACGCTCTACATCTTCATAAGACATTGGAACGTCTAAATCAACATATCCATCTGTACCAATCCAGTTTGCGAGCATCGCACCACCACCTGAGAAGTCAGCATGAACATTCATCTGCCAATCTCCACAGAATGTGTACATCTCACCCATTGACCATTCAGACTGATCTGTATCTGGGTTAAACGGATCATTAAATATCCAGTAGTTGCTTGCAGGGAAATTGATTGGAGCAGGATCACATTGCATCATGTCCAAATCTAAATTACCCGCTGCATCTGTATTGTAAGATGCTGTTTCAAAGTCATAGAAACCACTATAGATAACAAACACATCACCGGTAATTGTAATTGGATCAAACTGTGTCATTGCCCATCCATAGGTTTCAGAAGTTGGATCATCATCTACCGTTACCGCTTCATTATCATAAAGGATATTACTCATATCTGGCATATCTGTCTCAGGATGTGGAGGAACGACTGTGATTCTGTGCTCAGCATCACCGTAGTTCGCATCTGGCCAACTATCCATCCAAATACCTTGAGCCGTTCCTTTCATTGCCCAAGTACCAACGACACGGAAACGTACCGCAGCAGCACCTGCATAATAAGTTGCATTACCCTGCGTTCCATCATGATAGTAAAGGTCCATGTTGCTCGCATCAATTGGAGGTTCCCAATCAAGATGCACATCATCACCATAATCCATCGCCATTAGATCACTTGGGTTATCTTCTAACTGAACTGTAACCGTAACTGGTCCAATTACATCAGAACCTACTGGATCTAAAATACCAGGAATAAGGTAATCAGCACGAAGTGATAAGCTAAGGTCTGTTGGCTCTGCTGCAAAAAGAACAGTGCTCCATTCTGTTGCATCACCAGGCGCTGTTCCTACAACACCACCTTCAGCATTTAAGATCGAGTATCCTGCAAGTGGGTTGTATGGGCTAAAGTCAACAACATAGTCTCCTTCAGAGTACCCATAACCATCAACAACAATATAGTATGTTGTCCCTGCGGTCATATTGACACCTTCAATATAAGAAGTCCAAGCCGTACAATCATCTACACCTGGTGGATATGTATCATCAGAACAAGCAGGCTGACCAAACACATTCATTGCTAGTGTGCCAGCTGCGCCTTCATAGACATACATTTTTGTATCAAAAGTAGAATAACACGTTGTCATCGTTACAGCCATATCCGTTGCTGGAGTAAAAGCATAAACAACGTCTGGTGAAGTTGCACCTGTGTAAGGACAGACTTCATCATAACTGTCTTCATAGCCAACTGTTGTTCCTTCTAAAGATTCTGTTAGGTTGTCTACAACCGTTGCATCATCAATCGTGTTTCCACCTTGACGCGTTCTAGAAGCATCTCCCATACCAAGACCCCATGTGCCTTCGTATGGTGGCGGTGCATCCCATGTTAGCGTTACATCAAAACCCATGGAGGTTCCTGCCAAGTTAGATGGCGCTGGAACTTCTGGTGGTGCTGATGATGTCGCACATGCTTCATTAGAGGCACCTGATTCAACCGTTGAGTTAACTTGTGTTACTGTATAACAGTACTCAGAACCTGCTGAGGCTGTTTCGTCAGTATACTCAATTGGCCCTGTTCCTGGCTGCCAAGCTGGAGCTGTAATGTTCGCCAATAAGGAAGCGGTTCCGCCATCTACACCACGATAAATATTCCAACTAGATTCCCCTAGTGGGTTCGTGTTTGTAATGGTTGGAAGCGCCATAACGTTATTCGTTTGGCCTCCTGGCTCAACACAATAGTCTCCATAACTATCTACATATGCATAGAAAGTCCACTGCATATCATCATAACCGCCTGCAACACCAGGAACCGTTAGATAATACTGCATGTAAAGATCTCTTGACTCTCCTGGTTCAAAACCTGGATTTGTCCACTCATACTGGAAGTATGTTGGTGGATAAAGGTTGGTTGTATCAGGATAAGCTGTATGAACCATTGTATAAAAGTAGTTTGATAACGCAGTACCAATGTTTTGGGTTGGGATCGTAAAACGTCCTGTCCATGCATCATAAGTAGCACCATCAACGACTCCATCACCATCAGCATCAGGGAAGGTCAAGTCTGCAATTGCTGCAGCAGGACAATCAACATCGCTTGCACCCACTTCAAAACAATTTACAGCGCCTGTTCCATATTCACCTGCGCCTAACTGAACACCATCAGCATCTGTTGCGATATATGACTGTTCTCCTAAATAGGTAGCATCAGGATTCCACCAAACATAGTAAAGACCATCTGCTAACGTAAATGGACCGTAGGCTGATTCATAACCTGTCCATCCACCAGCCATCGTTTCTACAACATCATACTGTACATCATCAATGGTAATTAGGTTATCACCTGTTCCATCTGGATCTGCTACTAATAAATGCGCATCACCATCATGACCATCACCATATGAATCATATAGCGTGATATAAACATCTGTATCACGATACTGTGGTAAATCTAAAGTTGCCACATGGTCTTGAAGCTCTTCTAAGGTTTTTCCTAACCATGCATTTTGATTGTCAACTTTAGCATTTTCAATTTTATCATTGCGATACTGAACATGCTCTTCAATATTCATGCGAGCAATATCCCCTGAAACAGTTGATCCGGTTATACCGTTTCCTGTGTTTGCAGGATTGTATGGCTCAAAGCCTAAATAAACACGGTTTAAACCACCGTTTGCAGTTAAACTTGTTGGCGTTGTCGCAATGCCAGCTTCTTCTAAAGTCCAAGCAAACCCATCTGAAGACCAGTAATTTGTCCAGTTAATATAATAGGTGTTGCCTTCTACAATAGTAAAGCTCATTTGGGATTCCCCTGGTGGGTATCCTAAACCATCATCATCAAAACCTTCTTGAACAAGTGCATCACAGGTTCCAGAGTATCCGTATACTTGGGTATCAACACCACTTCCACCAGAAGATACGGTTGCTACGCCTGACATTGTTGCTGTATACATATACCATGCTGGCGTAATCGCATGCTCATTTGAACCTACGGTCGCTGTGAAAGCTGTTTCACAGGTTTGACCTTCATAAGAACAGGAACCATCATCAAATAAAGCGCCTGCATCTGTGTTACTTGCAGTAGGATCAGTACATCCAAGTAGATCATCAAAGGGTCCAGCACCTACGTCAAACTGAGCAGCTGCGTAAGAACCACTTTCTATAGTACCCGCTAATTGTTCAACTGGATTCCCATCAGCGTCTAATGTCCACAACTGAAGCACGTTTCCGTTCCAGCCATCACCGTAAGAATCATACATTAAAATACCATAGGAACCGTCTGCCAATGTAACCGTTACGCCATCTTCAACAGCGATTGGAGCGCCGCCGGTAGCAACAACCTCTAAGTTTGTATTCACAATCTCCCAAGAAACCTCAGAAGGATAAGAACCACCACCGCAGGTTACAATGTATTCAGTTCCCTCTGGATCAACAGGTGATTCGCCACAGTCCCAGTATGGATATTGGCAAGAAGGATCGGTTGTTGCCCAGTCAACAACATCATCTGTACAATTTGGAGTAGCAATTGTCCAATTCGAAATGTTGAATGCGGTTGTAGGGGTTCTTGCATCACAACTTCTATGAGCCCAAGCATCGACATATTCCCATGCTTCTCCGGTTCCATCAACTTCTATAAAACCAAAGACATCAACGGCTTCTCCATTAAAGAACAACTCTATCGCATCATCTCCATTTTGAGATACCGCATCTCCTCCTTCATCGACAACAACATTCATTGTTGCCCAAACGTCTGCTCCAAAATAATTAGAGTATGCGTCTGCATCACGCACTACCCATAAAACATCTCCAGCGCTCATGCTCATCACAGGCATTGTTAATTCTTGACCATCAGTACCTCCACCGTTATTCGCTGTGCCTAAGCCATAAACACTTAAGTCGGCAATATCTGCTAAAGCCTGAACAACTACAGCTTTACCCGTGCTTCCTGCTTCGGGAAGATCTAGATCAAGAACACCCGCCAAAACTAGACGTGGTCCAAAAACTGCGGAGAAGGCTAATTCAAAAGTCCCTGCTGTCTCTGAATCCGTGACTAAAGCACCTGTTGCATCATAGATGCCAAAGGAACACTCAGAATCATAAGATCCAGAAGTCCAAAGGGTTTCAATGTAGTCACCATCTTCTACGTTAAAATATTCAATAGCTTCACTGCCTGAGGCAATGGTCGCATCATCAAGCACAACAGTGCCATTAACTGACAAATCCAAAGAAGCCCCGTTCCAACCGTCGCCCCAAGAGTCAACCATATATAGTATCCATTCTTCTGTTCTTGAATTATTTTCTATTTGGCTTGGTAAGGCTATGGAAGGGATGGCTTCTCTTTTTGACTTAATTAAATTATCGTTTGCGGCAAGGTTAAAGCCAAACGACAATACTAAAAAAATAGAGAGCATTTTTTTCATGTTACACGTTCCTTATGTTGTTTGAAAATAAAGCTAAAAGGGAAACGTAAAAGTTTCAATTTAAGCTTAAGCGGTATGTAAATTTCATTTAAGGGAAATATTCATCTCACCTTTTCCTGCAAAAAGGTAATAAAAGTTTTACTCTAGAGGCAAGGATTAGATTTATATTTTTGATATACTTTAAAACTTGAAAAGTATAGCGCTATTTAACCCAGGATGGGGGCGAATCAGACACCCCGAAAACTGGCAATATTATCAAGTAGACGAGAATTGTGATGAAAACAACGGCTAAAATATTTAGACCAAACCCAACTTTTGCCATTTGAGGAATGGATAGTTTGCCGCTGGCTAAAACACTAGCATTTGGGCCTGTTCCTGAAGGAAGCATAAAGGCACAAGAAGCTGCTATGGTCGCTGGAACCATTAAAAGAAAAGGGTGAATGCCTGCCCCCTTTGAAAGCCCTGCTAAAACAGGTAAAAATACAGCAGTGGTTGCGGTATTTGAATTTATCTCTGTTAAAAAAACCATTAAGAAGACAACCAACACAACAATAATAAATATGGGCACTCCATCAATGTTTATATTTTCTCCTATCCAAGATATTAATCCAGAACTCTGAAAGGAAGATGCTATTGCAAGTCCACCTCCTATTAACATTGCAATCCCCCATGGAACCATTTTTGCATCTTCCCATTCTAATAGTTTAATTGAATCTCCCTTTTTATTTTTCTTTCCGCTAGAGATTGAAAAAAGCAATAATGCTGCTAGAATAGCTACTGTTGAATCCTTAGCAAAACCCTTGACACCCAGAAAATCGGACCAAACCCCTCTAAACACAAAACCCAATGCATATAAAATAATAACAGCGAAAACTCTTTTCTCTGCAATTGTCATTTTACCAAGAGCTTTATATTCATTATCAATAATATCGGATGATCCACTAAGCTCTCCTTCAACGCGAAAGTACCTGACAAGGTAAATCCAGGAAACAGGCAAAAACAAAAGAACAAAAGGAATTCCAATTTTTAACCAATCTGCAAATAAAATATCAGGAGAAGAGGGAAAAAGTTCTTTTAAAGTGCTAGAAAAAACTAAGTTTGGGGGGGTTCCAACTAGAGTACCTACCCCTCCTATACTTGCCGAATAAGCGATGCACAACATTAATCCTGGAGCAAACTTAGAGATGTCTGAGCCCGCTT
>ENA-OSEY01003209-OSEY01003209.1-marine-metagenome-genome-assembly--contig:-NODE-3209-length-10178-cov-1.979606_pt1 | contig 10178 bp, 7 predicted proteins | sample MGYA00248465_ERZ534230 | MGnify/ENA primary metagenome ERZ534230 (study PRJEB26409, sample SAMN06344110) | marine metagenome | isolation source: Sea water from surface | place: Atlantic Ocean:Southern... | reverse complement strand
TGATTAGACCAGTTATTGTTCAAATAATACCAGCGTTAAACAATGGTGGGGTAGAACGGGGAACTATTGAAACCGCTCAGGCAATTAGTGACGTTGGGTGGAATCCTATTGTAATTAGTTCAGGTGGCATGCTCGAATCCCAATTGAAACGGGCTGGCGCAAAACATTTTACTCTTCCTGTAAATAAAAAAAATCCAGTCTCTTGGCAATTTACAAAAGTTAAATTACAAAAAATTTTAAAAGGTGAAAATGTAGATATTGTGCATATTCGCTCAAGAGTTCCTGCGTGGATAGGTCTTCCTGTCGCAAAAGTCCTTGATATACCTACTGTTTCGACAATACATGGAAAGTTTGAGGCATATAACTTATTGAAACGAGCATATAATAAACAAATGCTTAAAGCCGATGAAATTATTGCAATATCAAAATTTACTAAATCTGTAATTGAGCGTCAGTTTCCTAAATTATTGCCTAATATATCTCTAAATGTAATTCATAGAGGCGTTGATACTTCAGTATTCAACCCAATTAACGTTACGCAACAACGGATTATTAATGAAGCAGAAAGAATTGGATTACCAGATGATTTGCCTGTAGTTATGTTGCCTGCTCGTCCTTCGAGTTGGAAAGGACATCTTATCTTGCTGCGTGCACTTGCTCGGCTGGAACATTTGCAAGTTGCAATTGTATTATTGGGAGCAGGGGACTTTAATACTGGATATGCTGAAATGTTGGAGAAAACATCAGTTGAATTGGGGCTTGGCGCGAATGTAAGAATTACAACTTCATCGAGGGATATGCCAGCTGCCTTAATGCTAGCCGATGTTGTTGTAATGCCTTCTATTCATCCAGAGCCATTCGGAAGGATTGCGATTGAGGCACAAGCAATGGGAAGGCCAGTTATAGCATTTGACCATGGAGGTGCAAGAGAGACTATTTTAGAGGGAAAAACGGGATGGCTTGCAAAGCCAAATGATATTGATAGCTTATCTGAAAATCTTAAGACAGCTTTAAGTATTTCTAAGTCAAAAAGAAATGAATTATCTAATTTGGCACAATCTAGTGTAAAACGACGATTTAGTGTCAGGAAAATGACCAACTCAACTTTAGAAATTTATCGAAAACTTCTTCTCAAAAAGGGTTTTTCTCCACTTGTTTTAGGAAAGTGAACAAGTTAAATTCTCGTAAGTATTTTTTAGTCTTGATAAAGGGATAAAATTTGATGCTAAAAATAGCTCTGCCAGATGGGTCTGAGCGGCACTACAATGCTCCAGTTACAGCGGCTCAAATTGCAGCTGACATTGGTTCTGGTCTCGCAAAAGCAGCTATTGCCGCTGTAGTAAATGGTGAAAATTGGGATATAAACAGAGTCATTAATGTAGATAGTGAAATTCGTTTGATTACTTTTAAAGATGATTATTCTCTTGAGCTGATTAGACATGATTGCGCCCACATTTTAGCAGAGGCTGTGTTAGAGCTATTTCCTGAAACACAAGTTACTATAGGGCCTGCGATAGACACCGGTTTTTATTATGATTTTTATAGAAAAAGTCCTTTCAGCACCGATGATTTAGTAACTATAGAGCAGAGAATGCATGAAATAGTGGACCGCGATGAAGAAATCACCCGTGGTGAATGGAGCAGAGAAGAAGCAATCCGCTTTTACAAAGATCGTAATGAGCCTTTCAAAATTGAATTAGTAGACGCAATCCCTGAAAAAGAAACAGTCAGTTACTACCAGCAAGGAAATTTTATTGATCTCTGTAGAGGTCCACATATGGTCTCCACAAAAAAAGTTGGCCATGCATTTAAGCTAATGAAAGTTGCTGGGGCTTATTGGCGCGGGGACTCTAACAATCCAATGCTACAGAGAATTTACGGTACTGCGTTTGCAAGTCAAGCGGACCTTCAAGCGTATTTGAATATGTTGGAAGAGGCTGAAAAAAGAGACCATAGAAAATTAGGTAAAGCGCTGAATTTATTTCATATGCAGGAAGAAGCCACAGGTTCGATTTTTTGGCATCCAAATGGTTGGACACTTTTTCGTGAAATAGAAAATTATATAAGAAGACGACTTGCTACTGAGAATTATAAGGAAGTAAAAACCCCTCAAATGATAGATAGAAGCTTATGGGAAGCATCTGGACATTGGGAAAAATTTGGTGAGAATATGTTCACCGCAAATACACAAGAAGACAAAACCTTGGCACTAAAACCAATGAATTGTCCTGGGCATGTGCAAATTTATCGACAGGGAGTAAAATCCTATCGTGATTTACCTCTTCGTATGTCAGAATTTGGTTCTTGTCATAGAAATGAGCCATCTGGTGCCTTGCATGGTATTATGAGAGTAAGAGCTTTTACTCAAGATGATGCACATATTTTTTGCACGGAGGAGCAAATTAATTCAGAATCTGTCGCTTTTTGTAATTTGTTAAAGGATATTTATAAGGATTTCGGATTTTCAAACATAAGAGTAAAATTTTCGGATCGTCCCGAAGTTCGAGCCGGTGATGATGCGACATGGGATAAAGCGGAACAAGCTCTAACTTCAGCAACTAAGGCTGCGGGTATAGAAACTTCCTCAAATCCTGGAGAGGGTGCATTCTATGGCCCTAAATTGGAATTTGTGTTAACTGATGCTATTGGTCGTGATTGGCAATGTGGTACGTTGCAAGTTGATTTTATTTTACCAGAAAGACTTGATGCAGAATATGTTGATGAGGACGGCCGCCGGAAACGTCCTGTGATGTTACATCGTGCTATTTTAGGGTCGCTAGAGAGATGGATTGGAATTTTAATTGAACAGTATTCTGGAAAAATGCCTGCTTGGTTATCGCCTGTTCAGGTTGTTATCGCTCCAATCACTGAGACGACGAATGATTATGCAAAATTTATTTATCAATTATTAGAAGATTCTGGATTAAGGGTGGATATCGACCTTAGAAACGAGAAAATCGGCTATAAGATCAGAGAACATAGCACTTCAAAGGTTCCTTTTATTCTTGCCGTTGGTGCTCGAGAGGAAGAAGCCAAAACTGTCGCATTACGTCAATTAGGGTCGAAAAACCAAGAGGTTATGACACTTGATAAGGTTTCTTCATTTCTTCAATCACAATGTATGCCACCTGATTTATTAAATAATGTTAAATAAGAAAAATCGCTTACTTGCAATCTTATACATTTCAACGTATGACTTAGCAATTAGAGCCTAGTTAATAAAATATTGTCATCAGGTTTAAAACTTTCGATAACTATTATGGAGAATTCAATAGTACGTACAAGACAAGAAATGCCATCTTCATCAGATGGTCCGCGAATAAATGAAATGATTAATTCTCGGTCCGTTAGATGTATCGATCCAGATGGCGAACAACTTGGAATATTATCCATCGATGAAGCAATGAATAAAGCTGAAGAACTAGGGCTTGACCTAGTTGAACTCCAGCCTAATGCCGACCCTCCCGTTTGTAAAATACTCGATTATGGTAAACACAAATACCAAGCTCAAAAACGTGCTAACGAAGCGCGAAAAAAACAAAAAATAATAGAAGTTAAGGAAATCAAGCTACGGCCCAATATCGACCAGCATGATTATCAAGTAAAAATGAAAGCCGTCCGAAAGTTTATTGATGGAGGCGATAAGGTAAAAATCACATTGAGGTTTAGAGGCCGTGAAATGGCTCACATAGAACTTGGGACAGATTTGTTGTCTCGCGTTCAGGAAGATATAGATGATTTTGCAAAAATAGAGTCTATGCCAAAGATGGAAGGTCGACAAATGACAATGATACTTGCTCCCAAGTGACGATTTCTCCGTCAAGCCCTTTTCAGCTAATCTCTTAATCTGAAGGCTTGCTTCTTTTATAGAGGAATATACTGCTAAAAGACTGTTAAATTATTATTGCTTTTATCGTGCTCAGCTAGTATAAAACGCGGAATTGTAAGTCGAGTATAGGCCATGAAAGGGCATGCCTTGCCGGCATAAATTTTTGTAAATAGTAAGAAATGAGGATAAAATGCCCAAACTAAAAACTAAGAGTGGTGCAAAAAAGCGGTTCTCTCTTACAGCTAAAGGAAAAGTTCGCGGTTCAGCAGCTTTTCTAAGCCATAATTTACGAAGGCGTTCTCAAAAAATGAAAAGACAAGCTCGGGGAACGATGATACTACATCCCGCCGATGCGAAGATAGTGAAGGGATTTCTTCCCTACGCCTAAATTAGCTAAATAGGAGAAGTGCAATGGCTCGTGTGAGTAGAGGTACGACGACACATGCTCGTCATCGTAAAGTAATTAAGGCCGCCAAAGGTTATTATGGTCGTCGCAAAAACACATTTAAGGTTGCAAAGCAAGCAGTTGATAAAGCTAGGCAATATGCATATCGCGATAGACGAGTACGTAAACGTGAATTCAGGGCATTATGGATACAAAGAATAAATGCAGCGGCACGGGTGCATGGGGTTACCTACTCAACGCTTATGGGTGGTCTCATAAAGGCAGGTGTTGAGGTAGACAGGAAGATGCTTGCAGACCTAGCAGTTCATGAGCCTACAGCATTTGCGGAATTAGTTGCGATATCACAGAAAGCTGCAAGTTAGTAGGATTGGCTCCTGATAGTATCATGGCAGATATAAATTATCTAAAGGAAAAATTTCTTAGTGATATAAGTCAAGCAAGTGATTTAGAACAGCTCAACGAAATTAAAATAGCAGCTTTGGGTAAGAAAGGTGCAATATCGGAAGAGCTTTCAAAACTCGGTAAGATGGCTGCTGATGCACGAAGAGAGGCGGGTCAAATTATTAATTCTGTAAAGCAGGATTTAAATTTCGCGCTAACTGAGAGACATGCGACTTTAGCAAAGCAGGCATTAGAAAATAAACTGGAAACCGAGAAAATTGATGTTTCATTACCTTCAAGACCCTCAGTGCATGCAAAAATACACCCTCTTTCTAGGACAATAGAAGAAATTTCTGCGATTTTCTCTGATATGGGTTTTGTTATTGCTGAGGGTCCTGAAATAGAGACTGACGAACATAATTTTACGGCACTTAATATACCTCCTGAACATCCTGCAAGACAAGAACACGATACTTTTTATTTAAAACCTGATGAGTCAGGTGAGCGACCCGTGCTTAGAACGCATACATCACCTGTTCAAATAAGAACAATGCGTTCTAAAGAACCTCCAATTAGAATCATTGTCCCTGGTCGGACTTACCGGTCAGATCATGATGCAACCCATTCCCCAATGTTTCATCAATGCGAGGGATTAGTAATTGGGCCAAATATCCATATGGGACATCTGAAGGCGACATTAATTGATTTCTGTCGAAGCTTTTTTGGAGTAGTGGAATTGCCGGTCAGATTTCGCCCAAGCTATTTTCCGTTTACAGAACCCTCAGCAGAGGTGGATATAGGATGTAGTAGAGAGGATGGTGGGTTAAAGATTGGAGCAGGTGATGATTGGCTAGAGATTCTTGGAAGTGGAATGGTTAATCCTCGTGTGCTCGAAAATTGTGGGTATGATCCCTCTACTACTCAGGGCTTTGCATTTGGGATGGGTGTTGAAAGGCTTGCAATGCTGAAATACGGTATACCTGACTTACGTACTTTTTATGACTCGGATTTGCGGTGGTTGCATCATTATGGTTTCATGCCTCATGATGTGGCAGGTTTACACACCGGTATAGTGTAGGGGGAGTGACCAAATGAAATTCACTCTTAACTGGCTTCGTGACCATTTAGATACATCTCGCTCCTTAGACGAAATCTGTAAAGGGTTAGTAAGTTTAGGTCATGAAGTAGAGGAGGTTATTGATCCTGCTAAGAATTTATCTGATTTCAGAATTGTTGAAATTAGAGATGTAAATCCCCATCCAGAAGCCGATAGACTTAAGGTTTGCTCAGTTGATGATAATGGCACACTTCTTCAGATTGTATGTGGTGCGCCAAATGCACGTGTTGGTTTAAAAACAGTATTAGCACCTGTTGGTAGTTACGTTCCAGGTATTGATATTGTTATAAAAAAAAGCAATATCCGTGGTCAGGAATCAAACGGTATGTTATGCGCCTTTTCTGAGCTTGCGCTGGATGGCAATAGTGATGGTATTATTGAATTGGCAGAGCATGCAGAAATAGGCACTTCCTACATTGAATATGCAGATTTAAATGACCCTATAATTGAAATCGCGATAACGCCAAATCGTGGTGATTGCTTGGGTGTCAGAGGAATAGCTCGTGATTTATCTGCTGCTGGTTTTGGTAAATTAAAGTCTTTAGATGCTTCTGAATGTTCAGGTGTGTTTGATAGTCCAATTCATTGGGAACTAGCACAAGATTGCAAAGAAATTGTACCACGGGTTACAGGCAGATTTTTTCGAAATGTTTCTAATGGTGACTGTCCGAATTGGATGGCAAAAAGATTAAATGCAGTTGGTCAGCGGCCTATCTCTGCTTTAGTAGATATAACCAATTATATCATGATTGATTTAGGCAGACCATTACATGCTTTTGATGCTGATAAAATCAATGGAGATACACTTTTTATAAGACGTGCAGAAAATGAAGAGAAGATATTTGCTCTTAACGAAAAAGAGTACACATGCACCTCAGATATGTTAGTCATAGGCGATAGAGATGGAGCTGATGATATTGCAGGCATCATGGGTGGACAGAGAACAGGAATAAGTAATACCACTAAAAATCTATTTTTAGAGATAGCTGTGTTTGACCCTGTCAGTGTTGCTACTACTGGACGAAGCCTCAATATACATTCTGACGCAAGATATCGCTTCGAGCGTGGATTGGATGGTGAATCTCCTGATTCGTTATCTGGTTATATTGCGCGTTTTGTTCAGAAAATTTGTGGCGGTGAGATAAGTCATGTCGTAAGTGTAGGCGATGGTGTTGAATGGCAACGCAAAATCACATTTAAGCCTGAATTAACAAGACAACTAACAGGCATCGAATTGGCACACACAGAACAGAGCAATATTTTAAAAGATTTAGGCTTTATTGTTAAAAATGACCAGGATCATAGCTGGGAAGTCCTGCCCCCTGCATGGCGAAATGACGTGGATGGTGAGGCAGATTTAGTAGAAGAAATAGTTAGAATAGCTGGATACGACAAATTACCTATGGTATCGCTGCCCGCAACGAGTGTCGTGGCTAAGCCAGTCTATTCGCACGAACAATTAAGGCCTGTTCTTCTCCGGCGTATGCTGGTGGCAGCTGGACTTTATGAGGCTGTTACATTTTCGTTTATGGCGCAGTCAGATGCTGTATTGTTTGATGGCGGGGAAGAAGCACTAACTCTGGTAAACCCTATTAGTAGTGAACTTGATTGTATGAGACCATCCATCCTGCCTAATCTTCTACAAGCATTATCGCGGAACATGAACCGTGGTATGAAGAATATACGGCTTTTTGAAATTGGTCCTGTATTCCACGGTACAAAAGAGACAGACCAAACGCTTTCTTGCTCAGGAGTGTTAAGTGGGGATTTTCAATATGGTGATTGGCAGAGTAATGCACGCTCAGTTGATGTATTTGATGTAAAAAAAATAATGGAGCAAATATGCGAAACACTCTCCATTTCTTATCATTCGTTAATAATGAAAACGCCTGGACCAAAGTGGTTCCATCCAGGTCAATCTGCAACCATGATGTTAGGTAAAATTGCCATCGGTAGCTTTGGAATGATACATCCCGAAATTCTTCGTGAATTTGATATAAAAGTGCCTGTTGCAGCGTTTGATTGTTCCATTAATGCAGTACCAACAACGCGCAAGAAATCAGTCGCACGCGCCTTATTTAAACCCTCAGCCCTTCAGACTGTTGAAAGAGATTTTGCATTTGTCCTTGACCAAAATGTAAGTGCCTCTTCACTTCTGCGGGCGGTAAAAGCGGGCGCCAAAGAGCAGATATCTGACATTGGTGTCTTTGATGTATATGAGGGAGATGAAATTGGACACGGTAAAAAATCAATTGCAGTCAAAATACAGCTTACTCCCAGTGATGCAACATTTACGGAGGCTGAGCTTCAGCAAATAAGTAATGATATAATCAAATCTGTCGAAAAACAGTGTTTAGCAACATTGCGCGGATAAAATTTTTTCATTAGGTTCATTATTTATTTTCATTTTTTACTAATAAACATGAAACGCAAAAAGATTACTAAATTCTGTTTATTGCTGAAATGAGCGCTCTTATTGGAGCCTGAGTAATGGATGTATCCACGCCTGCACCAAATACAGATGCTCCATTATCGTCGGGGACTTTAAGCTCAACATAAGCGGCAGCCTCAGCTTGGGAGGTGCTTGAACGTGTATTTTGTCCAAAATCAGCAAGTCTAAATGAAATATTAAAAGTTTTTCGGAAGCCGTTTACAAAAGCTGAAACTGGACCATTTCCGGTTTCAACAAAGGAAAATTCTTCTCCTTGATAGTTTACAGTTGCTGAGACTTGCTCTGTTCCCGAAGAGCGGGAAACTGGATAGGATTGGAATGATACAAGTTCAAAGGGTTTAGAAAGGTTAATGTAGAATTGATTATAAATTTCCCAAATTTTGGAGGCTGTTATTTCAGAACCGCTGATATCCGCCTCTTTCTGCACTAATTGGCTGAATTCTATTTCCATGGCCCTGGGTATTCTAACGTGATGCTCTGTTTCTAGTAACCAAGCAGAACCCGCTTTTCCTGATTGTGAATTCACGCGGATAATTGCTTCATAGGTGCGGCCAATATCGGCAGGGTCTATTGGTAAATAAGGAACTTGCCATAACGTTTCATTAGATTTGCTATTTGCTTCCATACCTTTTCGAATAGCATCTTGGTGAGAACCTGAAAATGCCGTATGTACTAACTGTCCGGCATAAGGATGACGCTGATGCACAGGAATCTGATTACAAAATTCTGCAACTTCAACCAGTGATTGTATGTCAGATAAATCAAGATTTGGGTCAGTTCCTTGTGTCATCATATTTAGTCCAAGCGTAATAATATCTACATTTCCTGTTCGCTCACCATTACCAAACAAGGTACCCTCAACCCTATCGGCACCTGCCATTAAACCAAACTCTGTTGCAGCAATTCCTGTCCCTCTATCATTATGCGGGTGAAGCGACAAAATTACCGAATTTCTCTTGGTAAAATGCCTATGCATCCATTCAATTTGATCTGCATAAATATTAGGAGTAGACATCTCTACCGTTGCAGGAAGATTTATAATAACCTTCTTTTCTTCAGAGGCTTGCCAGATTTGAAGCACTTCCTCACATACCTCAAGTGCGTATTCAAGTTCTGTTCCTGTAAAGCTTTCGGGGGAGTATTGTAATCTGATGTTTGTCTCTGAACTTAGTTTGCTAAGCTTATCAGCAACAAGCTTGGCTCCATCTGTTGCGATTTCTTTTACACCTTGTCTATCAGAATTAAATACAACTCGTCTCTGCAGAGTTGAAGTTGAATTATATAAATGCAAAATGGCTTTTTTTGCACCCTCGAGAGACTCAATAGTTCTATCTATTAAGTGCTCTCTTGCTTGAGTTAGAACTTGAATTGTAACATCGTCAGGTATGTGATCAGCTTCAATTAATTCTCTTAAAAATTGAAAATCAGTTTCCGAAGCAGATGGAAATCCAACCTCAATCTCCTTAAAGCCCATATTAACAAGAGTTTGGAACATTTTCATTTTTCGGCTACTATCCATTGGCTCAATCAATGATTGATTGCCATCTCTTAAGTCAACGGAGCACCATGTTGGCGCTTCAGATATAATGTTAGAAGGCCATGTTCTATCTGCTAGACCAATTGGTGGGAAGGGCTGGTATTTATGTACCGGCATTTTGGTGCGCATAGTCGTAACCAGTTCTATTAAAAATCATTTTCTTTCCGTTCATCTTTTACCATTACTAACTTGTGGGTCAAGATTCATCACAATTTTTTCTATTTATTATATGTTTTCGTATATTAAACAGTAAAAAAGAGCCCTTCATTTGTTCTTATAATGAATGCTCGATTTACTTATCAGATAATGGAAGAAAACACCAAAAAGACTTGCATTTATTAATTTAAGTACACAAATTGTTCAGTGAATATTATTGTTGCGATCTAGTTGAAGAATTCACAATAAGTCCGGAGAAAACATCAAACAATGAGCCAGCTTTCTCATATTCGAAACTTT
>ENA-OSEY01003208-OSEY01003208.1-marine-metagenome-genome-assembly--contig:-NODE-3208-length-10178-cov-4.351549_pt1 | contig 10178 bp, 8 predicted proteins | sample MGYA00248465_ERZ534230 | MGnify/ENA primary metagenome ERZ534230 (study PRJEB26409, sample SAMN06344110) | marine metagenome | isolation source: Sea water from surface | place: Atlantic Ocean:Southern... | reverse complement strand
GGATCATCTGCAGAAGATAGGTTTATTAGCCAAAACTGAAATCTCTGAACATCAACAAAAAATAATGGATGAAAAAAGAGCTGAATTTGACAGTAAAAATTAAAATGAGCAAGAAAATAGAAAAGAAAATAGTGGGTTATAAAGTAGTTTCCGACGAGGTTAAGGCAGAGACTGAAGCTAAAGACGATACTAATATCATCCAGATGCACGAGAAAGTATCTCGACCCGAAACTCTCTCTGGTAGCACCTATAAAATTAAAACGCCTCTATCAGATCATGCAATGTATTTAACTATAAATGACATTATTTTGAATGAAGGCAGTGATCACGAACAGCGCAGACCATTCGAAATATTTTTAAATTCCAAAAATATGGATCAGTTTCAATGGATTTCTGCACTAACACGTGTGATCTCAGCAGTTTTCAGAAAAGGTGGTGATTGCACATTTTTAGTTGAAGAATTAAAAGCAATATTTGATCCTCAGGGTGGCTATTTTAAATCTGGCGGACGTTTTATGCCCTCAATTGTTGCTGAGATAGGTTGGGCAATAGAGGATCATCTGCAGAAGATAGGTTTATTAGCCAAAACTGAAATCTCTGAACATCAACAAAAAATAATGGATGAAAAAAAGGAAGAGTTTGAAAGTAAATTGAAAGTAGAACCCTCTCCTGAATCAAGTGAATTCCCAGAAAATGCGCAAGTATGTAAAAAATGTAGTGTAAAAGCAGTGATACTCATGGATGGATGCATGACTTGCCTAAACTGTGGCGATTCCAAGTGTGGCTAGCATAGCTGCTAAATCAATAAAAATATCTTATAACTAGACAGTAATACAACAGCCATAATAATTATCAGAGCTATCATATTTATCGTAATGGTATTTTTATGAGAACCCATCAGACGGCTATTGTTGACTACATAGAAAAGGAAAAGCGCTAAAAACGGTAATAATAAGGCATTTGTCGCCTGTGCAAATAGAATAGCCTGTAACGGCTTCGTACCAAAATACGCGAACAACAAACCAATCAACAAAATAATTATCCAAACGAGTTTAAATCTAAATGAACTGGGATCATTCTTCCAACCCAGTGCCTCAGTTACCGCAATAGAAGCAGCCAATGGTGCAGTGACAGCACTGGTAATACCCGCTACGAATAGCCCAAAATTGAAGATATAACTCGAATAGGATCCAAGGATAGGCTCAAGCTGTCGAGCAAGATTTTCAGATGAAATTTCCATGCTACTTCCAAAAAATGCAACTGCTGAGGTACTCATAATTGCGAGAGTAATCAATCCTCCCAAACCTATAGAGATTGCTGTATCAGCCCGACTATTATTTAAGGCTTGAGTCACCTCCTGATCTTTCCATTTCCTCTTGGAAGCATCCGCATGGAGAAATAGATTATATGGCACAACGGTTGTTCCAATTAGTGCCATGATTGTTAAAAGTGAGCTTGCAGTAACAGTGGGAATAAAAAGACCACGTAACAATTTAGAATAGTCTATTTCAATAGTTATCATAGTTAGCAAAAACAACAAACTCATTATTACGACCAAAACAGTTAATATCTGTTCCAAGACTTTGAAAATGCGCGTCCCGAGTAAGATAAGCACCAAAATGCCAACGATGAGCACACTACTTGAGATTGACAGACTACTGATTTGACTCAGACCTATTGCAGCTCCTGTTATGTTTCCAACCTCGAATGCCGCATTTCCGATACCTAATGCAGACACGATCAGAATCATTAAGAATGCTTTCAAAAAGTGGTTATTTATGGAAGATCTCAGGGCTTCAGATAATCCGAGTCCAGAGACAATTCCTAGTCTAGATGACATTTCCTGAAGCACAAAAGTAACAATGATTGAGAGTAAAAGTGCCCACATCAAAACGAAGCCAAAATTTGCTCCTGCAATACTTGCGGTGGTAACCGTTCCCGGCCCAATAAAGGCCGCAGCCACTAGCATTCCAGGACCAAATCTTCTCATGATGAGATATCTTACTTAATCTATTAGCTTCAGCTCGCCCGAATTGATATCAAAAATAAATCCAAAGATATCAATATGACTCGGAACAAGTGGATGATTTTTGAGAACTTCAATATCTGAAATTAGGGTCTTTCTCTGATCTTCGAACGTGTACCAGTGAATATGCTCAGCATAATTAGAGCCAGGTTTTTTATTTTTTGTCGACTCTCTCTCAGGATTTTTCCAGATACCATCTTCCAAAACCGCTGACTCTAAATCATCTTTCAATAAATCTGTAATTATTTCCTCGGAGAGTGCGTGCATACCACACTCGGTGTGATGAATAATACACCAAGTAGTAGTCTCCATAAATTTATGTGATATTACTAGAGATCTAATGGAGTCTTCAGTAACCCTAGCTCCGGCATTTCTTATTACATGAGCATCACCTACAGAAATATCGCAAATAGCAAAAGGATTAATCCTACAATCCATGCACGTCAAAATAGCCAGTCGCATTCGAGGTTTACCTGAATCCCAAGAGACCTCATGATTTGATTTAAAATTTTTGTTTGATTCTATTAATTTTTGAATGATTTTTTCAGAACTAATTTCTATCAACTGTCACTCTCCCTCATCTTCGGGCTTGTATAGTATCGGAGCATTATCTCAGCAGCAAACTTCAGTGGTATCTCTCCACTCTCCACTTGCTCTGAAACTCTCGTTAATCTATCGACTAGCAACTTATCATTTTTAAAATCATCAGTTATTAAGTTGCGCACATTCTCAACTATGAGCTTCTTTATCTTAGCCCGAGATTCATCATTTTTACTCTTATTACTTAAATGCAAGGTCCAAAACTTTTTCATATCGCCAAATGTCTCAACTATTCCTTGCGAGTGAAGTGCCGAAATTTTTCGAATTGGAATCACCCAAGTTGGAACCTTATCATTTGATGGGTTTATCGAAGACTTGAGATAGGATTCAGTTTTTGCCGCCATATACTTATGCTCACCCTCCGATTTATTGATCAATATCATATCAACCATTTCTAGAATTCCCTTTTTTATACCTTGTAAATCATCGCCACCTAATGGAGATAGGAGCAATAAAAACATGTCGCTTGTATCACTCACCAAGAATTCGCTTTGACCAACACCAACAGTTTCAATAAAAATTATGTCAAACCCAGCCTTTTCACAAAGCGTTACAGAGTCACTGGTGCTTTGCGCTATTCCACCTTTGTTCTCGCCTGATGGTGACGGTCTCACAAAAGCAGATGCATGAGCAGCTAACTTATCCATTCGAGTCTTATCTCCAAGAATCGAGCCTCCAGTTTTTGGTGAAGATGGATCGACAGCTAATACGGCAATTGAATATCCAAGCTCACATAGATGAACACCCATTTTCTCAATAAAGGATGACTTGCCTACTCCGGGTGCTCCTGAGATCGCTATCTTAAAAGATTTATGCGTAATAGATTGCAAGTGGGAGAATAACTCAGATAACTTAGGCGTATCTTTTTTATTCGATGACTCTGCCAAAGTTATAGCCTTAGATAATGCTTGCCGATCACCAGATTTTATTCGTTTTGCTAAATGACTAACTTCATTCATCAACAATTTCCATTCAAAATTTGATTATTACGGCGGACGACTAGTCTATTAAAATGCTCGATGCAATGTAAACAATATCTCAAAATAGTGCCTACAAGGGTATGTTACCGTGTTTACGCCACGGATTTTTTAAGTCCTTATTCTTTAACATTTCCAGAGATTTTGCGATTCTCCCTCTTGTTTCACTCGGTTTGATAATATCATCAAGGAAACCGAGCTTAGCTGCTTCGAAGGGGTTTAAAAATTTCTCCTCATATGATTTTACTAGCTGCTCAGTCTTCGAGCCATCTTCGGCTACCTCCGATTTAAAAATTACTTCAACTGCTCCCTTTGCACCCATCACAGCAATCTCTGCAGTGGGCCATGCAAGATTCACATCGCCTCGTAAATGCTTCGATGACATTACATCATAAGCTCCACCATATGCTTTCCTCGTAATAATAGTTATCTTTGGCACTGTGCTCTCGGCGTATGCATACAACAATTTAGCTCCATTTTTAATAATTCCTCCTAACTCTTGACGGAGCCCAGGCATAAATCCTGGTACATCCACAAAAGTAATAATGGGAATATTAAATGCATCACAAAATCTTATGAACCGTGCGGCTTTCTTTGAGGCATCTATATCTAAACATCCTGCTAAAAACTTTGGTTGGTTTGCGACAATTCCAATTGATTCTCCACAAATCCTTCCAAAACCGATGATAATATTTTTTGCATACTTTTCCTGGACTTCGAAGAAATTTTTATCATCTAAAATATTTATTAAAATTTCGCGCATATCATAAGGAATACTTGGATTTTCAGGAATAACTGAATCCAAGGCTAACACTTTCCGATTTAATTTATCTTTAGTAGGCGTGATAGGAGTCTTTTCTTTATTATTTGATGGCAAGTAAGAGAATAACTTTTTTATTAACTCTATTAATTCCAGGTCATTTTCACACTCAAAGTCAGCAACACCTGATTTACTGGTATGCGTATGAGAGCCACCTAATTCCTCGGCTGTAACACTCTCATGAGTAACCGTTTTAACAACATTGGGTCCTGTAACAAACATGTTCGAAGTACTCTTCACCATACCAATGAAATCGGTTATCGCTGGGGAGTATACAGCGCCACCTGCACAAGGACCCATGATTAATGATAATTGTGGAACAACTCCTGAAGCCATTACATTTCTTTGAAAAATATCAGCATATCCGCCCAAAGAAGCAACACCTTCTTGAATTCTCGCACCACCCGAATCATTGAGCCCTATAATTGGCGCGCCAACTTTCATTGCTTGATCCATTATCTTACAGATCTTTTTTGCATTCGCTTCTGATAGAGATCCTCCTAAAACAGTGAAATCTTGACTATAAACAAAGACTAGACGACCATTTATTTTACCGTAACCGGTAACCACGCCATCTCCAAAAAACTTTTGCTTATCAAGTCCAAAACTGTCGCTTCGATGCTCTACAAAAATATCCCACTCCTCAAAGCTGTTTTCATCCAGAAGTAGTGCAAGCCGCTCTCTAGCGGTCAATTTATTCTTTTCGTGCTGAGCAACAACTCGAGCCTTCCCGCCGCCCATCAGTGCTTTTCTTCTTTTCGATTTTAATTCTTTATTTCTGTTGCCCATTGATTTATGTCCTAAACTCGGTGTATGAGTGTCAAAACTTTTGAAGCTACATCATGAATACTATTTTGGGGACCAAAAATCGCAGCAACACCGGCTTTATGAAGATGGGCGTGGTCTTTTAGAGGAATATTCCCTCCACACACGACAATCATATTTGTGACATTCAAGTCATTAAGACATTTCATCAAATCAGGAATCAAAGTTTTATGGCCTGCAGCTTGCGTGCTTATACCGATCACATGAACATCATTCTCAATTGCTTGTTTTACCACCTCTTTTGGCGCTTGAAACATTGGCGCAATATCCACATCAAAACCAAAATCAGCAAACGCGGAAGAGATTACCTTGGCTCCTCGATCATGACCATCTTGTCCAAGCTTACAAACCAAAATTCTTGGCCGACGTCCATTTTCAGATAAAAAACTCTCCACTTGATTCGTTATGTCCAAAAATCTACTCTCCTTCTTATAAATAGAACCAAAAACTCCAATGTTTGTGCTAGTAGATGCCTTATACCTGCCCCAAGACTGTTCGAGTGCAAAACTTATTTCACCAACCGTGGCTCTGGAACGAGCTGCGTCAATAGCCAACTCAAGCAAGTTCTTGGAATCACTTGAAGCCGCATTATTAAGTTTCTCCAAAGCAGCTTTGCATTTTTTTTGATCTCTTTTTTGTTTAACGTTTTCTATTTTTTCTATCTGACTAGCCCTTACTGAGTCATTATCTATATCTAAAATGTCAATTTCTGGTTGGTCATCTGTAGTGTATTTATTCACACCCACAACAATAGTTTCCTTTCGATCTATTGATGCTTGCCTTCTTATTGCAGATTCTTCAATTTGAAGCTTAGGTAAGCCCGACTCGACGAATTGAGTCATGCCACCAAAATCATGTATTTCATCGATAACAGAGCTTGCTTTATCAAATAATTCTTGCGTCAAGGATTCAACATAATAAGAGCCTGCAAGTGGATCAATAATGTTAGTAAGACCTGTCTCCTCTTGCAAAATCAGTTGTGTATTTCTTGCGATCGTTGCTGACGCTTCAGTTGGAAGACCCAAGGCCTCGTCAAATGAATTCGTATGTAGAGACTGAGTACCACCCAAGACAGCAGATAATGCCTCTGTCGTCGTCCTAATAATATTATTATGAGGATCTTGATTAGTTAAACTTACACCTGACGTCTGGCAGTGTGTTCGGAGTGCTAAAGACTTGTCGTCTTTTGGTTTAAATCTTCTTTTGACATAAGTCGCCCATAGAATTCTGGCTGCTCTTAATTTTGCAATCTCCATAAAAAAGTTCATGCCAATACCAAAGAAGAAGGATAATCGAGGTGCAAAATCATCTACCTTTAATCCTCTATCAACGGCTAGTTGAATGTATTCAAGGCCGTCAGCTATCGTAAATGCAAGTTCTTGCACGGCATTAGCACCAGCCTCCTGCATGTGATAACCCGAGATAGAGACAGGATTAAATTTTGGCATGTACTTGCTTGAGTACTCGATAATGTCCGCAACAATTCTCATAGACTGTTTTGGCGGATAGATATAGGTATTTCTTACCATAAACTCCTTCAAAATATCATTTTGCAAGGTCCCAGAGAGTTCATTCAAGGGCACATTTGCTTCCTCCGCAGCCACAATAAAATTTGCCATAATTGGAAGCACCGCACCATTCATCGTCATTGAAATGGAGGTTTTATCAAGTGGAATTCCATCAAAAAGAATTTTCATGTCCTCCACAGAATCAATTGCAACGCCAGCTTTACCAACATCACCTTTGACTCGATAGTGATCGGAGTCATAGCCTCGATGCGTGGCTAAATCAAAAGCAACTGATAATCCCTGTTGCCCTGAGGAAAGATTTTTTTTGTAAAATAAATTCGATTCCTCCGCAGTTGAAAAACCAGCATACTGACGTATTGTCCAAGGTTTTCCTACATACATTGAGGATCGAGGTCCACGCACAAAAGGTAGACTACCAGGAAATGTATCAAGATGATCTGTCTGTTTTAAATCATCACTTGTATAAAGTGGCTTAATCTTTATGCCTTCTTCCGTATCCCAAACCAAATCATCAAAGCTAAATTTTTTAGTTTCTTTTAAAGCTCTTTCCTGCCAATTGTCTTTGTCATTTTTTTTATGTTTTTTCATATTAAAATTATTTAAAACACTAGATCAATGATTCCAGTTAAACATAGAATGGTGATATAAATAAATACTTATAAACCTTAAAAAGCAACAAATGTATTGATCAAAAATTTTTGTTTATGAACGAACATAACATCTCAAATTTAACCGCATTTAGCACGAGTGGAGGGTGCGGTTGCAAACTTGATCCTGACTATCTCAAAAAAATTATTGGAGAAAGTGGCCGAGAAGTTTTTAGTAAAAACTTACTCGTCGGCAACTTATCAAATGATGATGCAGCAGTGTATGATCTCGGAGATGGCACTGCTATTGTCAATACTACTGACTTTTTTACACCAATCGTTGATGATCCTCTAAGTTACGGTCAGATTGCCGCTACGAATGCGATAAGCGATATTTACGCGATGGGGGGGACGCCACTGATGGCTCTCGCAATTTTAGGTTGGCCAAAATCGAAGCTTCCCTCAGACGTTGCACGCACTGTTCTTGAGGGTGCGCAGCAAGTATGTCGTGGCATCAACATTGATATTGCAGGTGGTCACTCTATTGAATGTTCAGAACCTATTTTTGGATTGAGTGTTGTTGGTCGAATCAAATGCAACCATATAAAAACAAACAATAGAGCTAACATTGGAGATCAAGTTTTTCTCACAAAACCCCTGGGCACAGGGCTTCTAACATCAGCGAACCAAAAAAGTATGCTTCAGTCTCATGACATATCTCGAGCAGAAAATATGATGAAAAAAATTAACTCCGTGGGTGAGGCGCTAGGAAGCCTTGACGTTGTATCCGCAATGACTGATGTAACAGGATTTGGTCTCGCAGGTCATCTTATGGAGGTCTGCGAATCAAGTGGTGTTACTGCGAGACTAACTTTTAAAAATATCCCTTTACTGAGTCAATCACTCCAAAATTACATTGATAATGGCTGCGAGACCGGGGGAGGTAAAAGGAATTGGCTCAGCTTGAGAGAGAAAATCAAGGTGAATAATGAATATCAAACAAAAATTCTTTGTGATCCACAAACCAGCGGTGGGCTTTTAGTTTTTGTAGATCCCAAGGGAACTAAAATAGTTAAATCAATTCTTGAGGAATACGAATTAGTAAGCTCGCCTATCGGACATCTGGAGAAGTACACGAAAAATAATAAATATATCGAGGTCTCTCCGTGAACGCCCTTCCATTGATAGATCCAAGCAGGATTAAAGAGTTAATTATTAATGAAAGTAAATTCATTGATGTCAGATCTCCTAATGAGTTCTCTAAAGGTTCTGTAACCAATGCCGTTAACATGCCGATTTTGTCAGATCAAGATAGACACGAGGTGGGCATTTGCTTTCAAAATAAAGGGCAAGATGCTGCAATAGAGCTCGGCAACAAATTAGTGACAGGAGTCAAAAAAAAACAAATTGTCACAGATTGGTCAGAATTTATAAGAGAAAATCCCAATTCAATAATCTATTGTGCTCGTGGCGGTTTAAGATCTCAGATTTGTCAAAAGTGGCTAAATGAAGTTCATATCGTCTGCCCTCGGCTCGAGGGTGGGTACAAGTCAGTAAGAAATTTTTTACTAGATGAGCTAAACAAAATTTGTGAGTCTCAAAGTATTTTTATCTTATCTGGAATGACAGGATCAGGAAAAACACAATTAATACAAAAACATCATAGAGCAATCGATCTTGAAGGTATCGCAAATCATAAAGGATCAAGCTTCGGAAAACCTTTAGATAGTCAACCAGCGCAGATCGATATTGAAAATTTGATTTGTGTGAATTTCATGAAGCTTATTAATGAAAATTCACATCCAATTCTACTAGAAGACGAAAGTCGAAATATTGGTGCTCGACACTTGCCACTCGAATTGTCGAATAAAATGTCAGGCAGTCCAATGGTGCTCATCGATGCAACATTTGATGAGAGGATCGACTTGCTATGGAAGGAGTATATTGTAGATAGATATCAAGAAACAAAAAACTTCTTCTTGGACGATGAAAAAGCAAATATAGAATTTAGACTTCATCTTACTGGCAGTTTAAAGCGTTTAGAAAAACGTTTAGGAGGAGAAAGAACTCGCAAAATTTTATCTCTTTTAGAAAATGCATTAAGAACCCAAGCTAATGATAATTTTGAAAGTCACAGAATATGGCTCAAAGAAATTACAAAGTTATACTATGACCCACTGTACAAATATAAACTTGAGAAAAAGAAGAGTCGTATCGTTTTTTGCGGTTCTAGAGAGGAAGTTTTTAATTGGTTACAACATCATACTTAAATTTAAATAACCTTCTCAGTGATTTAAGCCAGTTATTTTCGAAAAATAACACCATCAACGATAATTTTGAGAGCAGAGATGATTAAAAAAAGCTTAAAGTTTATCGCTTTGATTTTTGGTTTATTCATCACCTTAACAATTGCAGTGACCATAGTTGTCAAATCTATGATTAATCCCAATGACTATATAGATGAACTGGAGAGAATTCTCAGCACCCAAAATGTAGACATCACAATCGAGGAAGATATTTCTTGGTTATCCCTTCCATCTTTTGGATTAAAGTTAAATAACGTATCTCTCGAAAGGGGAAACGAGCTCTATAGTAAGATAAATGAGATCACGGTAAGACTAAACTATTTATCACTATTGAATTTGCCATTATCAGGATTGGATGGAATACAATTAAATGGCCTTATTCGTGGAGGGAATATCGTTATCCAAAGTCAATTTTCAGATGTTCCTCTAAAAGTTTCGAACATAGATATCGCCGCGGATGGATTTTCAAAAGAACTCGATGACCTAAAAGTAAAATTTTTTGCAGATC